>OFRB01000127.1_pt1 | contig 20223 bp, 37 predicted proteins | sample 1543021 | NCBI WGS metagenome assembly OFRB01 (sample SAMN07774230, study PRJEB24372) | wastewater metagenome | isolation source: Exp Tend CN 0WW | collected 2016-02
TCATAGGACTTCTCGAACAGCACGGTCCCGGAGAAGGTGCCGGACAGCGCCGCGTTGAAGGCGCCGTAGAACACGGTGGCCGCGCTGGTCGCGGTGCTCGCCGCCACCGGCAACGTGATGACGCCGGAAGCCGTGATCGAGCCGGCCGCCTTGACGGTGGCGTAGTCCTTGGTGCCGCCGATCGGGACGCCCATGCCTATGCTCCGTCAGTGGTCGATCAGGCGGCCTTGGCAGGCGGCGGGGGCGGGGGCGGAACGGCAGCGCGGTGCGGGGCGGCGGGCGACGGCGTGGGATGCGCCGACTCCTTGCGCTGCTTCGCCTCGACCGGCCCCTTCTCCAGCGCCGTGACCTTATCTTCCAGCGCGCGGAAGCGGCTCTCGATCATCTCGTCGAACCCGAGTGCCTGGCGCAGCAGCGCCCCCGCCTCGCCGCCGCCGGGGCCGTGCAACGGCAGGGCCAGCTCCGGTCGCATCGAGTTGGTCCTGATCCCCGCAGAGGCGTACATCTTCCTGGCAGGCTCGTTCACCGGGATCAGATTCTCGTTCGGCATGCCGAGATAGGTGATCTCGGCGCCGGCCTCCAGCAGCCGCTGCCCGGTTTCCGGCATCGGGGCCATGAAAGACCGGGCCTTCAGCCGGTAGCGGGGCAGCTCGACATCCGCCATGTTGGCGCGCTCCTGGTCAGTTCACCGTGACGGAGAAGTTCCGCGGGTAGTACACCACGTCGTCGCGGCCGATGATCAGGTAGGCCTGAAGCGAGCCGGCGGTGAAGTTCTGGGTGCCGACGGTGTAGTAAAGGCGGATGTAACGCAGCGCGCCAAGCAGGCTGCCCTTCTTCGGCCGCGGCCAGTGGACCGGGAACAGATAGGGCTGGCCGTCGGTAGAGTTGAGCTGGGTGATGGTCATCACCGGGCTCAGCGCCGCGTCGACATAGGTGTTGTTGTCGGTGGAGTACTGCGCGGCGATCTGGAGCGTAGCGGTGCCGCCGGCGCTGGCAAACAGGCCGTCGCCGATGATCATGATCGGCAGTTCCTCGCCGATCCCCATGTCGCGGCTGTTGGTCAGGTCGATGACGTTGGTGCTCGCGCGGGTGGCGGTCAGCGCCACTGCGGCGTCGAAGCAAAGCTGGCTGTCGAGGATCATGGCCGGTTCTCCTTGAGTCGATCGGGGTTGCCGAAATCAGGCGACGACGGCCGACTCGGTGGACAGAAGCTGGTCGACGGTGCGGATGGGCACGCTACGGAAGGTGGTCACAGGCTTGCCGTCCCACTCCTCCTGCCTCAGCCAGACGTTCGCCTTGTTCATCGCCTGGAGATCGAGGAAGGTGGAGACGGTGCGGTTGCAGTAGATGGCAGCGCGGCCCTGGCCGACAACGCCGGACGGGCGCGTCGCGTTCTGCACCGGGGCCAGGCCGCGCGGCGCGCGGGGGAACAGGTGGGCGGCGCGGACCAGGCCGTTGATGATGTTCGCGGCGTTCACGCCGGACAGCAGGGTCACGTCGATGTTGGCCAGCCGGACCACATAGCGCCAGTCGCGGATGCACAGGCCGGCCTCCCACTTGAAGTGGCTCTGGTAGACCTGATACTTCGCGCCGGTGCTCAGCGTCTCGGTCCACTGGCCGAGATCGACGTGCTGGAGGCCGCCGATCTTGGAGCGCGGGAAGATGCCGAAGCAGGTGTCCTGGCCCCACTGGACGAACCAGATGCTGGTGTTCGTCGAGCCGGTGCCGCCCATGTCGATGACGTTGCCGGCGGTTTCGGCTTCGCTGGCGGTGAGCGTGTTGTAGCGCGGCGCAAACCCGGTGATCTGGTTCGGGTTGCTGAGCTGGCTGGAGTAGAGCAGCGCGGCCTGCATCTGCTGGGTCATGCCCTCGAAGAACGCCGCGTCCTCGGCCAGGCGGAACTCGGCGGTGTTGCCGTTCAGGTCGGCCAGGTCCTTGTCGATGACCGAATAGGCTTCCAGGTTGCCGACGCGCTCGACGATCTGTGCCGCCGTCGACTTGGTGGGCTGCACCCCGGCGTACAGGTTGCGCCAGGTGCCGCTCGGCAGGCCGGTACGGACGGTCGTCTTGTAGCCGTCGGTCTGGTTGCCTTCCATCCAGATCATGTCTTCCATCATCTCGTTGGCCTGCGAGAGCAGGTCGACGATGATGGAAACACGACCGTCGTCCTCGACGCGCTTGGCCCAGTCGGCAAGCGTCAGGTTGGTGGTCGCCAAAACGGCCATGGTCGGTGCTCCGCCGGTAGTGCTGAGCTGGGAACGCTCAGCAGTGGAAGGTGCGAAGCACCCCGGCGGGAGTGCTCTCCGTCGTCATAGGCGCCCCGGCGGGAGCGCCCGTCTTGTCAGCGCGCGGCGCCGTCCGGCTGGGCCGCGGAAGGGTACATGAGCTGGGCGGCTGTTGCGCGGCTCGGCACTGGGGTGCTGTTGCCGCCCGGCGTTGCGCTGCCCTCTTCGTAGGCCGTGGCGATCTTGTTCATCAGCTTGAACACGGCGGGGTTGTTGATCGCCCCGGTGGTCTTCAGCGCCTGGAGCACTTCGGGCGAGCCGTGGCGATCGAGGAAAGCGGTCACGCGGTTGACGGCGGGCGCGGTGTTGGCGCCGCCGACCTCGGGGTCGGCCTTGATCGCCGCCATCCACTCGTTGTTCAGCGTCTCCCACGCCTTGTACGGCGCGGCCATCGCCTCGATCACCTTGGGGCCTGCGGTGTCCAGCACCGCCTGCACCGCCTTGGCATCGAGCTTGGCGCCGGCGGCACCTTCGAGGAAGGCGGCAACCAGCGGGTCCTCGCGGGTGATGCCTTCCGGCAGCTTGACCTCGTAACTGGCGGGGTCGATCGGCTTCTCGGGCTCGGCCGGCTTTTCCGGCTCGGCGGCCTTCTCGGCTTCGCCGGCGGGCGGGTCGAGAATGTTGGCTGGATCGGCCGGCGGCGCCTTGGGTTCCGCCGAACCTTCCGGCGCCGCCTCCACGCCTTGGTCCGGCGCGGGGATCGCTGGCATCGCGGCCGGCGCCGCGGGCGCCGGGGAGGCGGCGCCTACGGGTTCGGCGGGTGCAGCTACAACGTCGGACGGCGGCATGCAAAACCCCTACATCTAGCTGATGTGGTCGGACAGAAGCGCAACATAAGCGCGTTTGTCGGCCAAAAGCAACAAGCGGTGCAGTTTTATGCCGATGTCGCGCTGGCCGGCACGAAAGAACGACACGCTGGCGTTGAATCCGGGGTCCACCGTGCCCTCGTTGAGAGCGCACATTTGCATGTCATGCAGCACCCAGGCCAGGAACGCGCGACCGTTTGCCGTGCTGAGCAAATCGCGCGCCGCGACGATGCGGTTGTCGTGGGCGAGCTTGGCCTTCTTCTCAGCCTGCGCTTTCTGCGATCGGCTGTTGGTGTCGCGCGGCGCGGTGGGGTCGGCCGGGTCGGCCTCCTCGGCGTAGAGCCGGGTGTCGGCTTCGTCGGGGTGGTCGCTCACGTCTGCGTCCCGAACGGGTTGTACTCGTTCAGCGCGTGGCCGCCGGCGATCGCCCGGGCGTCGGGGCCGCCGGCCTTCTGGACGGTGTGCCCGGCGACGCTGCGGCTGTCGATCATCTGCTGCGCATCTTCCTCGGTGCGAAACACCATCGCGTCGCCCTGGCTCTCGGCCCAGCCCCAGGGTGAACGCCATGCCTCGCGGTCGTTGTGCTTGATCAACCAGGGGCCGCGCGGCGTGGTGATGACCGGCGTCTTGTCGCTCATCCTGCTGCTCCCCCCATCAGCGCCTGAAGCGCGTTGACTCCGCCACCAACGTCGGCCTGCGACAGGTTCTTCGCGCCGTCGGCCAGCACCGAGCCTGTCTGCAACCCGGCCGCGGCGGCTTCCTGCGCGCTGCGGGCGCGGCGAATCTCCTCCACACCCTCCTGCGGCCGCATCACCCGCGGGTCGACGCGCAGCAGGCTGCCGTACTCCCGGATGGCCACATCGCCGTCGAGATTGTCCATGATGTTCGGGATGACACCCACTAGATTTCCAGCAACTTGGAACGTCCGTTCTATCGCCGTGGTGGCGCTGCCGCGCTGAAGCTCGGACAGCATCGAGACGTACTCGATCTTGAACGATGTCTGTTGCAGCGAGTCGGGCATCGGCGGGAAGATGCCGGCCCGGGCGCAGATCGCGAAGATGCGCTTGATGTCCGGTCCCAGGCCCTCGGTGTCGTTCCGCTCCAGCACGGGGCCGAGCAGGATCATCTTTTCCTGCTGGCGAACGTCCCACTCCGTCGCCGTCCGCACCGCGGTGTCGGTCGGCATCATCTGGAACAGGCCGTTGAAGAAGGTGTCACGGATGCGCGTCTCGACGCCCTGCATGTCCTTCAGCAGGCCTTCGATCGTCGGCGCGACCTGGTAGACGGGCTTGAACCCGACGCCGTTGTTGAGCTGGGGCACGTAGGTGATGGCGCCGGGCAGCAGGCTGGCCGGCTCGTTCTTCATCGACGCATCGGCCACCATCGGGGGCCGGACATGCTTGTCGAGCGCCTGGGCCTTGCGCTTCTCCTGGAACTGGAGCTGCTTCACATCACCCAGCGCGTCCATGCCGGGGCTGCGGCCGTAGGCGTCGTTGCCGAACACGTCCCAGCGCAGGGCGGAGAACGGCTTGTCGTTGAAGCCCTTCATCCGCAGCGGCTTGGAGCTATTCTGGCCCCAGACCCAGTAGACCTCGCGGTAGCGGAACTGCTTCGGCACGCCGTAGGGGTCCATGCCGGCGCCGGCGTCCGGCGACCAGGCCGGGTTCGGCTCGCAGACATGCGCGATGGTGCGCTCCATGTTCAGCGAGGCGCCGCCTGTCTCGTAGGCGCCGCGCACGTTGTCAGGGCAGTTGTCCAGGCCGAAGGTGCTGACGATCTGCGAAGTGGAGAGCGGATAGCGCCGGGCGATGGTGTCGACCTCGAAGTCCCCGTTTACGGCGCAAAAATACTCGCCCACCGACGGCACGTAGCAGTGGATCAGCTTCTCCGGGTGCTCGTAGATGAACATCGGGCTGGTGCCGAAGATCACCTCGTCGAGAAGCTGCGTGCCTTTGGAGGTGTAGTAGTTCGAGGCCGCCATGATCCGCATCATCCGCGTGACCACCTCAGCCAGCCATACCTTGGCGTCGTAGTCCTCGGCCAGGCCGGCGTTGGTGGGCGCGATGCGGAACCACGGCTTGGCAGGGGACGTTGTCCCCGCCAACATGCCGGCGGCCAGGGTGCGCGCGGCGATGGTGGCCGTGTTGTTGATGATGTTCTGGTTCAGGGGGACGCCCCGGTTCCAGTTCTGGTTGTAGGGATAAAGCCACCTCATCCTTCGGGGAAGGATGTATTCGGCCAGCTCGCGCCAATGCACCCACCAGGAATACCGCTGGCTTTCGAGCGACGACACGCGGGCGTCAAGCTCGGTCAGGAGCTTGACGTTTGCCTCCTCGTTGGTCGTCGGTCGGCGGAGGGGTGGCTGGGCCATTACTCTTCGGAAACAACCGCGAACCGCCCTTTGTAGAGCGTCAAAACCACTTCGTCACCGCGCGCAACCAACCGATGCTGAGAGACGGTAGCCGGGGCGCCCCCGCTGTCCTGGGGCGCTTCTTGCACTTCGATTTTCGTCACATGCGTACTGCCGTCCAGTTTGGCCACGCGGATTTGCAGCGTCATCTCAGGCTCCTGTCAGTTTCTTGCCGTAGAGCACGGAGGCGGCGCTGCGCTCGGTGTTCGCGTTGGGGATGTCGACGCCCTGGCCACTGGTCAGGATCGTGCCGCCCATGTCACCGATCGCCCCGGCCTCGTTCTTCTGGCCGCGGACGGCCTGGAGGGACGCCGACATTTGCGCCGGCGGCGGCACGGGCTTGACCGGCTGCACCGCCGCCGCGGGGGCCGCCCCGCCACCACCTCCGCCACCACCTCCGCCACCGAAAAAGCCCATGTGTCTCTCCTAGCGAGATTGCACCATATCCGTGGTTGACAGCGCGGGCAAGAAATGGCTGGATGCGCGGGCCAGACGATCCCCACTCGCCCCCAGATGCCAAACGTCTGGGGGCGTTTTTCGTTCAGCCCAGATGGTTGTACTCGCTCTCGGCCATGCGATGCCCGCCGTTGTGGCCAGTCATCGCATGCTGTGGGCCACCGGCCTGTGCCGGCGTGCCAACTCGGTAGGCGAAGGTCAAGGCCAAGGCGTCGGCCAGGTCAGGTGACGACAGGCCCCGCTTCTTCATGTCCTTCTTGGCTTCCAGCACGATGCCCTCGACGCCCTTGCGGGCGGAGTGGCCGTACATCAGGCCAGCCATCTGCCCGGTAAGGCCGGGCAGCTCGCGGTCAGGCGGCAGGCCGCCATCGCGCAGCCAGGCCTTCATCGCCCCCCACATCGCCGCACGCTTATTTGCGTACCGGGTAGGGTCGGTTGTGGCGCCAGCGCGATCGTCGGGACGGCCCGAATCGATGCCGATGACAGGGACTCCCATCTGAAGAAGTCGATCGTGTACGCCGCCCCCGACGCCCCCGCTGTCGATGAAAAGCGCATCGGCACGGTATCGTCCGTGCAGGTCGGCAACCCGCGCCGCAATGTCCATGAGGTTGTCGGTTCGCATGCGAACCCAGGGGATGAGTCTTGCATCTGCGCCCTTCCTGAAAGCGATCACGGTTTCGTCACCCGCCGTACTTCGTGCGACGTCGACGCCCATCACCAGGGGATCAGCCGCCGAGGCCACCGTGTCGCGCAGGATGGCGGCGCGCACGTCCTCGGCGGAGATGAACTGCATGTCCGACAGGCGAGGGAAAACGCCCCGGACGAAGGCCCTCACGTAATCGTGATCTTCTCCGTACTGCTCGACGAGGGCGTTAAGCTCGGCCTTGTCGGTGATCGCGACGGTGCGGCTGTCGATGTTTTGCGTGATCCATCGCCCATGTTCGGGGTGATCAGGCTGAAAAAGATCGTAGAACCGTCCGACGCCACGGGTGGGGTTTCCAAAGGCCAACAGGATAATTTCCGTGGCCTGGTCGGTGAAGATGCCATCGGTGGTGTCCCAGATGGGCGTCGCAATTTGCGAGGCCTCGTCCATGATGAACAGAATGCGCCGGCCGAGGTTGTGCAGGCCGGCGAAGCTTTCGGGTGACTTCTCGTTCCAGGCCATGGCGTCGGCTCGCCAATTCTGGCTGTCGGCCTCGTTCCTGGCTGTCACCATCGTCGCGGTGGTGTGGAACCAGTGCCTGCATATCATCATCGAGTGCCACTTCAGGATTTCCGGCCAAGTGGTGTCGCTGAGCTGGTCAAACGTGCCGGCTGTCACCCGCTGCCGCGTGTACGGCAGGGTGCATAGCCCCCACCAGAACAACATGGCCAGCAGAGCTGACTTCCCGATGCCTTTGCCGCTGGCGATGGCGATCCTGACCTTGCGGGCGTTCTTGTCCGGGTTGGCCATCGCGGCGCCGATCTGCCGCAGGATATTGGCCTGCCAGAACTGTGGGCCGTACCATTGCTCCAGAGGTGTGCCGGGGACGCCCCACGGAAAGGCGAAATTGACGAAACCGAGAGGATCGGCGCGGTATTTGGCGATCTCGTTGACGATCCGACGATTCAGTTCTGGCGGTACGCCAGGACTGAACATCGAGCGGGCGGCAAGGGCCATCAGGCTGGCATCTCGAAGGTGCGCACGGCTTCACCGGCTGCCACCTTCATCAGCCGCCGCGCCTCGATGCGCTCCCCGACGGTCATGCTCGCCGGCATCGCCGTGGTGTGGATGGCGTGCCTGACGGCGATGGTCAGGGCCTCGCGCTCCTTGTCGGTCATCGCAATCTCTCCAACCAGCACAGCGGCGAGCCGAACTCCGCCCGGATTTTGTAATTCCCGGCGCCGAGTATGCGATTCGCCAGGCTGTTCACCAACCGATAGGCCCTGCGCCGTTCGGGCTGCTTGTCGGGCAGCGGAAACTCCACCCTATCCCCGGGCTTCATCGCCAGCAGCTTTCGGCTGGGCTCCCGACTGTACTTTTTCCTCTTGGACACGGCGGTATCCTCCTTCTGTTTCACCCTATCAGCCTCGAGATCGCCTCGGCCATCGGCTCGTGCTCCTCGGCAACCTCGCCCTCGATCGTCCCCTCCTCGTCAGCGACGATCGCGGCGTAGTCCTCCTCAGTCAGCCCCTCCGTCCCGGCGATCGCAAGCTGCGTGTCGCCACCTTCCACCCTGGCCAGCGCCGCGGCGAGCTGGTCAGCCAAAGGCCCGCCGACATCAACCTGTATCTTGTCGTTCATCATGCCGAGGTGCCGCATGGCCAGGCTGAGTGCCCCCAGCTTGTCCACCATCTTCACTTCCTGGATTTCGGCCTGCTGCATCTTCCCCGTGTCGGGGTTCAACTCCACGATCCTGCGCGTCTTCACGCCGACGATCATCATGGCGTCGTCATCGTTCATCTCGCTCGGCGCCTTCAGGCTGCCGTCGGCATTCAGCACGGACCTGGGATCACCCAAGGCAATCTTCCCCAGCAGCTCCAGCACCCGATCGGCATTCAGCCCGACGCGCTGCGACCTCAAGGCCATCGCCCGCATGATGGCATCCCGGATGTAGGGCACCTTCATCAGCGCCGCCCCGGCCTGTCCGGCGTTCGCCGGCGAATATCCGGCCCGGATCGCGGCGTTCTTCGGGCTCAGGTCGATCAGGTACTCCATGACGAAAGCCTGGCGCTGGGGGTTCATGCCCCCGAAAGGCCTGTTGCCGGTCGGCGCCGGGGCCACTGCTGCACGCAGGTGGGCGTACTTCTTGAAGGCGTTCGGATCACCGGCCATCGGCGTCTCGCTGCGTGTAATCCCCGCACCAATCAGCCGGACCGGTGCGGGGGAATCTGGTCGTGTTATTGAGCGTATCGACGCTCGGCGGGTAGCGCCGGCACGCGCCGGACGGCGGGTGCGCTGCGGGCGATAGGTCCCACCATCGACAAGTGGCGCATGTGCGGGCTTCTGGCATGCCGGCAGGATGCCTTTGGGCCGCGATGTATGTCAACCGCTATAATGGAAAGATTAAAAGGCCAGTGCCGGGGTAGGAGCGGGGCTTAACGCATACGTGTCCCACCTCGCAATTTTAGTAGGATAGGGCTTTTAGGGGGCGGGGTGGGCGCTTTGCCTGTATGGCTTACCGTGCATGAAAGTTTAACGTCTGACAGTGCACGTTGGTATTTTTGGTAATTTAACGTCTGATAGTGCACGTTGGTATTTTTGGTAATTTAACGTCTGATAGTGCTCGTAGGATTTGTAGAGCCCTCCTCCACCTCAGAAGGCCCGCCCCCACTCGCCGGGGTGCCACCCCCACCCCCGGCCCGCCCGATCGCCACCTGCCTGGCAGCCGTCGAGCCAGCCCCGCCGACCGGCCGAGATGGGCAAGGCGTCCTAGGAGCTGGGGCGGGGCCGGAGGCTGGCGGACATATTGCCTAAATGAAAATAGAGTATCGAGCAATATCAATGGCTTAGCTTGTCGCAGAAGAACCATTATGGAAAGTGACGTGCTGAAGCGTGGTCGGGGAACTGGGTAGACCAGGGGTGAGCGGAGAACGGAAAGTGTTATATTATAACATTTCATTTGTGCCTGGCCGACGCCAGAGCCGATGCCAAACAGGACTAAATGAACCGCATGCCAGGCAGCCGCTATGTCAAAACGGGAATAGCGGTGGGCGTTATGCCCGTTCGAACATAGCGATGGATTGTACCCTCTGCCACCTTGGCACACTGGCCAGGGCGGCGCCGCTGAAGCTCTTTGCCCTATGCGCCCTGCCGGACTATGCGCACGATCCGCACGCCCTGCCCTCGGGCTGGCGTGGCTCGAAGTACACCAGGCAGTTTGTCGGTTAGGTTGAGGGTGGCGGCTGCCCACCCTTGGCAGCCGCCGTGTCGGTCAAACAGTGAACCCGACACTCCCGCCCTCGCGCACGCGCGACAGTACCGTAAGAGAATGTACGGACTTGCTTACGGTTTACACTGTTAAGCCGCTCTGGGGGCCACGTAGCATGTGGCCCCTTGCGATCCCCACAAACTCTTAACCAGACTGCATGCCGTTAAGGGAACAGGAGTACTGTAGGGTAGCACCGATGGCCATGTCAAGCGTAGCAGGGCTGCGCCTAGGACACGGCTAAAGTTGTCAGATTTGGCAGAATTGGCTTGACAGGTAAGAGGGCTTGGCATACGTTTGGGCCATCGAAACAAGCAATAGGAGCATCCGCCGATGGCCATCTACAGCTTCCTCACCTTCACCAGCGCTGGCCTTGTCAGCGAGGTCTATATTCTCGACGGCATCGAAATCAGCGCCGCCGAGTACGCCGCGGTTCAAGTCGCAGCCTTCGACCGCTATTACGACGCGGGCTACGGCGGTGAGGCTGGCGCATAGGTGAGCTTTGGTTTGCTGGCGCAGTGACAAGCGCCAGCTTTCCTAAGCCTACCCAACCAAAGGAGCATCCGCCGATGGCCCGCCCCGTTTTCCACGTCACCTATGACATCGTGACACCTGAGTCCGCCGAACATGGCGACTACGCCGAAGCCGGCTTTGTGCAGCCCGGCGAGTGGCACGTTTCTGCCGACAAGGGAGACGAGTCCGGCATGACACTGCGGGAAGCCGTGCGGCTTTGCTATCCGCAGGAGGATGCCGGATCGTGGTTCGCTGAGGTCGACGGGCGCGTCGACTACCGCACTGGCGCGGAGGAACGTCGCAGCCTGCATCCTCCCCGCAACATCACAGCGGCTAGCTATGACCGCCTGGCCAAATTGCTGGGGTTCTAGGTGCGCTTTGGCTTGCTGGCGCAGTGACAAGCGCCAGCTCTCCTAAGCCTACCCAACCGAAGGAGCATCCGCCGATGCTGACCACCGAACAACTTTCAGAACTGGCGCGCCTTGACGCTGCGTGGGCACACGCTGCCACGGCGTGGGACAAGGTGCGCTGCCGCGATCACGACTACGCCACCAAAGCCAATGACTTGGAGCAAGCGCGCGCCGAGTGCTGGGCCGCGCGGCGAGCCTACAACAAGGCTTGGCTCGCGGCTCACGCGCCAGATTTCCACGTCCGTACGCTGGCGGGGGCGTAGGACGATGCACAAACTCCGCACCTGGTCCGATCCGATGGCCGCAGTCGCGTTGACATGCTGCCGCGCCACCATCGGGCCGGATGGCGCACGCGGCGAAGCCGCAGTAACGCCGCCCTATACGATCGTCAGCTGCCATCGTGGCGGCTGGGAGATCATTGGCAAGGTCAATGGCTGCGACTGGTACGTGACGCGCGCTGCCACGGATGACGGCGCGAAGCGCGGCTTCCGCACCTGGCGCGATGCCTTGGCCGCATGCCGTCGACTGTATCCCGGCGCCGTGGTGTGCGTCCGCCAGTCCGACAGGCGCGAAATCCTGATGGACAACGCCAGCGACTACGCTTGGCGCGTCGGGGCTGGCCATGGCGACGATCTGTACGCCCGCCCCATGGCCAGTGGGAGGAGTTGAGCATGTCCGACTATGACACCCTGCGCGAAGAGCTCGCCGCGTTCGCTCGCGTCCTAGGTCGCAAGGGCGCGGTGCCGGGCGATTGGGCATGCCTGGCCGATATGGCCCGCGAGCTTGCAGCCTTCCCTGTTGGCCAGCTCGTGAAAGAACATTGGCTTACGGTGGCGCGGCAGGCCGACGCGCGCAGCGCCCCGCCCGCCTAAGCCCCACTCACAACCCCAAAGGAGCATCCGCCGATGCAAACCCAATGGCACAACGAACACGCTGGCCAGCCCTCGCACATGCGTTGCGATGAATGCTTCCGCGCCCTGCCTATCAATCCGCCCGGTACGCTGACCGCAGGCTATGGCAGGGATCGGCAGGACAAGATCATCTGCTACGCATGCTGCGCCAAGCACGACAAGGCCACGATGCTGGCCGATGGCAAGATCGTGCTCTACCTCGCGAAACAAGATGACGGTTCTTGGGCTGTTACCAACTGGCCCGGTAGCCTGTCATTCCCGGCGCGCGGCGTGCGCACGATGCGCCACCCTTGGGCGCGGCACGCCTTGATTGCCTACTTCACTGGGCCGGACGGTCGCACATGGTCCGCTAAGAACATTGGCGACTCGCAAATCGCACACTGCCGGCGCTTGGCGCGTTAGGTCGCCAGCTTCCCACCCTCAAACCTGAAAGGCTATCAGCCATGGCCACTTATCTCGTTTCGTATCTCGCGGCGCACGGCGCGTTCCACGGTCACAAATGCGAGGCCGACAGCTTAGAGGCTGCGGTGCAGCACGCGAAGCAGCATGCGCGGTTGATGGCTGGCCAGTGGGGGTTGCATTCCGTCAAGGAAGTGTCGCCCGAGCTGGCGCGTGCGGACTACCGCAAGGCCGGACTCGCCTAGGTCGCCAGCTCCCACCCTCAAACCTGAAAGGCTTTCCGCCATGGTTGCAATTTCACTCGACAAGCCGGGCCGCCGATACCTGCACACAAAAACGCGGTTCTACCGTGTGTACGGCCACCCGCACGGCTGCTTGGAGCTGGAGCGCGCCAGCGATGGCGCATCCGCCTTCTTTCAAGGCGATGATGCCGGCATCCTGGAGGATGAAATCGAGCGCGCGTCGCCGCGCATGCTGAACGCCGTTCTGGACCAGTACGGCGGTATTTTACAGACCGAATCCTAGGTCGCCAGCTTCGCCCATCTAGGTGTGCTTTGGTTTGCTGGCCGTGGCGACACGGCCAGCTCTCCTAAGCCTACCCATAGAAGGAACCGTCACCATGCCTGCAAAACGCGAAACCCTTGTCGATCTTCTAGCCCGCGCGCTCCCGTACGTCGAGGAAGCCATAAACGATCCGTGCAACAAGCCCGCCCCGGTGCGGGAACTGGCGCGCAAAATCCGTGCGGCCGTCGAGGCTGAAGGCTAGGTCGCCAGTTCCCACCCTCAAACCTGAAAGGCTTTCCGCCATGTTCCGCTATATCGCTCGCGTTTCTGACAAATCCGGCCGCGCTTTGTGGGAAAGCGCCGAGTCCCACGCTTCCCGCGAAGAAGCCGCGGCCGAGGCATTTGCGGCTCGCCCGGCCGCGCGGTCGTGTAGCACCAGCCAGGTCCGCCCCGGCTTCCCGCTCGTCGGCGGTATGAATGTCCAGTGGCACGACAAAACGCCGACCTGGCGCGGCATCGGCCGCTAGGTCGCCAGCTTCGCGCCACGCAAACTTGTCAGTTTTGGCAGAATTAGCTTGACAGGCAAGTTTGCGGGGCGCATAGCCGCATCACTGAGCGCAGCAAGAGGAGTTTCCGTCATGGCTTCCGACAGCTTCCGTTCCGATCCCGAACGCGCCGCACAGCTCGCGGTGTATCTCGCGCAGTATCTACACCCGCTGAGCAATCCGCCCGCGCCTGGCCTGATCGCCCGCACCGTGGTTGCGATGCAGAAAGCCGCGCGCAGCGCCAAGCGCAGCGAAGAGGCGCTCTGCAATTACGACTACGGCGCGGGCGCCACCGAGAAGCGGCACGCGCGCATGGCCAAAGCGGTCGCGAAGCTCAACGCCGATTTGAATGCGCTCGCCGCAAGCGCCGGCTTGAGTGCCCCGACTGTCACCCTCGGTGGCGATCCTCGCGGCAGCTGCGGGACGCTGCACATCCCTGGCCAGCCGGGCGACGGCTGGGGCGATGGCTTCGCGATTTACTAGGCCGCCAGGTTCAACAAGGAAAACGAAAATGAAATTCAGCATGCAGTTTGACGGCGACAACGCGGCTTTTGACGATGCGCCGGCGAGCGAGATCGCGCGCATCTTGCGCCACGCCGCCAAGGCCGTGGAACGGGGTGACTTCCAGGGCCAGGCGGTCGATGCCAACGGCAACACCGTCGGGAGCTGGATCGTCACCGACTAGGTAGCCTTGGGCTTGCTGGCGCAGCACCTGGTCGTGTGCGCCAGCCTTCCTAAGCCTATCAACAAAGGAGCATCCGCCGATGACTGACCTTGCAACCATGACGTGGGACGTTTGGAAAAACCTGCCCGAATACCGCCGCGCGCCCTTGCGCGACCTTTCCGGCCTGACGCCGCAGCTTGCCGGCCTGGAGGGCTGGCGCGTGGAGGTGGTGGATTGCGAGGGCGACAAGCCCCGGCGCTTCAATGTCAGCCGCAGCACGGGCTGGCGCCCCTGCCACCTGGAGATACACAACGCCCGTAGCACGGGCGGCTTCGCAGCCTGCGGCCCGTATTTCAGCGTTCGCACCATCAGGCGCGTGCGCTAGGTCGCCAGCTTCAACCCCAACAAAGGAGCCTCCGCCGATGGCCACCCTCTACGTTCCCGAAATGGCGCACCGCGCCGGCATGACGCGCGCCGAATATTGGCAGGATTGCGCCGCCAGGCGCCGCGCCGAAGGCGACGAAGCCGAAGCCCGGTTCTGTGACCGCAGGGCGTGGGAGGCCGGGGCACCGCGCCCGGATTGGATGGCGAAGGCCGGCAAGGTGCGCAAGGCGCGGAGGGTGGCGCCATGAGCGCGCCCGAAACGCCCGCATGGGCCGCGCCAGCCTGGTTTCTCCAGCCGTCCGAGCTTGGCGTGTGGTGCGGTCGCCGCAAAACGACGCGGCTGTTCGCCACTTTCGAGGAGGCGGAGGCCGCGGCACGACGGGAGTTTTCCGCCGGCCGCACCTTCACCACCATACTCCGCACGGAGGAGCCTTGGCGCCGGGATTTCTGGCGGACAGGCGTCACCGTCGCCCACGTCACCGACGACGCTCTAGGTCGCATCTGGACCGACGCTTGCGGCCAGGGACACGCATTCATGCCTGGTGGCATCGTCGCCTAGGTCGCCAGCTTCAAACCCCAGAAAGGACCCCCGCCGATGGCCCAACCGACAAATGACCTGCTTACGCTATGGCTCAAAGCCAAGAACGGCCTTTCGAGCACGGAAGCGTTGTTGCTGGTGGAGTGCCTATCTGATGTCTACGCCACCCTTGGGCGCGGCGATAGTAGGATTGGCGATGCTCGCGATCGAATCAACGCCTTTTTGTGGAACCACTAGGTCGCCAGGGCGCCAAGGCCGCGTTGTCCCTGTTGACAACCCGGCCTGCCGCGCTGCACACTGTAACAAGTTACAAGGAGCATCCGCCGATGTCCAACACCCGCACTCTCACGCTCGCCACTCTCCGCGCCAGAGGCGCATGCCGCGAGCAGGTGGCGCTGTTCAAGGCCAAATTCGGCAATAGCGTCAAGATCACCGAGGCGCTGTGCGTCGAGCATTCCACCGAATTTTCGTGGGGCTGGGCTGCTAGCAATCTGCTGAGTGCGCCGGCCAGGGCTGCCTACGAGGCCGCCACCGCGCCGGCCAGGGCTGCCTACGATGCCGCCATCGCCGCCATCGCGCCGGCCGGGGCTGCCTACAATGCCGCCACCGCGTCGGCCGGGGCTGCCTACGAGGCCGCCACCGCGCCGGCCGGGGCTGCCTACGATGCCGCCATCGCGTCGGCCTGGGCGCGGGCCTACACCAACGACACCAACGACACCGAATAGGACAAAAACATGCTCATCGTCCCCGATTATGCCGCCCTCGCCGGCGACGTGGAGGCGCGGATGCTGGAGGCTCACCGGCTTTGGCGAGGCGCAGGGCCGCGCCCTGGCGGCGACGCGCAGGCGCGGCTCACCCTCATGGGCGCCACCGACAACGCGGCGCGGGAGAACGCCCTGCGCTGGCTGGAGACGCATATTGCCAGCACGCTCGCGGTGCATGCCATGGTCGAGGGCAAGCGCGACGACGCGGAGGACACCAAGGCCTGGGATGACGACGCGGCGAACACCTTGGCCGTGGTGTTCGCGCCGCTGCTCGACATGCTCGACGCCAACACGGGGCCGAAGGACCCCGACTGGCCGACGCCGGCCGAGGTGATGATGGACCTGCCGCAGCCGACGTTGCGCGGCCAGGCCACGCGGCTGCTGCGCGACATGTGGTGGATGGCGATGCAGCACGACATGGCGACGGCGCGCAAGAAGCCTGGGCGCTGGTTGGCGAGTGTCGGCATCGTGCAAGCGCACGTTGATGCGATCCTGGCCGAGGAGGCGGCCGTGCCCGAGGTCGCCATGGCGCCGCCCCCGCCGCCGCGCGCTATCAGCGTCGAGAACGCTACCGACGCGCCTGTCAGCTTCCCGACGATCAACGGCGGCGTGACGCTGGCGCCAGGCGAAGCTGTCATCGTCGAGAGCGCGGCGCCCCCGGCGAAAGCTTCGGCCACGGAGACGTTGCCGCTCTCGCCCCCACCGCCCCCGCCGCCGCCCCGCGTGCCGATCGAAGGCGCCGAGCACATCATGGGCACTACGGTCGCGCTCCCCGACATGGACGCGCCGCGCCCGCCGCTTCCTGGCGCCATGCAGCTGCCGCCCACGGCCGACGAACTGAAGCTGGCGCTGCAACGGCTGCTGGGCATCACACCTGGCGGTGACGCGGGGCTGTGGGGGCCGCTGGGTGTCAGCCGCTCGACAGTGGGCAACTACGGCCGCGGTGTCATTGCCAAGCCGCGCATCTCGCCCGAACAGGCGCAGGTGTTGCGCGCTGAATGCACCAGGCTGATTGGCGAGCTGGCCGGGGCCGAGGAAACCTTCGCGAGGATTGTGCGATGACCTATCGCCGTTGGGAACATAGTCGCACCGTCGAGCATCTCGTTGGCTTGGTTTTCGCTAGCATAGCGGGGGCGGTGCATGGTGATGAAATGGCGATCGTCACCGACCAAGGGCGACGCTTCGTCTTTTACCACGACCAGGATTGCTGCGAAACCGTACAGATAGACGATATCGTCGGTGATTTATCCGACTTGATTTGCGTGCCGATTTTGCAGGCTGAAGAGGTAACGTCGAGTAACACCAACCCGGAAGGCGTTCCGGTGCCTGAATATCAAGAATCCTATACGTGGACGTTCTACAAATTCGCCACGATAAAAGGCAGTGTTACCGTACGATGGTACGGCGAGAGCAACGGACACTACAGCGAAAGCGTGTCGTTGGCGGAAGAGTTTGAAGAATGATCTGCGTCGGCGCGGACCCCGGGCTGCACGGCGCCATCGCCGTGTTGGAGTGCAAGCGGCACGGTGAGCGCCCGGTGTTGGTCGGCTGTTGGGACATCCCAACAGCCGGCCGTATTTACGGCAAGGTCGCCAGGCCGCGCTACGTCCTCCCCGATGTGGCCAACCTGCTCAAGGCGGTGGCCGTGTTCGAGCCCGAGACGTTCGTGATCGAGGAGGTGCAGGGCCACGGGCACCAGAAGGGCTCATCGTATTTCGGCTACGGTGTCGGCATCCTGCACATGGCCGCCACGATCTACGGCTTGCCGATCTCGGTATGCTCGCCCAGCCGCTGGAAGGCCGATCTGCGCTGCCCGGCGGCGAAGTCGGCAAGTGTCAGGATGGCAGAGGCCAGGATCGCAGACGGTGGCAACGGCATGTTCAGGGGGCCGAAGGGCGGGGGGCTGGACGGCCGAGCAGAGGCGGCGCTCCTGGCCTACTGGGGTTGGGTGAAGCTGGCACGCAGGAGCGCGATGTGAGCGCACGAACGGTCGCCGCGCTTTATGTCGATCCGGCCGGGGTCTATTCAGGGCTGGAGGGCGTCGAGTGCTGGGGCGAGGAGCGCGACGCCCGCACATACGCCGGGCCGCATCCCGTGGTCGCGCATCCTCCGTGCCAGCGTTGGGGGCGGTTCTGGCATGGATCGCCACGCAAGCCGCATCAGTTCAAGCTGGGTGATGACAAGGGCTGCTTCCGCCGCGCGTTGACGGCTGCGTGGCTGTTCGGCGGCGTGATCGAGCACCCGGCCGACAGTCTTGCCTGGAGGCATTTCGGCATCACGCCCCCGCGCCGCGGTGCCGGTTGGATACCGGCCGCGGGTGGCGGTTGGACCTGCTACGTCGAGCAGGGCCACTACGGGCATTTCAGCCGCAAAGGCACATGGCTGCTGGTCTATGGCACGCGACCGCCCGAACTGTCATGGGGGCGACTACCGCAACGCCTGGACCCCAAGATGGTCGAACGCCACGGCTACGAATACGCCAGACGCAAGGGGCTGGTGGCCATGGTCGGCGGCAAGAACAAGACCGCGATCCGCAACGCCACGCCAGCGCCTTTTCGGGACGTGCTGCTGGCCATTGCCAGGAGCGTCGCATGAGCAAAAAGCGAGCCTCCCGCCGCGACTACACCGATGTCGATTGGTCCAAATGGGACGATACGCTCATCCGCTTGTGGCACGCCGGCGCCCAAATGGCCGAGATATGCCAAGCGATCCCGGGCGCAACCAAATTCGCCATTGCCGGGAGGCGAAACAGGCTGAAGCTGCCGGCCCGATGCGCGCCCGTGATCGTCCTGACGCCCGAAAAACTCGCCGCCAGGTCACTCGCCATCAAGCTCGCTGCCGAGCGGCGCAGGGCACGATCGGGCGCTGCGGCTCTCGACAGTGCGCGCGTCGCCTCGATGCTCGGGAAATCGCACCGCAAGCCGATCGAGGCACCGCCCCGCGTCGATTACAAGCCGCCGGCTGTCCCGCCGCCAACCAAGTGCCAATGGCCGCTGACAGACAGGCGGCCGTGGCTGTTTTGCGAGGGGCCGATCGGTCGCGGCGCGTACTGCGAGACGCACGGCGGCCTGGCCTATGCGGTACCGAGTGAGTGGGCAAAGAGGACGTACGGGACATGAGAAACATTTACCCAGGTGTCTGCTATCGCTGCGGAGAAGTGGTCGCTGCTGGAGAAGGCCACTATGAGTTGGTGCCCAAAAAGTTGCGCGACATGGGCCTTCCTAAATGGAAAACGCAGCATGCCGACTGCGCGATACGCTGGCGCGGGCAGCAGCCGACGCGAGAGGCCGCGCTCACGGTGAGAAAACAGGGCGCCAGGTGATACAGCCCCTTTTCCCCTACCAGTCCGAAGGCGCTGACTGGATCGCACCCCGCAAACGGTCAGGCCTGTTCGACGAGCCCGGCCTCGGGAAAACATCGCAGTGCATCCGCGCGGCCGATCTGCGCGGCGCGATGCGAATCATTGTCATCTGCCCCGCCATCGCGCGGGAGCATTGGCGTGGTGAATTTCGCAAATTCAGCAAGATCGGCCGCCGTGTGCTCAAGGCTGCCAACATCCACGACTATCGAGCGTGGGAGCGCGGGCGCTGGGACGTGCTGCTGTGCTCCTACGAGATGGCCGTGAAGTGGGCACCGCTGATCATCGAGCACGGCGAGCCGCTGGACATGATCGTGCTCGATGAGGCCCACTACCTGAAGAACAGCGAGGCCAAGCGGACAAAGGCCCTTCTCGGCCCCGGCGCTGACGGGCTCGACGGCCTGACGGCCTGGGCCAAGTGCGCCGTCTGGGTGACAGGCACGCCCATCCCGAACGATCCTGGCGACTGCTGGACGTTCCTGCGCTTTGCCGGCGTGATGCCGCTGAGCCTGGGCGCCTTCCAGCGCCGCTATTTCACGGCGAGGCCAGGGTCCTATGCCACGCGCTACGCACTGCGCGCCGAGACAGCGCCAGAGCTGCGCGACCTGCTGGAGAACAACAGCGTCCGCCGGCGCCTGGCCGATGTCGGTATTCAGCTACCACCTATTTTCCTCACCAGCACGCTGGTCGAGGGCGACACGACGGACATCCGGGACATGCTGGCCAACCACCCGGGGCTCGACAGCCGGATTGCCGCGGCGATCGAGAGCATGGCCGGGGATGAATGGTCACTGGCAGGCGCGATAGACAGGGTGGACAGCGAGCACGTCGCGGTGTTGCGCCGCCTGATCGGGGAGGCCAAGGCGCTGCCCTATGGGCAAATGCTCTTGGGCGAGTTGCACGGCGGCTTGGACAAGATGGTCGTGTTCGGCCTGCACAAGCGGGCGGCGCACATCCTGCAAACCTACCTGCTCGACCACAATATCCAGGCCGTCATCATCAACGGCGACACCAGTGAGGCGCACCGGCAGGCGTACATGCGGGCGTTTCAGGATGATCCGACCGTCCGGGTGCTGATCGGCAACATCAGGGCGGCGGGTGTCGCGCTGACGCTGACGGCGAGCTGCCACATCGACATGCTCGAAAGCGACTGGTCGCCGGCGGCGAACTGGCAGGCGCTGAAGCGCGTTCACCGCATCACGCAGACGCGGGCGGTGCGGGCGAGGTTCATCACCCTGGCCGAGAGCTTCGACGAGATCGTCAACCGGATCGTCGCGGAGAAGACGGAGAAGATCGGCGTGTTGGAGGGGCAGGAAATGTTCTCGGTGCCGGCGTGACGGTAGATATTCGCGTTGGCGATGCCCGCAA
>OFRB01000128.1_pt1 | contig 20088 bp, 31 predicted proteins | sample 1543021 | NCBI WGS metagenome assembly OFRB01 (sample SAMN07774230, study PRJEB24372) | wastewater metagenome | isolation source: Exp Tend CN 0WW | collected 2016-02
AATAATAAAAAAAGAAATCGATCCTGCGTTAAAAAAATTACTTCATGACGTGGATGATTCAGTCATTAAAGACTTTTCAGTTCTTAGAAAACAAAAGAAAGCGCCAATTTCTGAAACTGCGGTAACCGGATTAAGACGTGAAGCGGCAATAGCGGGTATCGATCTGCAAACCGCATTAATCGCCTGTTGCCAAAACGGATGGCAGGGATTCAAAGCTGAGTGGTATCAAAAAGCACAAGCGCCACCAGCTTACAAAACGCGCCAGCAAATAGCGTCAATCGCAGCAAGGTCTGTTTTTGGAAGCCAGGATAACGAGAAGTGCATAAACGGAGAGGTGATAGAGCATGGAACCACTGCCAAGCAACTGGATAGATGAAATATTCAAGCGCTTTCACGGGAGATTTGGAAACCGGTTTTTTGCTGAATTCTCGACCGGAAGATTGACGGCAGACAAGCAGGATGAAGGGATCATGAATGCAAAGCGGGTGTGGGCCGAAGAACTCGCCGGATTCAGTCCAGAAGAAATCAAGCGAGGATTATCTGCGCAGTATGACTACCTGCCAGATTGCGACAAATTTAAGATTGCATGCCGTCCAACAATCGATCACGAGCAGGCTTTTTGCGAAGCTGTGCAGCAAATGCACAAACGCAAAGAAAGTAAGGATGAATGGTCAAGCGCAGTCATTTACTGGGCCGCCGTTGAGCTTGGAAATGATTTGAATAATTACCCATACCAATCGATAAAAGCGCGCTGGAAATCGGCGTTTGATAAGGCGAAAGAGAAAATTGCAAAGGGTGATTTGCCTAACACGGTTCCGCAGCGGTTGGTTGCTATACCTGCGCCTGGAAAATCAACTGTATCGAAAGAAGAAGCACAAAAAAGATTCGCAGAAGTTCGCGCTATTTTGATCAAGAAGATTGTAAATAGTGATGACAAAAACGAGGTTGCTTGATGAGTAAATTGGACGATGCTCTTGATTGCTGGATGTCAGATTTATCCACAGAAAGAGAAAAACTTTCTTTTATCGACGGATTTGCGGCTGCCACAAAGAAAAATCCACCAGAAACAGCGCCGAAGGATCGAAGAATACTTGTGCAAGCAGAATCCGGTGAATTTTACTGCGCGCACTGGGTGAAGCACCCAGGAACAGACGATGAGGCATGGCTGGTGTGCGACATTGATGATGAGAATCAGGCGCTTTTGAAAAAAATCACGTGCTGGTATGAGCTGCCGGATTAACACGCATGCAGGTTTCCATTCCGTGGATCGCCAATCTTCTGGAAACTTTGTAAAAAGCCGGGAGCCTGCATGCTTGTTAAAAATGGACAAATGAGATGAATAGAAAAGTCGCTTGGTTTAGTTGTGGAGCTGCATCGGCTATAGCAACAAAGCTATCTGATCCGGATGTGATCGCATATTGCGAGACTGGCAGCGAGGACTATGACAACAAGAGGTTTATGTCCGATTGCGAATCGTGGTTTGAAAAGAAAATAACTCTACTTAAAAGCTTTGAATTTAATAGCACATGGGAAGTGTGGAATAAAAGGAAGTATCTATCTGGCATAAGCGGCGCTCCGTGCACAGGAGAGCTAAAAGTTAAGCCAAGATTAGATTTTCAAAAGCCACGCGATATTCATGTTTTCGGCTATACGGCTGATTCTCATGATATTGACAGAGCTGAAGGGCTAAAGGAAAACTGGCCGGATTTGATTATAGAAACGCCATTGATTGATAAGGGAATAACAAAAGCCGCGTGTCTTGCGATGTTGCAAACGATAGGTATTAAAGAGCCAAGAACGTATGAAATGGGATTCCCAAACGCTAATTGCATCCCATGTGTTAAAGCAACATCACCGGCTTACTGGGCGCTTGTCCGCCTTCACTTCCCTGCTGAATTTTGGCGAATGGCGAAAATATCAAGGGAACTGGATGTGAGGCTGTCAAGGATAAACGGCGAAAGAATATTTATTGATGAGATACCGGAAGATCATCCGGTTACACAGCCAATAGCGCCGGAGTGTGATTTTCTATGCTCTATGGCGGAACAAGAATTAATTGGTTAAGCGGCAGGCAGATGCAGTTTACGCGGCAACTGAGCAAGACCGGCATAGCAAGGAAGTTGAGTTTGTTGCTAGTCATGATGGCGATTGGATAAAGAGTTTTCTGCAAGGTGTGCATGAGAAGCGTGGATTTGAGGCTTACAAGCTGCTGCGTGATGATGTTGCAAAAATACGGATAAATAATTGGCCGGGCAATGTTAAATAAATATTGAAAACGTATTGACATATTAAATTATCCTGGTATAATTATCACATCAGCAGCAGATAACTAACCAGGAGATTAAAATGAAAAACCAATACGGATCCGAATTCGAAGTTTTAAAAACACAAAAAGACGGTAAATTGGCTTTTGAAATGATTGTTAGAGATTGCCAGCTTACCCCTGGATTGACAGAAGTGTTGGAAAGCTTGGGTTATACCAACACGGTAGATATGATGGCTCGCAAATCAGTCTTTGTGACAAATCAAGAAGAAATGAACCAAAAGCGTGATCCATTAGTTAAGTTCTTTAAATAAATGGAAAAATAAAATGAAAGCTTACATACTTAATGTTGATAATGATGTTATTGGAGAGTCATTTGATATTGATATAGACGATGATTTTGAAGTGGTCGAAGATGCCGCGATAGAATGCGGAGAGAAATGTTGTATAAAGTGGGATAGACCGGAAGATGGACAAACAGGTTATTGGTCTCCGTTAGGAGCAACATTTGATCCTTATTGGTATGAGTGCATGCAGGATGCATGATCAGATAAAATCTGCACGCGGCGGATATCGAAAAGGTTCCGGCCGCAAGAATCATAACAAGGTAAGGGTATCGTACCGTCTTGCTCCTGATGTGGCTGAGTATCTTAAAAATCACGAAAAGCCAGCGACAACGATAATAGAAGAAGCCGTACGGGAATACGCAAAATTATAAAAATAAGCACTCAAGGCGAACATAAAATAGGCTATTCGGCGCGCAAAGAATGCGACAGCGGCATACATCTTCATGAGGCTGGTTTTGAAGTAGAAACGCATCTGTGCGCTCAGTGCAAATGCTACGTTGCGGATGCTGATGAATTCTTTAATGTGCGGGGTGTTTTGAGTGGACGATAAAAACGTTATACGTTTCGGTGAAGTTAAATTCAGGAAAAAACGAGAAAACTCATGTAGACATCAGGGCGGAATGGAATACGACCCTACTACAGAGCAAATTGAATGTACTGAATGTGGATTGATACTTAATAACTTCAAGGCATTTATGCTGGTTGTGGAGAAGTTTGGAGGTTATCAAGAAGAGAGAAAAAGAGACATTGATAAGTTGAATAAATTAAAAGAAGAAACATTGGTTCTGCAAGCTGCAAAAAAAGCAGAGTCAGCTTGGAGAAGTAGAAATATGGTGCCGACTTGCCCTCATTGCTATGAAGCTGTATTCCCAGAAGATGGGTTTGGAGGGTTGTTAATAAACCGTGAAATGGAAATTAAAAGAAGGGAAAAATACGGAAAGCCTGATCCTAAAGGAATTAGAAAGCTTTTAGCAGAAAATCAGGAGGAGTCAAAAGGTTCGCGTGGAGATTTTAAGTAAATGAATATTGAATGGACACTTTGCAGCGAGCGTATGCCGCCGGATGACTTTAACGAGATTATTGTAAGTGCATGCGGTTATTACACTATCCACGATGGGAAAGACTTAACATATTGGATAAGCACAGATCATGTTAAATGGACTTAATTTACTCAAGAAAAATGGGAGTTTCTGAATAAATGAAACTAAGCGATAAAGGCCTAGCGCTGCTGATTGAACTTTGGGAGGGTGTGGCATGAAAAAATCAGGTTTATATAGAGATCAGTGAAGCTGTGAAATGGGTCTGCATACCCGCAAAAATGCAGTTACTCAGCGGAGTCTTGTGGAAACCAAGCGAATTTTATAATAAACAGGAGAATTGATATGACAACAACAGTAACGGTTGAAGCGCACTGCGGTAGCGAAAAAGAAGTTCACATTGATATTAAAGAAAATGGTGATAGCACAAAGGTGTTACAGAACGGAGATAAGCATGTTTTGCATGTTTATGACAATAAATCAGTAACGGTTACTGAAGTACTTAAATAGTTTTTGTTGGTAGCTGTAGAAAAGTGTGCTGAAAGTACGCCGCACACTATATGCAAGATAGGCATATCTTGATGAGCTTGGCCAATAGTACCAACATCCGGAGCCTGTAACCGGACAACAGGCACCAAGAAGTGAGTGCTATCCAATAGAGCCAGCGGTGAACTGTAAGACTCAAGACATGGGAATAGTAAATAGCACTCAACTTGTTGGTTAATTTGCAGGCTGATGCACAGAAAAGTACCTCTGATGGATAGGAAAAACAGGTCGCAACTGTACCTTGTAACGCCATCATGCCGGAGATCAGCACCGGCAACCAACCGCGTTTCTCCGGCGATACGGAGCGCTAAGAAGGATTGAGATTGTTGGTAAGGTCACTTGCCATAGTAGTAACTCGTAAAGCCGAAGGCAGTCTCAATCACTTGTTAGTGATGCTATAAGAAATAGGCGATTTACTCTAACACGTCTCCTCCACGATACGGATGGCTAACAATTAAGGCGCGGCGTTGAAGGAAACGCCTAAGAGCAAGGCTAGAGCAATTTACGCGAAGGTTTATAGTTCGGAAACCAGTAATCGCAGGCGATGCGACGAAGCCCGATCTAACTGATAGGCGTTATTGACGCGGAATACTAGAGCTGATATCAATCTCAGCCGCCTTAATTGTTAGTGTGCAGCGCTAAGAAGAAGAGACTTTGGCATTAGCGGAGGTCTTTTGATCGAAGGGGAATGTAAGCCCATTAGTCTCTTCTTGTTAGTGAATGCACGATTAAGCTGACGTGCAGCAGAAGCATGATAGATGCGGTAAATAGGCTGTGATAGGGCACAGAAGTGCTACTTACTCAGATAAGACCGTCGCTACCAATGCCGGGATAGTGCCAGCTCCGGTCACTAACAACTAATTAAGTCGTAGGAGTATGCAGTATGAAAGAATTTATACACAATATCAGGATGCAATCCCTTCCTGAAGGGCTAATGGTTACGCCTCCAAGATCACCATGGGGAATAAATTTTGGTGGAGGATTAGATAGTACGGCTGTAATTATTGAGTGCCTTCGTAGAGGATTTGTTCCGAATTGGATATTGTTCGCGGATACAGGATCAGAAAGGCCGGAAACTATCGAACATGTAAATAAGATGCAACAGTGGCTTAGAGATAGTGCGCCAGAACGTTGGCCAGATATTACGGTGGTTAGATGGGTTCGTAAGGAAGGAAATTTTGAGCCACTGCATGAGTATAATTTAAGGACGAAGTATCTTCCATCTAAGGCGTACGGTTATTCTGGCTGTACATCTAAATATAAAATAGGCCCTATGGACAAATGGCGTAAAGCTAACGGATTCCAGAAAGGGGCTTTTGCTGTTGGATATAATGCTAGTGAAGCCAAGAGAATACAAAAAGCATGTCAACGGGGTGATGAACAAAACTTTACGGCCTGGTATCCATTAGTTGCTTGGGGCTTGACTAGGGATGATGTGGAAAAGATAGTACTTGATGCAGGATTTACAGTTGTTAAGTCATCTTGCTTCATGTGCCCAAATATGAAAAAGCCGGAGTGGTTACAGTTAAAGAGGGAACATCCTGAGTTATTCAATACAGCAAAGTTAATAGAGGAGGTAGCAATTGAGGCGGGTAACCCTGGTAGGGGATTATATAAAGGTGGCTTAATTAATTTGGAGGCACAGTGTGAATCCCCAGTTGAAGAAGAAAAAGATGATTCTGTGCTAGAGGATAGGTGTCATCACGGTGGATGTTTTACTTGAGAGTAACAAAACCAGTATGCAAATTCTGGTGTTTCAATGGGCGCGTTCTCCCGGCGCAATACGGGGGAAGCAGGTAACACCGCCGACATACCGGCTGTATGTCAACTTTAAAGGAGCAGTAATGTGAAGACATCTTTACTTGTAGTTTTACTTGTATTTAGCTTTGCAGCAAACGCAGCATCAACAGTCTACCAGCATGTTGGCGTGATTACGTATGAGTACAGTGCCAGCTCAACAACGTCGGCAGATTTCAGTCCACTAGCGCCCGATCGGCACTATACTTCCCTGGCGGCCTGCACTGCCGCTATAGCGAACATGGATGGTTTGTTGCCTGATGGAACCGGAGCACCAAATGGTGGAGTGAACATTAAGCAAAACGCCGATGGCATTTGTCACGCGGTTTTACCTTATCAGCAATCTGGATGGCGCGCGATAGGCAACCAAGACGTGCGACAAACCAATCGAGTAGGCCGCCGTGTTGACCTGGATATAGGACCGTTTAACACGGAAGATGATTGTAAGGATGCAATAATGGATCAGCAAGCGCTTACAGTACAGAACGGACCGATTAGCGGAACCAACATTGGGTACTCGGTTCATGCCAAGTGTGTGTACGTGAGTTTCTAACTAAAGGCTGCCGGGGAAACCCGGCACCAAGAAGGATAAGCGCTGATCATTAACTATGAAAAGCAGCACCTAATGAGTCGGGCACAGTGCTTATCGCTTGTTGGTTTTAGGGGTGTGAGTGAGTAAATATAGAGCGCCAAAGGTAAAAGATGGTGCCGATTTTCTGGAAATGTGCTTCACCATGGAATACGAGCTTAGGTGTATTGCGAAGTGGCGTGAATTATACGGCGATGCGCTTGCGGATCAGATTATCAATGAGCTGAAAGGGCGGCGCCGGAAGAATAGGGTGGAGGAAAGAAAATCATGAAAGTAACGTGCCAGAAATGCGGTGAAGAAAGTCATTTTGATATGGTTGCGAGCGTTCCTGATGAGCAGATCGTTACGTTCACAATTGGTTATCAGGGTGACCTTATTGCCGCTAAAACTGTATCTTGTTTTATAGAAAAAACCTCTAAATTGCTAGTTAGTGTGGCTGATGATGTTGGTTTCAAAGCTTGTGTTTTTATAAAGCAGATTACTCATGAGCCAAAAAAGATAAGTATCGATTTTCTGGTAACCAGGATTAAGTCATTGTAATGAATCAGCAAATTCAAAAAATCGGCAACGCAACAATCATGCACGCTGACTGCATGGATTACATGCGCACGGTACCGGATAAGTTCTTCGATCTGGCGGTCACGGATCCGCCGTATTTTGATGGGCCACAGAAACCAGGATATTACGCTGGAACAAAACAAAGCGCAGATGTTGGAGAATATAAAGACCTATCAAAATCGTGGGAAGTTCCAGGTAAAGATTATTTTGATCAGGTTGTGAGAGTTTCAAAGAATCAAATTATCTGGGGTATAAATTATTATGATTTCGCTGCACCAGGCGGCCGTATTGTCTGGGTAAAAGGTGCACAAGGAAGCCCTTTCAGCATGGCGGAAATAGCTTATCAATCATTCTATAACAGGGTAGACCTTTTTAATTACTTGTGGTCTGGTTTTTGGCAAGAAAAAGGAATGCAAAAAGAAGCGAGAATTCATCCAACTCAGAAGCCGGTTAGATTGTATGAGTGGATATTGAGCAACTACGCCAAACCAGGACAGAAAATATTTGATAGCCACATGGGCTCAGGATCGAGCGCAATAGCCTGCAACAACATGAATTATGAAATGGTTGGCTGCGAGTTGGATATTGATTACTACCACGCGGCATGCGCTCGGATTGCTGAATATGCAAAACAAGAGAGGCTATTTGCATGAACCAAGATACCCGCGAATCCATAGTAAAAGTAAAGCGCAGGCCAGAAAAAATTTATCTGCGATTCACGCCTACAGGATTGAAGCCTGCCGATCCCTATGCCGAATCTCGCCTGCGCGAGAAGAAATATAAAGTTGGCGATGTTTTATCGGCTCATTTATCGAAATTGCGTAAACCTGGAACACACAAAAACGCGCACAAGATCGGTGTATTGATGATGCAGTCTCACGATGATTTCAGGTATTACGCGAACGCCCACGACGTATTGAAACGATTGCAAATTGAATCCGGTGCTGCTTGCGAAGAAATAAAAATCAAAAAGCGCAGCGGTGAATGGGAGCTTCACAGATACCCGCTTAGTTTTAGTTTCGATAGCCTGGGTGAAGCGGAATTCGATGAGGCCGTGAAAGTTATCTGCCGGTATATCGTCGATGTTTATTGGCCGGATATGCCGCCGGAAGAAATCGATCTGATGGCAGAGAGAATGCCAAGTGAGTAGCAGGATTACCAAAAGCGCAAAAGGCAAAGAATGTCAGGTGCGCATTGTCGGTGTTTGCAATGGGAATCCTGAAACTGTTGTTTGGGCCCACGCTAACGGATTGGCTTCTGGTCGAGGGTTATGGCTGAAATCAAATGATCTAAGCGGAGCATACGCCTGCAGCGCGTGCCATGCTGTTTATGACAGAAAGGTTCCTGCAAAGGATATCGACTATTCGCAGGTGGAAATTGATTTTTTTCACGGCCATTTGAGGTCGCTACAAATTCTTATAAATGAAGGGCTGGTGAAGTTATGACAGTTGAAGTTCAGTTTGTGGTTCCGGGTCAGCCGGTTGGGAAAGGCAGGGCGAAAGCTGCGCGGCGCGGGAAGTTCATCACCATGTACACGCCGGAAAAGACAGTCAACTATGAAGGACTAGTGGCGCATTCCGCCATGATCGCTATGGCAGGACGAGACTTGATCCAAGGTGCAGTATCGGTGGAACTTGATATTCGATTACCCATACCCGAATCTTGGTCACTAAAGAAGAAAGCCCAGGCAATTCAGGGTTTATTGATGCCGACGAAGAAACCCGACATAGACAATATATTCAAAGCTTGCGCTGATGGAATGAATAGTGTGGTTTACAAAGACGACGTTCAGATCGTGGAAACCAAGCAACGCAAGCGCTACGCTGAAACCCCAGGCGTGGTCGTGATCGTGCGCGAACTTGATTTGAAGGTGGCGTGATGGACGAAATAGACATAGCAAACGACTACGCGCAAAAGATGGAAGAAAGGAGCGTTGCGGCGATTCGCGCGGCTGCGGCCGATATTCCGGTTGGTGAATCAGGTGAATGTATTGAGTGTGGTCTAGAATCGAAGCGATTGGTTAATGATCGGTGCGCGCCATGCAGAGATATGAAGTTCTGAAAAAAATTTGCTCAATGTATAAGCTTTTACTGATGAATGAATGTTGTGGTATAAGTTTTTATTAAATAAAGTTGATTTTCATATGCCCAAATCAAAAGATAAAAAACTAACGCCAAAGCAGCAAAAGTTTGTTGATGAATACCTGATTGATTTGAATGCAACTCAAGCTGCTATCCGCGCCGGATATTCGGCTAAAACAGCAGGTTGGATAGGCCAACAGCTACTCGCAAAAACTCACATTTCACAAGCCATTCAGGCGCGCCGTGATGCATTGTCAAGGAAGATCGAGGTTACACAAGAGCGCATAGTTGAGGAAATGGCCAGGGTAGCTTTTTTTGATATCAGAAATCTTCTCAATTCTGATGGGAGCCTAGTACCTATTAAGCAATTGAGCAATGATGCAGCAGCAGCTATAGCTGGCATTGATATCGTGCAAATAGGTAATTCTGAGGTTGGTATTGGGCGTGTTCTGAAATACAAATTCCCTGACAAAAATAAGGCTCTTGAGAATTTGGCCAAGATGCTTGGGCATTTTGGAAAAGTATCAGAACTAGAAAAACTGCAAGCAGAGAAACTGCGCAGGGAACTTGAAGAAGATCCAAGCGCTGAAGATTCTGATTATAGAAACAACAGGCGCATATTAATCGTACCACATGACGCAAGAATACAGGGTAACGGCCAACATTCCGCAGAGTAATTTTCTGTCAATGCCGCATAAATACCGTGCTTTTGTGAGCGGTTTTGGCGGCGGTAAGACTGTGTGCGGATCAATGGGGGTCAGCAAGCATCATTACGAGTTCAGTAAGGTTAATTCAGGATACTTCGCGCCATCTTATCCGATGATCAGAGACATTTTCTACCCAACGATTGAAGAAGTGGCATTTATGTTTGATTTTAACGTAAAGATCAATCAGGGAAATCATGAGGTTCATCATTACGATGGCCGCAGGTACATGGGCACAACGATTTGCAGGTCAATGGATAAACCTGGGTCAATCATTGGATTCAAAATAGGTCACGCTTTAATCGATGAATTTGACACTTTGCCATTATCTAAGGCTCTTCTGGCGTGGCGCAAGATTCAAGCACGGATGCGGTACAAAATTCCAGGGTTAAAAAATGGGGTGGACGTAACCACAACACCTGAAGGTTTTCTTGCTACCCATAAGTTGTTTGTTGAAGATCCATTGAATAAGCCGGAATTGAAAAGTAATTATGGTCTTACCCAAGCCAGCACATACGATAATGCGGCAAATCTTCCGGATGATTATATTCCATCATTGCTTGAAAGCTATCCTGAAGAGCTTGTTCAGGCATATCTGCATGGTCAATTCGTAAACCTCAAGTCAGGCACCGTTTACCGATCCTATAACCGCGTAACGCACAACTCCAAAGAAACCATCAATCCGAACGGAGACATTCTTTTTATCGGCATGGATTTTAACGTGCAGAAGATGGCGGCGCGTGTATTTGTGAAGCGAGTAAACGGATTTCATTGCGTGGCTGAGTTAAACGACATTCTTGATACGCCAGAAATGATCAAAGTGATCAAGGAACGCTGGCGCGGCATACACAGAATCATTGTGTATCCGGATGCCTCCGGCGCGGGCCGCAATTCATCTAATGCATCGATTACTGATATCGGTTTGCTTATCGCCGCAGGGTTTGAGGTGCGGGCAAGGCCATCAAATCCATTTGTAAAAGATCGGGTCAACGCGGTGAACGTGGCTTTCACCAAAAACAAGCTTTTCGTCAATGCCAGGGAATGCCCAAGGACCGCAAGCGATCTTGAGAAGCAAGCATACGATGCAAACGGCGAGCCTGGTAAAACAGCCGGTTTCGACCATGGAAATGACGCATTAGGCTATTTCGTCGCATACGAAATGCCGGTGCTTCAAGTTGCATCATCAACCAGAACTCACGGGACTTAAAACTATGAGCGTAAAAAACACACACCCTGATTACGATGAATCCCTGCAAGACATGCTGATGGTGCGGGATTTCTACAAAGGCGAACGCCATGTAAAGGAAAAAACCGTAACTTACTTATCGCCGACCGTTGCGCAGACTTTGGACGGACTTAACCCGGGAGAGCCCGGCGCTGTTGCGTATAAAAAGTATCTTGAAGGCGCTCGCGTGCCGGGATTGGTAAAGGAAAAAGTTGAAAATGCAATCGGTACGATGCACAAGGAAAATTCGGTAATTCAAGTTCCTAAGAAAATGGAGCCTTTACTCAACAGGATTACCCGGCAAGGCGAATCTGTCCATGCGCTAATCCGCAGAATGAACGAAGAGCAGCTAATCGCCGGGCGGCTTGGCTTGCTACTCGACAGCGATGAAAAAACAGATTTGCCTTACATTTCGCTTTACTACGGGGAATCAATCACCAATTGGGACGAGGGGATACTCCAAACCGGTACAGTGGCCAGTCTGCGCATGGTTGTTTTGAGCGAACCCACTACCGAACTGGATTCTGACTATAAATGGACCACCAAGGATACATATAGGGTTCTGTCTCTGGCAGCGGGTGAAAACGGAAAGAATGTTTTTGTGACCAGCAAGTTCGAGGATGAAATAACTCAATCCGAAATGAAGCCGGTGCTGCTGTTCGGCAGGCCGCTGGAAGAGATTCCGTTTGTTTTTGTGAATTCCAAGGACAACTTGCCTACGCCTGATATGCCACCGCTGCTCGGATTGGCAAACAAAGTGCTGGGCATTTATCGTTCGGAGGCAAATTACCGGTATCACTTGTACATGCAATCGCAAGACACGCTTGTCCGGATCGGGCACATGCCAATGGGCGTTGGAGACGAAACTACGGACAATAGCGTGAGAACCGGGGCTGGCGCCTGCATTGATGTCGGTCTTGGCGGTGATGCAAAGTACATTGGCGTCAATTCCCAAGGTTTGGCTGAAGAGCGATCCGCGCTTGAAAACGATTACCAGCGAGCCGAGGACGAAGCGATGAAGCTCCTCGATAAGCGATCGATCGAGAGCAATGACGCGCTTGTTACCCGCAAGGGATCACAGGCCGCAAGTCTCACGCAAATTGCCAAGACATCGGCTGCCTCGGTAGAGAAGATGCTGAAACTCATCGCCGTCTGGATGCAGCTCAATCCTGATGATGTTGTTGTGACTCCATTCACTGACTTCGGCGATGTGACCATAACAGCCAAGGACGTGATTGATATGAAAACCGCTCAGACCATGGGCGCACCTATTTCTGATGAAACAATCCATGAGCGCATGCGCGAGGGCGGAATGACCGACAAAACGTATGAAGATGAACTCGCGGCGCTGGCTAGTCAGGACGGCGGACAATAATGGAAACATCCAATCAACAGATGTACGACGCAGCGCTACGTCACCAAACGTATGTGCTGCGCTATTCTGCCGGGGTGCGCAACAAGATCAATGATCTGCTCGACCAAACTGAGGACGAAATATCAGGAAAGCTCATAGCGAGACTCGGAAAATCTCAAGGCTTGACCAAGCCAGGCGATTGGGAAAGACTGAATCAGCTTCAGCAGGTAATTTTTGAGATACGCGGTGAGGCGTGGAAGGCTGCCGGATCGTTGCTGTACGATGAGTCGCTATCCATGGTGGCGCAGGAATCGAAGTTCTATGCCTATCTGATTACCAGCGTATCGCCCGTGATATTGGATACGGTTACGCCTCATCCGGAAACATTGAAAGCAATTGTAACGGAAAGGCCATTTGAAGGCAGGATTCTTTCCGATTGGGTGAGCAAGTTAACAGAAGACGATATTTCCAGAATCAACAAGACAATCAATTCCGGGATTATCCAAGGCAGAACAGCGCAAGAGGTTACGCGCGATCTGTTCGGTACTGCCAATGCAAAAGGAACGGACGGAATCACTCAAATGACGCGCGGCTCGGTGAACATGATGGTTCGCACCGCCATGCAGCACATAACAAGCAGCGTGCGCCGCGAAGTTTCTCTGGCTAACTCTGATATCGTGGAAATGGAAGAGTGGGTGGCAACTTTGGACGGACGTACATGCTGGACTGAGGACACATTAATCACAATGGCTGATGGCAGCAAGAAAAGAATAGCGGATATAAAAGACCAAGACTTAGTGCTTGGCGGCATTACCGGGAAGGAATGTAGGGTTTTGGGGGTTTTCAAAAGTATTGAGCCGTCTAGCGTGGCTATGTATAATTACAATAATGAATACATAGGGAGCGCCACCAATGGACACAGAATTCTTACAAGAAAAGGATGGAAAACAGCAGAAAGTATTTGTCTATCTTCTGAATTTTCAGAACGGCAAGTCTTATATCGGAGTAACGAAAAATATCAAAAAAAGGATGCAAGAGCATATCAGCAGGTCAAAAAGCCTTCCGGATTTGGAAATAAGCAAGGCAATATTGGATTTAGGAATTCCGCAACCAGCGATACTGGCAACAGTTTCAACGATGAAGGAAGGTCATTTGCTCGAAATGGAATTAATAAAAAACTTAGGCACTCATTTTCCAAATGGATTGAATGTTTCTGCCGGTGGAAAAGGTATTTTTGGATTACCGGCGCATATAAAAAGCGAAGCTGCGAGAAAAGCCAGGGACACTTATTTCAAAAGAACCAGCAAGGAAGAGCGGTCTTTGAAATCGAAGAAAAGCAGAGATGCTTGGACTCAAGAATCAATGAAAAAGATGAAGGATACCAAGAAAGCACAATTTCAGAACCCAGATTATTTGGAGAAAATCACAGCCATAAATCGCAGACAAAAATCACCAGAAACGTTAGAGAAACTCAGATCGGCAACCAAGGCGAAATGGGCAGACCCAGCTTACAGGGAAAAAGTGAATGCTGCGCGAGAAATGAAGCAGGCTCAACTCAGAGCATCGGATCAGTCATGGGTGGAGAAGAAAAAGCTGAAAATGTCTGTTGCGATGAAAGAGAAGTGGAAAGACAAATCTTTTGTGGCGAAAATGAAGGAAAGATCGTCAAGCCAAGAATCGAAGATGAAACTTGCAGAGAATGGACGCAAAGGCGGAGCGGCGTTGACAGAAGATGGTCGCCAGCGGAAGAGTGCTGCGGCCAAGAAGATGTGGACAGAGGAGAAGAAGATTACTCACTCTTTGATCGTTCGGAACTATTGGAAGAAGAAAAGAGAGGAGTCTTTGAAGGAGCCGCTCGAGGAGAAAAAAGGATTGGAAACGTAGAAATAATATCGTTATCAATTGAAGGCGACAGCACTTATGTTGCGGGCGGCATGATTGTTCACAATACGCCATTCTGCAAGGCCACCGATGGCCAAACATTTAAGCCGGGGGAAGGACCGCAGCCGCCAGCGCATCCTGGGTGCAGATCGGTACGGGCGATGTATCTGTCACAAGATATAGGCGTAAGACCATCCAAACCGGTTACCGAGCGCTTGCTTGTTAAAGAGTACGCCGCCAAGAATGATCTTGGATCGATCAATAACCGGGATGATCTTCCGCACGGAACCAAAGGAGATTACGACGAATGGGCGCGCAAGCGTGTACGTGAATTGGTTGGCCAGGTCCCGGCCAAAACCACATACAACGATTGGCTTAAAACCCAAACTCAAGAATTCCAGATCGATACGCTTGGAAAAACGCGCGCCGACCTATTCAGGAAGGGCGGGCTCACGTTGGATAAATTTATCGATGCAGACGGGACAACTCTGACACTCAAAGAGGTTGCGCAGCGGGACGCAGCCGCATTTGAACGTGCCGGGTTAGATGTGAGCAAATTTTTAAACTAGGAGAATAGCGATGCCAATGCAACTTAAACTGAAACTTACCACGCTCGATGGATTGGACCAGGTTTTCCATGATCTGTATACCGAACAGGCTGACAAAACATACCTGCTAACCGGTGTCGAAGGCATGAAAACACAGGGCGATATCGACAAGGTTACTGCTGCGCTTGTGAAAGAGCGCGCTGATCACAAATCATTGAGGGAAAAATTTGCTCTATTGGGAGACCAAGACCCAGTGGATCTGCTTGCCCAGCTTGATCGCATCAAAGAACTTGAGGCCGCTGCCGCTGGGAAAATAGACGAAGCCAAGATCAACGATATTGTTGAGGGTAGAATCAGAACCAAGCTTGGTCCAATCGAGCGAGAAAACGCGCAGCTTAAAGCGCAACTCGCCGCAGAACAGCAAGTAACTACCGAGCTCAAATCAAAAGACAGGAAGCGCACCATCCATGACGTGGCTCGATCTGCTGCAATCAAGCTTGGCGTTATTCCAGAGGCTTTGGATGATGTTTTGCTCTATGCTGACAATATTCTCGATATCACTGAGGATAATCGAGTCGTTACCCGTGATCAGGTAGGCGTAACCCCAGGCGTTGACCCGGAAGTATGGTTAACTGAAATGCAACAGAAAAAACGCTACTGGTGGCCTGGCAGTCAATCCGGCAATTCAACCGGATCCGGTTCTGGTGGAATTTCTGGTGACAACCCTTGGACCGCTACCGGCTGGAACATAACCAAGCAGACCGAAATATTGGCCGCCGATCCAAAGCGCGCAGAACAGATGGCGCGGTCAGCTGGTACGTTTGTCGGTGGCCCAAGACCGCAGCAAAAGGCAGCGTAAAATATGACCACTATTGCTTATCGTGACGGAGTGGTGGCAACTGATACGCTATCTGTTGCCGATGGAATGGTTGTCGATCATGCTTACGAAAAATGCATCGTTAAAGACGGAGTAATGTTTTTCATGACTGGAAGCACGTCAGACCACGATAAGCTGGTCGATGAATATTTTTCCCCAACCGGAAGGGATACGGGTAATGCCTACGCTATTGTTGCTGATAAAGGAAAAATATTCATTATTGGCGGTGAGGAGGGCGGTAAAGGTATATTCAAATGCCCAAACAACCGGGAAAATTACATCTCGATAGGCAGCGGGGAAAGATTCGCTATTTCAGCCATGGATCACGGGAAAAGCGCTAAAGAAGCGGTTGAATATGCGATGAGACGTGATATTTACACCGGCGGTGAAGTTAGGGTTTATCAGGTGTAGAGTATTGCCCGGAATGTTGATTAATGGCGCTTTGTGCGCCATTTTTCATTTCTTAATAGCCTCATTTAGTACGGAAATAATCCAATCGGTCAGCTTCATCCCTTTCGATTGCGCAGCCTTAACCCACATGGCCTTGTCAGAAGATTTGCACCGCGCATGGATGTGAGATTCGGCTTTCTGATCATCCGGCTTGGTGGCATTGCTTGGTTTTCCGGTTAGGCCGTGCGGTTTATTTTCATTCATGATTTATAAGTTCAATTTGAGTTTGTCTGATAAAGCACATTAATTTATTAATCATCTATTAAATCAACCTAAAATTATCAAAATCGTTACCTGTGGTTATAGGTATCCCATAAAACTCATCTGCTTCCGGTGACCGTTGATACCTGAAAAAATTAACAGAACTTCTTAATTCTCTATAAGCGTTAATACTCATCCTTATTTCTTTAGGCAGATCACCATCATGCATTGCTTGATGTCTCAATATAGCTTCAACCAATTCTTGCTCTATTGTCATCTATTTACCACCCCCTATTTGCGCGCCTTCCTGAATGTCGCACCCATTATCTTCAACCTTGAAAGTAAAATCAGGCAGTATTTGCCTGACTTGATCTATAAAACATCCATCGATTGCGCGATTAGGGTAAATCGAATAACCGATGTTATTCTTCGACAAAGGTAACCTGCTGTCAATCTGTGTTGCGTATTGGAAATGACCTTCGGTTAATTCAACTATTATTTTTGACATGACAATAATCTATGTATTGACTTTAAATGTGGTATTTTTGGAATGTTTCGTACTCTGATTGAGTTATTTCGGTGCAATTCTCGCAGTTCACCGCGTTGCCGCAATGGAACAATGCAACACCATCATCGTCGTAATTATCTAGTTCCTCCTCCCCGTACCAATTTGTCACAATGTCCTTTATGCGCTCATCAATAGTTACTTCTGGCGGCAGAGCGGTCGTGGTTGGTTGAGAGAATTCAAACTCACCGCACTTGGTTAATATCGATAGTAAATAGAATTTCATTTAACTCTCCTATTATGCTGCTTTCATGGTTAATAGATTGATCATCGATTTTCCATCGGATAGCGAAAAGGATTTGTTGTAAAACTCAGCAACAGTTTCAAGTTTCTCTCCCATTTCTTCCGCCGCATGCTGCGCGTTGTGAATCCATCCCTGTAGGCGCCCGATCTCAACATTCAAAGCCAGCATAAAAGCCTGGTTGAATTTGATATGAAGATTCCCGTTCATGTAGGCGCGCACCTCCATCAGTTTGATGTATTTACCGGCTTTGTTGGTGCAGTAGAATTCTTCCTTACTGCCGCTCTCAAAATTGTGGAATTTGACCTCTTCATCAGAATCGAACCCCAGGTTTCTGGCCACCACAATCAAATCGTCTACGAAGTTAGCGGCCGACTCGCTTAGCCCTCCAATCGCGCTGTAACTGTTATAAGTTCCACTCTTCACCAACCCGCCAACGCCGCCCGCTACAATCCTATAATCCAGCTTGAAATGAGTGTGTTTATTGTCATCATAAAGATAGCGGAAACTATTCTTTTTAAACACTCGTTCGTTCGACTTGTAATTGATTACGCACGCCGAATCAACCATCTTGTTGAACGTCTCGATCATCTGGCTATCCAGGTAGCCGTTCGCATTCTTGATAGCCCAAACCGTTATGGCGTAGGCATTGGACGCGGTGAAGTCGATACTCGTTTTTCGCGTAATGCTTTCAATAAACGCTTTTCTGCTTGCCGCGGTCAACCTGCTGGTCAATGGCGCGTAATTATCGAACAATTCGTGCCAGTAGGCATTCTTGAGCCCTTTTATCCTTGATCGAATAGAGCTGATAATGGATTTGATCGATATATCAAGTTCCTTGAAAAGTGCCTCATCCAACGAGCTCACCTTCTGGTAATTGCCGATTAATCCGTCAAGTTCCGCCCGGTACAGCGTGTCAAGTACCTCGATTGTGCTTTTCCCAGCAACGAGTGAATTTTTAATGGTTTCCTTGCGTTCCTTCTCAGCTGATCGCGCCTTGTCGTATTCTGATACATCTTGCTTGCTGACTGTCTCTGACAAACGGAAAAATTCTTTTACCCATAACTCAAATGGATCCACCATGTTGTCAATGCTGCCGTGTCTGCTGTATCGACTATTCCTGAATTCGTCATGGCATAGCGAGATAAAAACAAGGTCAACTTTTGCCCGTGCCGTGCGGTCTTCTGAATCCAGAAAATCGAATGACCCGATCACCTCATAGCTTGCCTTCCTTGCTTCGATTGCATTGATTATCTGCTTTTGATCTTTCCAGCGCTGCGGGATAACCATGTAAATATAATTCGCATTGGCTTCGCGGATAACTTTCACGCTCCAATCAACGAACTCGCTGTATGGCGGGTTACTGAAAATGCAGTCAATGGACTTATCAAGTAACGATTGTTCCCAAAAATCAGTGCCCAGTATTCCTATGTCGATAGGTAGACTATCCAACAAAGGCCGCGCTTTTTCGATTGCGAAGTATTCTGTATGGTAGTTGTCGCGGTATTCCGGGTTTCTGCTATTTAGTTCTTTGAAACGTTCCAACACCTTGCCGTTACCGGCTCCGATGTCGAGCAGGCTTTCCGGGCGCCGCTGGTTCGCGTGCTTGTGAAAAGCCGAGATTATTTCATTTGTTGTGGGATACCACTCAAAGTCTTGCCCGGTTGCGTTTAATTCTGCCAGTGCGTGCGCTGTTGATGATTTCATCGTGATCCCCTTAAAGTGAAGTTCTTAAACCGGTTTCGCTTTCAAATAGCTCTCTCAACTGATCAAAATAAATGTCAGTGTGACTGCTGATTTCTTTCAAAGTAAGGCCATGCACTCTGCTGAATTTCACGTCGTACAAGTCAGATCCGTTTAGAACTATTTCAACCAGGTTTATTTTTACTCCGGTGAATCTCGGTAGATTGAAGCGCATTCCTCCGCAGCCATCATTGAGAGCTAGGAAGTTTTTTGCGCCAGTCATTGACATGAATCTTCTTCCTCCGAGCTGCGTGAGGATTGTTGACGCCACTTCTTTGGCTATTTCTGTCGAAACCCCACTTGATTTTGGCGGCTCTTCCAGTGTTGTCTCAGTGCCTTCGATCTCATAAAACCTAGCTTCAGACTCGAATATGCATGTGATTCCACCCGGCGCTCTGGCTTCCCAAATACCGTCGTCGTATTTTTTTAGGATCTTCACTTCACCAAAGCTCGCATGAAGGATTGCACCTGGTTTAAAGTCCTCCTTTGTTGCTAGTCTTTTCATTTTCACTCTCCAGTTTAGGCTCCTGATTCCGTCAGGCCGGGTTCTGATATAACCACTAAATCTTTTTCAAGGAAGGCTGCATTTGAATTTTTGAATGACCAAGTGTGGCTTGGATCAAGTTCGACCAGTATTCGATGCCACTCAAAAATATGCTCTTTACCTACTACGGTCCCTTCTCCAAAACACGTTTTAACTCTAGTTCCGTTTTTCATTTCGCAATTAACCAAGAACAAACAAAGTATCTGTCTTGCCAGCAAAGTGCTTTTTGGCTGCTTTCTTTGCTTCCTGGTAAGTCATCGAGCCAGAAAACCACACTTGATCTGTTGTGGGATTCCGTTCTTCTGAAAACGCCCATGAACCCCTTCCGCTTGGTTGTTTGCCATGTGACGCAACGTATGGTGTTGTGATGAAGTCGATTGCCATTTTTTTGCTCCTTTGTTTGTTGTTTTATTGAATCTATGAACATAATCATACACATGTTAATTCTATATGTCAACACAAAAATAAATTATTGCATCATTTAAGCATAAGCAATGCTTATGATAAATCAATACAGTATAAATAAAGCTTGATATA
>OFRB01000130.1_pt1 | contig 19672 bp, 33 predicted proteins | sample 1543021 | NCBI WGS metagenome assembly OFRB01 (sample SAMN07774230, study PRJEB24372) | wastewater metagenome | isolation source: Exp Tend CN 0WW | collected 2016-02
AACGACGAGATCGTCATCACGGCTCTGTAGCCGCGACGGCGCGGGCGTCCGCGCCGCTTATCCGCTGGGAGGAAACCGCATGTTTCGCATGACGCAATCCCCGAAGTTTTGGGCCACCGTCCGCAGTGAAGTGCAGGCCGAGAACGGCAGTCGGCAAACCGTGGTGTTCGAGATGGAGTTCAAGCGCCTCTCGCAGTCGGAGTTGCGCGTGTTCGCCGAGGGCACGGCGGCCGATGTGAACGCCTCGACCGATGTTGTCGAGACGGCCGTCGAGCGAATCATGGAAGTGGGCACCAACTGGCGCAACGTGACCGACGCGGACGGCGGCGAAGTGACGTTCAGCCGCGAGACGGTGCGGCAGGCGGTGAACGAGTTCGGCTTGGGGCCGGCGATCCTCGCTGCGTTCTACGAGTCGATGCCGAAGGCCAAGGCAAAAAACTAGAGGGGGCCGCGGTTCACTGGGCCAGCGGCCCGACAGGAGATCCCGATCACCTGACCGAGCAGTTGGAGGCGATGGGCGTCTCTGCGGAGGCGATCGAGGATGCAGCGCAGCAGGAGCGAGAGCAGGGTGCATTCGACGTGTACGAGGACAACATGCAATCGCTCGGCATTTTCTTGATCCTCGTGACGCAGTGGCGGGTGCTCGCCGGCGGTCTCGGCCGGGCGGTGTGGCTCGGCATCGACTACTGCTCCATCCCGCCGGTGCTCGACATGCTGGGAGTGCCGGCCGCCGAGCGCGCGGCGATCTTCGGTGACCTCCGACTGATGGAGCGCGCGGCGCTGCCGATGATCAATCGCAAGCGAGACGCTGAATGAGCGAGATCAATGTCGGCCTGCGGCTGACGGCGAACGCATCCGGGTACGTGCCGCCGGTACAGGAGGCGCGGGCCGAAACCGAGAAGCTGGGTCAGGCGCTCAAGGATGCTTCCGCGCCGACCGCTGGTCTCGCCGACGCGATGAAGAACGCCGCGCCGGCGACCGAGGGGCTTATCGGGGCGATGGGTCGCTCCGTTTCGGCCGGCGCACTGCTCGGCACCGGCTTGGTCGCGGTGGGCGTTGCCGCGCTTGCCACCGCCGGCTACATCGGCAACATGGTGCGCGCGACCATCGAGAGCAACGCGCAGTTAGCGAATTTCGCCGAGCAGTCCGGCCTTTCGGTCGAGGCGCTGTCGGCGCTGAAGGACGTGGCCGCGATCACTGGCGTCAGCTTCGACAAGGTGGTCGCCGCCGGCAGCAATCTCGCCAAGTCGATGTTCAAGGGCGTGGAGGCGTTCGACACGCTCGGCATCGCGGTGAAGAACAGCGACGGCACCCTGCGCAGCCAGGACGAGGTGCTGCTCGCGGTAGCACGCAGCTTCGCCGGCATGGAGGACGGCGCCGCCAAGACCGCGCTCGCGCAGCAGATATTCGGCCGCAGCGGCTCGGAACTCATCTCGGTGCTCAACGAGCTCGGCGCGGCCGGCGAGTACAACGTGACGGTCACTGGTCGACAGGCGCAGCTCGCCGATGACATGGGCAAGGCATGGGTGCGGCTGACCAAGACCACCGATGATTTGTGGCAGTCGTTCGCGAACGCGCTCACACCGTCTCTAACAGCGCTCGCTAAGGGGCTCGTGGAGGCAGCCAATCAGACCGGTGGCCTGCGTGACACGTTGGCGTCCCTCGTGAATAAAGGGGAGGTGGCTGCGTGGGCGCAGAAGGCCGCGGTGTGGGTTGGTGAGCTCATCGACGCGATGGTCAACTACCGCGCACAGGCGCTGGCGGCGATCGACATCACCAAACTCTCGGGCAGTGCGTTTGCCGGGTTTGGGACGATCCTGTCGGGTGTCAGCAAGATCATGTGGGGGCAGCTATCGGGCGGCCTTGCTGACCTCAAGAAGGGGTGGACGGACCTCAAGCAGGCCGGCACCGATCTAAATTCGGTGTTCTCGAACCTCGCCCCTTCGCACGCGTACCGCGACGCGATCGTCGGGCAGGTCCTGGCGATCCAGACCAACACAGAGGAGCAGAAGAAGAACACGACCGCGGTGAACGATGGCAAGACGGCGCACGCTGAAGCCAAGGTCAAGATCGCGGACTACCGCAGCGAGATAGCGCGCCTGGATGCGCAACTGCTCGCGGTGAATGCCTCCTATGACGGCGGTAGCACGAAGCTCTCGAACTACGCCAAGGCGCAATTGCGGGTGCAGGAGGACATCGACGCCGGCAAGAAGACCATCGACGCACAGGTGGACGCGCTGCTGGCCAGTGCCAAGGCGCTGGACGATGGTGAGGAGGCGGCAAAGAAGTACGCCGCAGCGCAGAAGGAGAACACCAAGGAGGCCGACTTGCTGCGGCAGGCGTTCGAGAAAGCGGACGCGGTAAATGCCAAGCGCCTCGCCGACTTCGAAAAGCTCAAAGATGCCGGGGCCGCGCACATCGCGAGCCTGAAAGACGAGATCGCCATGATCGGCATCTCGGTGCCGGAGCAGATTCTCTATACCGCCGAGCTGGAAAAGCAGGCGCTGGCCAAGCAGAATCTCACCGACGCGGAGCGCGCCACGCTCGCGGCGCAGATCGACACCACGGCACAACTGAAGATCCAGAAGGTACAGGCGCAGGACACCTATGCGGCGTGGAAGGCGGCGATAGAGTCAGTTCAGAACCTCGCCTACAACTTCATTCTGGACGTGGTGGAGAAGGACTGGAAGACGGCTTTCAAGAACCTGTGGTCGTCTTTCAAGCAGATGGCGCTGCAAGCGTTCGCGCAGATTTCCGCGCAGAAGATCGCGGTGTCTCTCGCGGGCACGTTTGGCCTCACGGGCGGCGCCGGCGCCAACGGGCTTACCGGCGGTGCGGCGGGCGGCGGCGGCATCTTCGACTCGCTCGTGAGTGCGGGCACGTCGCTCGCCAGTTCGTTCAGCGGCATTGGGATGGCCGTTGCCGACTTCTCGCAGCTCCTGGGCCAGGGTGTGGGGATCGTGGACGCATTCGGCATGGCCACGAGCGCCGCAGGCCTCACGCTAGGCTCCATCGTCCCCGTGGTCGGCGGCATCGTCGCGGCCGGCACACTCCTCTACAACTTCCTGGACAGCAAGAAGGGCGGACCGAAGTCGGGCGGCTTCGCGGCATCCGGCGATACCGCCGGCATCAGCGGCACCGACAACGGCGGCCGCTGGTTCACGCCGAACCAGGACGACCAGCAGATTCAGGCGTTCGTGGATGGATTGCAGACTACCTTCGACGGCTTCATCGGTGCCCTCGGGCTCAAATTCGACGCCGCCTTCGCCTTGGGCTACGACACGGACCCCGATGGCACGGCGTCCAACCGCTTGCACGCCGGCGTGTTTGGCGCCGCCGGGCAGATCTACGACCAGCAGATGTCCGACCTCGGCCGCGACCCGGCGCAGCTCGACGCTGCGCTACAGGCAGCCGCCAAATCTTCCCTGCTCACCGCGTTCGCTGCCGCAGGTGTGCCCGAGGCGATCACCGCGTACCTGGATAGCATTCCGTTCGAGCATTTCGAGGCTGCGCTGAACGACATCGGTGCTGCCATTGCGGCGCTCGACCGGCTCGACACGAAGAAGATCTTCGGCGAGCTCGTTGACTTCGACGCGCTGGCCGGCCTGCGGCAACAGGGCGAGTCATTCAGCCAAACGCTCGTGCGCCTGTCGGGCGTGTTCCTGAGTACCAACGCGGTGGCGATAGCGCTCGGCAAGGACGCGACGACCGCCTTCGGCGAGGTCGGCCTCGCGAGTCTGGCCGCGCGCGAGAACCTCATCGAGCTCTCCGGCGGAATCGATGCGCTCACCTCTGCCACCAACTTCTACGTCGAGCATTTCTACAGCGATTCGCGCAAGCTCGGCATGGCGCAGGACTCCTTGGGCGAGGCCTTCGCCGACCTGCAAGCCCAGTTCCCGGATTTGCTGACCTCCATTCCGCAGACGAAAGCCGAGTTCGTCAAACTGGTCGACGGCCTGGACCTGTCGACCGAGGCGGGGCGCCAAGCGTACGCCGCCCTGATGAAGATCGCGCCGACGTTCGACTACGTGGCCGAGGCGTCGAACGCCGCCCAGGAGCAGATGGCGAAAGACGCGCAAGCCTACGCCGACGAGATGAAGCGGATCGCGGACCAACTGCGCGCGGACGCGCAATCGCTGGGCTCGCTGCAAATCCAACTGGCCGGCGGTTCGGGCGACGATGTTACCCGGTACCAGCGCAATGCGTCGATTGACCAGTTCGCCATGGGCCGAGATTGGGCGCAGAGCGCACTGCAATCCGGAGGCTACGACAGCTTCGCCAAGCTGTTGAGTGGGATCACGCAGGAGGATTTCGCCAACTACAGCGCCGCCGACCGGCAGACCATCCTTGGCATCCTTGGCGCGCAGAACCAGTTGCAGGGGCAACAAGGCAGCGGAGGCGGGTCGTACGGCGGTGGCGGCAGCTCATACGCCGACATGCGCGCACCGCCGGTACCCGACGGCGTGGCCGACTCGCAGCAAGCCCTGGCCGATGCCACGCTGCACCTATACGACGCGCTCGCACGCGATCCGAGGGCAGAGGCGCTGCAGGCGCTCACCAACACCCAAGTCTCGCAGATGGACGTGGTCCAAGGCCTGGGGGCGCGCCTGGCCGACCTATCGGCGGCTTACGACGGATCCTCCGCGAAGGCGGTGGAGCTCGCCACGGCGACGAACGCCTACATCGACGCGCAAGTTGCGCTGCTGATTCAGATCGGACAGCTCAAGGCTTCGATCGACGATATGTTCACCAGCAGCATCGAGTCGATCGTGTGGTCGCAGTTGTCGAACGATGAACGGCGCGCGAAGTTGATGGCCGAGCAGGCCAACGCCATGAAAGAACTTGCCGGCACGACCGATACGGGCAAGATAAAGGAACTGTCGAAGCTCATCAACGACGACCTCGTGAAGGCATTCAACCTGCTCTCGCCGGAAGAGCAGAAGAAGCAGCAGGACAGCTACATCAAGGCGCTGGATGCGGCAAACGATCTGTCGCAGCAGCAGCTGGACTTGGCGTCGGATGCCGTAGAGGACGCAGAGGCGAGCGCACAGACCATCCTGACTGGTATCAATACCGCCACCGAAAGGCAGGTGGAGGCGGCGGATCTGTTCATGAAGGCGGCGACCGCGAGCGGTGCCGCGGCCGACCTGTTCGCCAAAGCGGTGGCCGCTCAGGAGGCCGCTGCAGCGGTGATTGCACAGGCAGCGGGGACGATGAACACGGCGGCGAATACCCCCGTCACCGTCGTCAATGGGGATCCCGGCCCATGATCTCCGACGCTGAATTCGCCGAGTGGCTGGACTCGCAATCGCGCGAGCGGGTCATGCTCGTCGAGGCCGAGTGGTCATCGCTCGTCGATCCCATCGGCGAGCTCGTCAACGTCGCGCTGTCGGCCAACGGCGCCACAGCGACAGGCTCGACCGAAGCTACGGGCTACCCGGCGAGCAACGTCATCAACGGCGAGCGGGCCGGTAGCGCGGGCGCGTACTGGAAGGACGACACCACGAGCACCCTGCCGGATTGGGTGCGTGTTGATTTCGCCGACCTGTATCTGGTCAATCGCGTCGTGGTGTACTCGGCGCAGGACACCATCGCATCGCCAAGCGAGCCGACGCCGGGCGAGACGGGTACCGCCTACGTGCTGCGCCATTTCGAGGTGCAGGCGTGGACCGGCACTGCCTGGACGACGATCGAGGACGTGTGGAATTTCCAGATTCGCCGCGAGATCACGTTCGCGCCGTATCGCACGACAGCCATTCGCATCCTGATCCATGACACGGGCGACGGTGAGTCGCGGGTGACGGAGATCGAGGTGTTCACGCCGGCTGCGAGCACGGGTGTCGAGCGTATGTCTACGCATCGATTCGTAACGCAGCCGACCGACGCGCCGGCCAATACGCCCTATGCGGCGATCGTGCAGCGCATCCCCGAGTTCGCGCAGGACATGAGCGACATGATGACCGGCCGCACGTCGCCGAACAAGGGCACGGTCGAAGTGATCTCGTCGACGGATACCGATCCGTGGCTGTTCGAGCGCAACTGGATCGGGCATCGCCTGCGTCTGTACATCGGTGACAAGGACTGGCCGCGCGATGACTTCCGTTCGGCGTGGGCGGGCGTGATCGGCAACGTGGCAATCAAGGATAAGGCGTTTATCCTCGAAACGCGCGACCTTCAGCATTTGCTGAATCAGCCGGTGCGCGTGGACGTGCTGGAGGCGGGTCCGCTCATTGGCCAGCCGATGCCGCTCGCCATTGGCGACTTCTTCAACGTGCCGGCGATCCTGATCGACGATGCCACGCACACGTACGCGGTCAACGGCGGTCCGGTGAGCAGCATCACTGTCGTTCGAGATCGTGGCGTGAGCGCGGGATTCACCGCGAGCCCGACCGATGGCACGTTCATCGTGGGCGGCATCCCGCAGGGTCGCATCACGGCGGACGGTGTGGGCTCGCTGGGCACGAGCGGATTGCCCATCCGCACGGCGGCGGACATGATCATGTACATCGCCACGACGCTGTCCTATCTGACCATCGACGACCTGGACATCGACAGCTTCGTCACGCTCAATGCCACGTGCCCGCAGTACCTCGGCCTGTGGAACAACAGTGTGGGCATGCAGGCGTATGACGCCATCGACCAGATCACGGCAACGGTAGGGGCATTCTCGGCAGTGACGCGCGAGGGCAAGCTGTTCGTCAAGCGATTCGACTTCGACGGCGCGATCGTTGCCAGCATCGGGGTCGGCGACATCCTCGAGGGCGGCCTAGGTGCGCCGACAGTGATTCCTCCGGTGCGCGACATCCGCATGGCGGCCAAGCGCAACGGGTCGCCGAATACGTACATGGTCGGTGGCAGCGGCAGCGGCGTGACGGAGACACAGACCAACGAGCGCGCGAACTCGCACATGCATTTCGTGCGCGCGGTGAACCAGGCCATCCCGGAGTCGATGCCGAAGGGGCGGCGGTTGCGCGTCGGCTCGTCCGGGTCGCCGCCGACCGTGAGCGATACCTCGGCCGATGATTCGATCGCCACGCTCTTCGTCAATCCGGCGGACGCCCAAGCCGAAGCCAACAGGCGGATTCGCCTGTGGGGCTTCCAGCGCTACCTGTTCGACGTGACCTGCCGTTTCAAGGCCATGGGCCTGCGCATCGGTGACGCCGTGATGCTCACGCATCCGCGCTACGGGCTCGCGGCGGGGCGCAAGGGTGTCGTGGTCAAGATCGCAGAGCGGTACGGGTTCAAAACGGTGAAGCTCGGGATCATCGTATGAAGATCATCTATGACAACGTCGCCGATTGGGCGTGGATCGAGTGCATTGCCGGCGGCAGCATCGCCACGCTGCCCGCGTCCAATCTCGGACTGATGGAGCCGGAGAATCTATGGCGCCTGCCAGACGGCGTGACGACAGCGACGCTGGCGGTCTCGTTCGCGTCGCGCACGTCGCCCACGCCCACCACGATCAAGCCGGTCAACTCGGTGGTGCTGTACGGCGGCGAGTTCTCATCGTCGAGCGGGTGGCGGGTGCGAATCTGGGAGGACAACACCCAGGCGGTGCAGGTGTACGACTCCGGGTCTGTTGCGCTGGTGCCGCCGATCGCGTTCGGCGATCTCGCATGGGGCACCGATCCGCTTGGCAAATCCATGTATCTCGGATGGCCGCACACGGTGAGCAAGCTGTGGTTCCCGACCGTGTACGGCGGCTACATGCAGATCGAGATCACGGACACTGCGCCGCCGGCGGGCTACATGCAGGCCACGCGCCTCTTCGTGGGCGATGCGTTCGCGCCGGTGCACATGCCGGCACGCGGCATGCAATCGGGCGTGGTGGATCGGTCCAAGCAGCAGCGCACCGACGGCGGCAATCTGTACACGGAGCCCGGCGCGCAGTACCGGCGCATGGTGCTGTCCGGGGACTGGATCAGTGCGTGGGAGCGGCTGCAGGTGTCCACGCTCAAGCGGCAAAAGGGGCTGCGCGAGGATGTGTTCGTCACGGTCTTTCCCGGTCTCGGCAACGCATACGAGCGTGACCACGAGATGCAGGCGAAGCTTGTTGCGCTGGATCTCATGACGCTCACGATGTTCGACTACGCGAATCAACAACTCGTGTTCGAGGAAGTGTAACCATGCCTCTACCCTCTACCGTCACGTTTGCCGCTGGCGATACCGATTACATCGCGAAGCTGAACCAGCTCATCACCGACTTCAATGTGTGCTATTCCGCGTTCCTCGCGACGACCTCGGGCGAGCTGTTCTCGGCCACGTCGACCACGAGCAACGCCATCGGCACCGGCAGCAAGACGTTCACGCTCGTCGAGGGCACGCAGCGCGCATTCGCGGTCGGCTCGCCGATCCGCGTGGCCGACAGTGCGGCGCCGCAGACGAATTACATGGACGGGTCGATCACGGCGTACGCGCACCCGTCGATCACCGTCAATGTCACGGCGGTGACGGGCAGCGGCACCAAGACGGCATGGCGGTTCGCCATCGCGGCGATTGCGGGCACGGTGCCCGTGGCCTCGGGCGGTACCGGCGCGACGACGGCGGCGGCAGCACGCACGAATCTGGGCCTCGGCACGGCGGCGACGACGCCATCAACAGACTACGCAACGGCAGCGCAGGGCGTCACAGCGAACAACGCGCTGCCCAAGGCCGGTGGCACGTTGAGCGGCGCGGTGGCGGCCGGGAGCAACGATGTGACCGGGATCAAGGTGCTCGGGCGCATCGCCGAGTACGACAACGGCAACAGCGGGGCTGCCAAGACCATCGACTGGGCCAATGGCGGACAGCAGAGGGTCACGCTCAACGCCAACACCACGCTTACCATCAACACGCCGACGTATCCCGGCTTTTATCAGCTGCGGCTGGTGCAGGACGCTACCGGCTCGCGTACGGTGGCGTGGTCGGGCCTTACGGCTACGCGCTGGCTTGGGGCAACGTCGGCGCCGGCGATCAACGCTGCGGCCAACGGTGAGACCATCGTGAGCATGTACTACAGCGGCGCGAACGTCACGCAGTCGCTGTCCAAGGTCGGGGCGGTGTAGTCGTGACGATCACGCGTTCCAGCGCCGCGTTTGCGTCATTCCCGAGCGGCAGCTCAATAACCGTCCGATCGACGTCGGGCGTGATCGCGGGCGATCTGCTCGTCGCCGTGATGGGGTGCTACCGCGCCACCACTGGCCTCAGTGCGGGATGGACGCAATTCGTCAGCAGCGGGTCCACGGGCCAATACATTCGGGCCGCGTGGCGCATCGCGGATGGCACAACAACAGATGATCTGACGTACTCGCTGGCGGTCTCCGGTCAGTCCGCGGCGTTCGTAGTCGGCTTCCGCAGCACAGTGGGGTGGGACAGCGGTCCGATCACGCAGTACCAGTCCAACGTAAACGGCGCGCACTCGACGTGGTCCTATGCGCTCGCCGGCTCGCTGTCTGGCGTTACGGCGGGGCAACTGACGGCAGTCATCGGCGGGCAGTCGGACAACATCTCGCGCAACGTGGCCGTGGGAACGACGGGCACAGGATGGCTCCCGTCCGCATCGTCTGACGTATCCGGCTACGGGCATGCGGCGATTGGCACCAACACCAATACCGGCACGATCTCCGCGCCGTCGATCTCGTTCGGCACGTATTTCGCGTCGATCAAGTTCGTCGTCGGATTCGTGCTCAAGGAAACGGCGTCGGCCGGGCAGCACGGCGGCGGCTTGTTCTGGGGGCAGTGAAATGGCGACGTTGCTCGAATTGCTGATGTGTCGGGACGATGACTACCTCACGCAGCGCGTGCTTGCGGCTACCGTTGTAGCGGCCGAAGGCGTGCGCACGGAGCCCGTCAACACACCGAACCACGCCGCTCGCATGTCGTGGGCGCGACGTGCGTTCGAGGATCCGCGCGCGGTAGCCAACGCGATGGTGTGGGCGGTGCTCGCGCAGAATCATGAGGCGCCGATCAGCGCGATCAGGCAAGCAACCGATGCGCAGGTGCAGGACGCGGTGAACGCAGCGGTCGCCGTGTTCGCGTCGTGAAAAGGGGAGCGTAATGGGCGACGACGACGACAAGCCGCAGCGGTCTCTCTGGCGCGAGATCATCGGCACGCTGATCGGCAGCATCCCGCTGGCGATCACGGTACTCGTATGGGGCGTGAGCATCGAGACGCGATTTACGCGCCACGACACCAAGATCGAGATCCTCGAAAAATCCGACGACGCGATGACGAAGAAAGCGGAAGGGATCGAGGGTAACGTCACGCGCCGACTGGACCGCATCGAGGACAAGCTCGACCGCGCGATCGCCAATCAGACGCGGCAGCAACTATCGCCGGGGCTGCTGCGCGACGGGACGGGCACGCGATGATCATCTCGGCCGCGACCCATCCGCAGTACCGCGTGCGCGATGATCGCGGCGACGAGGTGCGCGACGTGATCCGGATCGACACGGAGGCGATGACGATCCTCACGCTCGTGCGTGATCAAGCGGCCGCGGCAATGCGCGACAGTGGGGCGATGGTGACGCGCGAGCGGCTGCTGATTGCCTACCGCTTCGAGCCGGGCGACGTTCTGCGCGTCCAGATCGGCGGGTCGGTCCAATGAGGTACGACTACGACCGGGAGGACGAGGACGATGATGGCGGCTCGCTCATTCCGCTCGTGCTCGCGTGCTTCGCGGCGTGGGCGCTGGTCATCGTGGTGACGTGGGCGCTGCGGACATGACGCGCAACGAATCCGCGTGGCTAGCCGTCATCAGCGCGTGCGAGGGCACCGTAGGCGACGATGGCTATCGCGCGCTATTCGGCTGGCGCCCTGGCAACGGCAAGGTGTTCACGTCGTTCGCCGATCATCCTCGGCAGTACTTCGCCTACACGCAGCAGGACGGTACGACGGTCCAGACCAGCGCGGCCGGCAAGTACCAGGCGACGTACACGACGTGGCTCGACTTCATCCGCGAGCGCGGGCCGCATGATTTCTCGCCCGCATCGCAAGACGAGTTCGCCCTGTGGCTGACCGAGGTATGCGGCGCGACCGGCGACATCAACGCCGGCAGACTGCGGGCGGCTATCGATAAGTGCGGCGGCCGCTGGGCGTCGCTGCCGAGCGCGCGCGTACCGCAGCCGCGACGGACCTACGCGTTCTGTGAGGCGGCATTTCTGCGCGCGGGCGGGGTGCTCGAAGGCGGGCGCACGGAGCCAGAACGCAACGCCCCACTACCGGCACCGCCACCCGGCGCGCCGTCGAATCAATCGGAGGAGGCACACATGGGCGGACTCGCCGCGGCCGGGCTCATCGGCCAACTGCTACAGACGGTTGTCAGCGTATTCGCGCCAGCCGCGCGCGCCAAGGTCGAGGAAGCGGCCGGCAAGATCACGGACGCGGCAGGCGCGCAGGTGCTCGCCGATGGTCTCATGGGCGTGCTACAGCAGGTCACCGGGCTACAGGACCCGGTACAGGCCACGGCGGCCGTGACAGCGCCTACGGACGCCGGGCGGGCCAAGCTCGCCGCCGTTGAGCAGCAGACCGTCATGAGACTCGACGAGTTCGCCGGCTTTCTCGACCGCATCGCGGCGCTCGAAGCGCAGGCGGCGGCACGGACGGAGACCTCGCGCGCCAACGCGCGTGCGTTTGCGACGCCGGAATCGTGGTCCCTGCGCATGCGGCAAGTGTCATTCACCCAATGGGGCCTCGGCATCGCGGCGCTCGCGGTGGCGATCCTGACCGCCGTGCAGATGATCGTCACGCGCTCCGGCGTGCCGGACCCGTCGCTCATGGTCCTGCTGACCGCCATCGTGATGGGGCTGGTCAATACCTTCCGCGATCAGACCGGATTCAGCTTCGGCGGCACGGCGGACAGCAACGCCACCGCCATCGCGCGCGACGAGCTCGCCGCAAGGAGGCAGTCATGACCGATGATGCCGTCGAGCGCTTTCCGGCGCGGCTCCCATACGACAAGGCGGACCGGCTGCTACAGGTCTACGCCTACCTCGTCGCCGGAGAGCCCGACCGGGCGGCGGCGTACTTCGCAGCGCACCGGCAGGACGTATCCGATGCGGCCGGGGCCATCCGCTACTGGCGCGACCAGTACGCACCGCCGACCATCGTCGAGTGGTCCGCCATGACGGCCGACCAGTACGCAACATCGTGGGCGCGCGTGGCACCGGGCATCGTGGTGCGGATCGCAGTACCGCCTGGTCCGGTTTCGTTCCAGGTCAGCGGCGGCGTGGCGCAGGCGTGGATCTCCGACAGCCCGACATTCGACACGGCCGCCACGAGCTACGGCATGGGCGGCTCGGGCTGGATCACGTCCCCCGGCGTCGTCTATGGCGTCCTGCGCATCGCGTCGTCGTCGCTCGACTGCCGCTTCGAGCGCGGGGCGGGATAGATGGCGCGCATCGTCACGCGCCTCGTCGTGTCGATCACGACAGAGGCGGATTTCGAGGGCGTCCGGACGTCCGAGCTCGTGCTCGACTGCCCGCGCGAGTGGGATGACCTCGCGGTGACGACGATCCTCACCATCATGACCAACGAGCGCATCCGCGCCAATCGGGCAGCGCGGGTGCAATCCGGCAATACGGGCCTCGGCATCGGATAACGGCCGACACGGCGCGCGACTCCTCCCCGCGCGCCTTCCCCGTGAGGGGATAGGCCACCTACAACGCAGGCGAGCCACCACAACGCCGCTACGGCGCGCGGTGGCATCACCCTACGTCGGCAGGCGTAGCGCGCGCTGTAGGGGCTCTGGCGCGGTCGATCCGCTCGCGCTGCTTTCGAGCTGCTTCGCATCTTCCTTGGTCGCGACGGCGGGCAGGCGGCGAAATATGCCCGCCTCGGCATTGTTGTATTCCACCTCCGGACACGTCTCACAGCCGCAGACCACTAAGGGGCGCGGCTCCGCGCTGAGGGCGGCGATCGCGTCGTCGATGTTCTGGATGTCGCCGTCGAATTGGTCGCCCCAGCCCTGCTTCTGGATGAGCGCAACCCACCGTGCCCGCATATCGCCCAAAGCGTTGATCAGCAGGCTCATGGCACCGCCTTCGCGATTGCGGCGCGGGCCATGCGCAGGGCGTTGTACATGGACAACGGATAAAGCGACCTGTCGAGAGGTCTTCCCACGAAGCCGGCCCCGGCGCAGCAGGCAACGGCTTCTTCCTCCAGAGCGCGCAATGCCTCCAGCAGGTCAGGCGCGGCGGCGATCAGGAAAGCGTTGGCTGCCCCGGTATCGGTATCGTCATGCCGAGACACTTCACACACAACGCGGAGACCGGCGCGAATGGTTAGCTGCGGGCCAAAGCGACAGGCTTCGCCGATTTGCGTGTACAACCACGGCCCCCGCGTATGCCGGGCGCTCATGGCCGTCCTTCCACATGGTCCGCCACACGGTCTCGCGCTTTGCCCAGCAGAGTTACGGCGTCGGTCAGCGCTATGCTCGCGCCCGCCTTCTCGACTTCATACATCGCAGCCCGAATCGCCAACTCGGCTGGCGTCAGATAGCGAAGGTCTATGCGAGTAGGAATCCCATCAGGGCGCAGATGGGGGCGCGGGCAGGCATGGTCATAAAGATCGGGCATTTCTCAGTCTCCTTTCTTCGGCGACGGTCAGGAACGCGCTCACGCTACCCACCGCTCATGATGATGGGGCGCTCTCGCATCACGCTACCTCGAATAGGTCCGCAGTGTGCGCACGCCTGCGCTTTCGGGTTCCTGCGCGGCGTGCGGCGGCGTCGTGTCTGTTGTGGCACCGCTGGCACCACGCGGCGAGGTTCAGCAGCGACGATGCCTCGGGCCGATCGTCGAATACGTGCGCCGTGGTGAGGACAACGATGCTCCCGGTCAACGGATGCGGCCTGCCGTGCTCGGCGCCGCACCGCTCGCACCGGCCCCGCGCGCGGACGAATCGAACGAAGCGCGAACGCAGTGCCCAATCCCGCGGATAGCGGGCGCGCATTTCGGGGCGGATCGGCATCACGCTACCTCGCAATCCACGGCGCACGCTTGACGGCAGCGCGCACAGCAGCGGCGATATCCGCAGGCGTCTTTGTCGCCAGCACGATCCGCGTCGCCTCGATTGCCGCGTCGCGTGACGCGTGGAATAGATTGCCCGCCAGCAGGCCCGTTTCGACGTGCGTGCATTGCCAGTAATCGCGCGAACCTTGCAGCCGGTGCACCGCGAACGTCGCGACGTGCGCGAGGTGCGGCGCGATGTCGTGCACGAGCACGGCGTCGACGCAGTGTGCAAAGCCGACGGGGTGAGCGAGCGGGAGGCAGATTGTGGTGTAGCGGGTCATCGCCTCTCCGGATATCCGTAATCACGCGGTTGCGTCACGTCTCGATCCTCGGCGCACCATCCGCACGTTCCGGGATGCCACGAGCTAAGGTGCCCCTCGCGCATACGCCCGTACCGCTCACCGCAGGCGCGGCAGATCCAGTGCGGATAGTCGATGGCAAAGGCGTGGCGCGGGGGCATGGTCAGAAGAACGTCGGTGCCGCGATGCTGCGCGTAAGCGCCATCAAGCCGGTTTGCAGATCGGTCGCGCCGATGCTCACCCAACGTTGATCGAGCCCTTCGATCGCGCGCAGCTTGGCAACGAGTTCGCCGAGTTCGGCGCCCTTGCTCTTGACCTCGTTCATCAGCGCGATTTCCTCGGCGTTGAGTTCGCGGTATCCCTTGATTTCACGGTGTTGGTTATCCAAAGACCTTCTCCTCGATGCGCGAAAGGATGGCTTCCTGCTTCTCGCTCAACGTCGCGCGTTCGCTTACCGATTCCAAAAATTCGCGCTCCCACGAAGTCACGCCGTACTGCGCTGCGACGCCTTCGATTTCTTCGTGGATGCGCTCGACTCGTTGGCGTGGGTTCACTTCGGCCACCCCATGAGCTTGTGCTTAAAAAAGTTGCCGATGCGCGCAGCAACGTCACAATTCGCCTTGTCGATACCGTATGTCGTAACGTGCTCGCCCTCATTAATCGCGCGCGCCACGATCACAACCTGCTGATAGCCGTACTCTTTCGCGATGCGTTCGGCGGCGGAAATCGGGATGGGCTTCACTTCGCCCCCAATGCGGATGCGTGCGGCGCGGACTCGGCCCCAACGGACACCGGCGGATGCACGTCCATGATGATGTGCAGGGTCACGAGCCCGCCGCCATTCAGGATTTCCAACTCATCCGTCGTGGGCCGCCAGTACGACTTCATCGCCCGATGACCCGCGAGGGTCACATCCGTTATCGGCAGCGCGCCGCATTCGACGTGGCCGTGATCCCAGTCCTTCGGCGCGCCGAGTGCGCGCGTGTTCGATGGATGTTGTGTTCGCATCATGGTGCTGGCTTCCTTCTTGGCGTTGCGCCGCTTGCGCGCGCCCATGCTCATAGCCGGCGCGGTAGCCGAACCAGCTACCGGGATCTACATTGGTCCATCCTGCGTCGCGCATCGCCGCCTCGAACGCGGCGCGGAGGGTGTCGTCAGTCGCGCCGCTGGTGTTGTCGCTGATTGTGTCCATGCTCATGCCAATGCCTCGATAGTGGCGGCGAGCAAGTCGAGCTCGTCCACGCGGTACCTCGCCGCAAATCCGCGCGTGCCCAGTCCGTGCAATCCGCTCGCGCCCCGGTGATGTTCGGGACAGAGAGGAATTGAGGTGAAATCGCTGCCGCGCTGCGCCGCGCCCTGTCCCTCGCGCAGATGGTGAATTTCCGCAGGCGTGCCGGGTGTGCCCAGGTGGCGACAGAGAATGCAGCCGAGAGCGGCGACACGCGACAGGTGGCGCTTTGATGCGTTGCTCATGCCGGTAGCTCCGACAGATGTACACCACGCTCGGCGGCATCAGCTTGTACCGCGTCGAAATAGTCGCTGAACTCGGCCACGTCGAGGCTCGCGGTCGAACGCGGAATGGTCAGGGTCTTACCGTTCGGCATCGGGATATCGTCGCAGCCAAGGAAACGGCTCTTGTAGTACGTGTGGAATTGCTCGGCAGAATAAGTAACGCCCCCCGGCCGCAGTTGTTCGGCGAGCATATGCAGCAGCGCCCAATAGACCGCGTTTTGAGGATTGCGGCGCTTGTTGCGGCGACCACAGGTAGGGCAACGCGTCATGCGGCTTCCAAGTGGTTATTCTTGGCTTGCCAGAATTTCAGCAACGCGTCGAACATTCGCAACCCCGCATCAAGGTCTGTATCGCTCACTTCCACAAAGCGCACGATCGGCTCGCGGCGATCAATGAACACGATTCCGCACTGCGCCCCTGGTACACCCAACCCGCGGCGGTAAGCAGCTAACTGCATCGCGTGCTCGTCATAGACCTTCGCATCCTCCACGCCATCCTTGGATTTGAAGTCGAGCACCCAATGATCAGAGTGCAGGTCAGTCTTGCCGCCGTAGCCCATCGGGTGCGCGAAGGATCGCTCCGGCAGCCAGCGTTGCGGACCGCATGACGATTCGATATCGCGGCGAACAACCTTCACCCAATCCCAATACTCGGCATCATCAGGCATTTCGCCGCGGTAGTGACGCTCGATCGCGCCATGAATCGCGGTGCCCTTGTCCGCAGCTGCTCGGCCTTGCTCTTGCCAATCCCGCTCGACACGAACCAGCCAAGCCGATTCCGGTTCGTCAGGCGCACGCGGCAGGGTGAGAGCAGAGAGCAGCACCTGATTTCGCTTCCATTTCTCTAGCCCAGGTGCAGCGGCCATGCGAATGATGGTCGTCACGCTCGGGACCAGATTAAGCGCGCGAGCATCCCTGACCGTCGTCGGGCGTTCCTTGCCATTCTTGCCGATGATGGTGTAGCAGGGCTCGCCATCAGCTTTGTACCAATGGCCTCCCGAAGTGGCGAAGTCGCTCATGATCAGAATGGGATATCGCTGTCCGCATCGGCATGCGGCGCGTAGTCGTCAGGGTTGCCGGCCGACGGCTCGTCGCGTTGCGGCTCGGCGGTTGCTGCCGCTGCTACGGTCTTCGGCTTCTTCAAATAGTCAGAGAGGAACGATTGCAATTCCGTGTCGAGTGCAATCGCTTGCTGGTTCGTGGCCTCCGACACTTCGGATAGTGCGAACACAGGCACGCGGTAGACGGTGCCGCCCTTCTTCTCCTGCTTGTAGCTCGCGATCGTCACCGCATCTACGAGATAGGCACGCGTGCTCTTGCCGCTCAGTCCTGGCTTCGATCCCGCATTGCGTTTGAAATCCATCCACGCGCCAGCAGCGGCCCCCTTGAGCGACAGGTTGCCAATGCGCAATTCCTCGCCATCCTTGTATGCGATGTACAGGGACGCAACGTAGTGACCTCCCACAGCAACGATGCGATCCCGGATCGCGGTGTAGATGCCGCCCGCGAGTTCGCCACCCTTGAAGCTGCGCACCACGAGCGCGTCCTGCCGGGTGTCCCTGACCTCGTTCGCGTAGATCCCGGACTCGGACGGCTCGTGCCAGCCCTTGACCGTCGAGAGTTCGTCCAACAAGAGGAAGCGGAAGGTGCCGTCGACGTTGACGCTTTGCTTCGCATCCTTGTCGTACCAGCGGACGAAACCACCATCCGATCCGCCGGCCCACTCGAACCAGCGGGTAGAGGGGTTGCGAATGCCATCGGTAGGATTGCTGCGGCTCATTTGCGTTGCTCCAAGCGGGTGAAGGGAATACCGGAGTGAAAGCACAGCAAGCGGATGTCGTCCTCCGGAACCTTGGCGTCTACGGCGTGTTGCAAGGCAATCGTCGTGCGTTCCTCGAGTTCGAGCATGGCCGCGTGCGCCGCGTCAAAGTGGCTGTTGTCATCTGGTTCCATCGCGCATCCTCTGTTGTTGCCGCGCGCGGAACCTGTCCGCGTCGTGCGGCATGTCGTATTTCGCGCCCGCGAGCGACAACTTGCCGGCGCGCCGTAGCTGCATCCTGACGAGCCGCAGGCGCGCCAGCGTGCGCCGTACCGCCGGATCGCGCGCCGTCATAGCGTCGCCCCGAGGCTGCGCAATTCCAGCGCGCGCCTCAGCTTCGCGACGAACTGGACGCGCTCGGTAATGCCATGCTCGATTTGCTCAAGTGCGGCGCGCTGGATGCGTGCACAAGATTCGAGCGCTTCTACCTCGGCCACCGTCTCGGCGATGTCGGCGCGAATCTCCGCGTCCGTGATGTGCGCGAAACGCGGCAGGTCGGCGGCGGTAATCGCGACGCTCATAGCGCCCCCGCGAGCATCAGTACCGCGACGACGGCGGCGGCCAGGACGCACGTCAGCAGCACGCAGCAATCGGCGACGTACCCGTAGATGTCACTCATGACATCGCCCTCCATGCCCACACGATCCAATACGCTGTAGCGACGAGGATGCCGACGACGACACCAGCAGCGAAGGCGATCATCGCGCGTCCTCCGCGAGCATCTGCACGGTCAGCGCGAGCGCGGCGCGGTAGTCGCTGCCGTGGCGACTATCGCCGTGCGTCTCGGCGACGCCAGCCAGAAACTCAGCATCGGTGCCGAAAAAGCAGCCCGTCTGCACGCGGAGGCCGGCATCGGTGCGAAACACGGTAAGGGTGTCGTTGCGCGAGCCGATTGGCCCCATCATCACGATCGGCCGCGGGCCGGTCAGTTTTGTATCGCCGCCGAGGCTCGCGCCGCCGAGGTACGCGCCGTCGAGGTTCGCGCCGCCGAGGTTCGCGCCGCGGAGATTCGCGCCGCCGAGGCTCGCGCCGCCGAGGTACGCGCCGTCGAGGTACGCGCCGTCGAGGTTCGCGCCGTCGAGGTACGCGCCGCGGAGATTCGCGCCGCCGAGGCTCGCGCCGCCGAGGTACGCGCCGCGGAGGTTCGCGCCGTCGAGGTACGCGCCGTCGCGCACAGCGGTCTGTACCGCGTCACGCAAGCGCCTGCACTCGGGGCGGTCGTCGGCAATCTCGGCGGTGTACAGCACGCTGCCGTTGATGCGCTTGATTTCGATCTTCATCGCGCGGCCCCCGGCAGCCCGAGCAGCGCGCGATCCATCGCGGCCTCGGCGCGGTCGTATTCGGCGAATTGCCGGCGCACGGATGACGCGATGTCCGGCGGCAGGCGGTCGAGATGGTGCCGCGCGTAGTAGACGATGGCAGCAGCGGCAAGCGCGCGCTCCTTAGCGGCGGCGTTGTACGCTTCGGCGTCGTAGCTCATGCCGCCACCTTCGCGCAGTCCGGACACGCGGCGATGAGCACCGTTTCCGCGTCGTACTCCGTCAACCCGGCGCACGTCATGCAGACGACCTCGGCGCACGACTCGCACGTGTGGTGTTGCAGTGCCCACAGGTCGCGCTTGCAGCACGCGCATTGCCAGGCGGCGTTCATTGCGCCTCCTTTCGCACTTCATCGGCCAGCCGTCGCGCCACCGGCCACCAATCGCGCTCGTCGGCGTTGGCAACGAACACCCGGAAATCGCCGAGGATGGTGTCGGCAATGCCCTTTGCCATCTGCACGAGATGGGCCTCGCGGGGCAGCGCGCAGAGGATCGCGGCGATCGTCGCGGCGGTCACCTCGCCCGCGGACATCCTGTTATCCAGCCACTCGACAAACGCGGGGCTGCACTGGTCGATGTGCCATTGCGCGACACGCTCGGCGGCTTCCTGCAGCGCGTTTTCGTCCGGTCCCTCGCGGTAGGCGGGGTGGTCTTGCGTCAGTACGCCGTCGATCATCTCTATCTCCGCGTCCGTTATGCCAACACCCGATACCCACGGCCGGCCATGCAGTTGCGC
>OFRB01000131.1_pt1 | contig 19522 bp, 27 predicted proteins | sample 1543021 | NCBI WGS metagenome assembly OFRB01 (sample SAMN07774230, study PRJEB24372) | wastewater metagenome | isolation source: Exp Tend CN 0WW | collected 2016-02
ACGGTAAAGCATCAAAAAGCGGCTGTTTGGGTATTTGTCAGTTTGACGTAAATGTTATGCGTATTTTAATTATGCGAGGTGAATTATGGAGTTAAAGTATATCTATTGCCACCATTGTGGTTACGAAGAACAAAATATCTTTTGTGCATATAGCCGAAGTACCGCAAGCGGAAACAGTTACTTCTGTAATGGTTGCGGCAAAGAAACTGAGGATGTTAACGAAGACGCATAACTGATTAAATTAAGCCGCACCGACTCGTATTTATTTTGATAAATGGCTAGGATGGTGTCGGCTTGAATGAGAGTTAGGCAATTTTAGCGATGAATTTTTGACGTAGAGGTGAATGATGGAAATTTTAGATGATATGCCGCTTGGTGGACAATTTGTGATGGTTTGGAAATTTGAAGGCAGCATTTGGAGTGAAACTCTAAAATGGAAAGATGGCAGGCTATGGCGTTACTTAGAATCTATTGATGAATGGGATGTTTACGCTAAAGGCAATGATTTAATACAAGACATTAAATTTGTTGTGAATGCCTAACACAGAATATCCATCACCTTTGACGCATAATCAAGTAGCAAATAACAAGGAGAACCTTTATGAGCTACGGTAGAACAGGTTTAATCCTACGTCAGTGGGTAGAACGGGACGGGTGTACCGTCACTGCTTACCAAGCTGAGTCTTATGAAACACACTCAGTAATGACATCCGTCACTGACAAAGTGAGAGTGTTTATATTCCCGAATGAGTGGAGAGCTAAGCTATGTGAACATAGAATGAACCATTGTAAGTATGAAAATCGTAAAAGGATTTGGTTGCATTACTTCAACAATCACCGTAACTCCCCTGAACCAAAAGTATCATTTAACCTATGGTTCCTACTACGTCCTGATGTAGTACTTCCAATACTAGCCACCCTAATCATATTGGGTGTTTATCTAACTTAACTGAGTATCTTTATGGAACAATTCTTTATCGCTTTATTTGGTCTTACAGCTATGTGGCTTGCATTGGGTAAGTCTGATTCGCAACGTAAATGGGCTCCAGTAGCAGGTCTACTCGGACAACCCTTCTGGATGTACTTTGCTGTTAATAACGGAGGTTGGGGTATACTGATACTCACGTTCTGCTATACGGCTGTGTACATAAGAGGTTTTATCGTTCAGTGGGGTTTAACACCTAAGATAAAATCATTTATCGAAACTAACTTCAAGTGGTGACATCATGTCAGAGACTAAGGTCCTTAAATCCGTAACTGAACATAATAAGGAGCGTCGTCAGGCGAACCTTAAGGCCGCTAAAACCGGTATCGCTTGCCCGTACTGTGGTAAGGAGCTGTACAACCCCTCTCCGGGAATTGTACTTACCAGTAACCCACCTAAGATGCGTTTGCTGTGCAGCAACTGCGACACTCAACAATATGTACTAGCATAATAGAGAACAAAAATGATAAGAAGATTACGAGAAATAAAAGCCGTCGGACTTCGTAACTGGCTATGGTTCGTTGTATGGTTAGAAAGAGATGAGTTCGACACGTCTCTTTACTCAACACCTTTCGTGGCCGAGAGCCACCGCGATAAGAAGATACGTATTGATAAACTTGTGAGGGATCGTCAAAGAGCTCATGAGATATCTATAAAACTGGATGAGGTTCGCAATGCACGTAAATAAGTACGTTCTCCCATTCGACGTAGCTAGGTGCCGTGGCGTACCCGATGAATATAACTGTAAAGTGTGTCTGCGTAACCAACCAGGACACCCGACTAGACAGTTATGTGTAGAGCCGGCTATCCATGACGGTAAGTGTGAAAATTTAGAATTGTATGAGGAAAATGAAAAATGTCAGATCAGCCAAAGAAGAAAAAAGTAATCCTACTAGTAGGATTACCAAGAAGCGGTAAGTCAACTTGGGCTAGACGAGTTGGCGTACCTATCGTAAACCCAGATTCAGTAAGACTGGCGTTACATGGCCAAGCTTTCATAGTGGAAGCAGAGCCTATGGTATGGTCTATGGCACAGTACATGCTAAGAGCATTACTGTTAGCTGGACACGACCATGTAATTGTAGATGCTACTAATACTAGTGTTAAGCGTAGAGAGATGTGGATATCACGTACCGGAGAATGGGAGACCTACTACAGGCATATTGATACTCCATTAGACGTATGTATCAGCAGGGCGGGAGATAACCAGCCTTTGATAGGAGCCATTCACCGAATGAATAACTCTTACGAGCCAGTAACTATTGAAGAAGGGATACACTTATTGGAGGAAGTATGGAATTGAATAAAAGAGGTGTAGTGGGATAAATTTAAACATACTCTAGCTTGGCAAGGGCTTAGTATTTCTAAAATGTAGGGATACTCTATATTTAGACGAGGAGCACAAAACATGCAAGAAATGACAATTGCGGAACAGTCCCTTAGTACTGTCACCCTTAGAAAGGTTGCGTCAGCAGTGTACTTAGCTACTGAAAAATCAATCGCAGATGACATAAGCAAGAATCTAATTCTAGCCGCTAACGTGATTGACAAACTACGCGCTGAGAATGAGTTGCTCAGATCCCAAGTAATCAACCTGCAGTCAGATGACCACGATAATTTCTAATTGCCTATCTTCAACAACTTGGTCTAGACTAGGGATCTAACCATCCCTAGTTGAGAACAATAATGGCTAAGTATTCCTTTAGACAAGAAGTGTGTTGCAATTGCAACGAAACTAAGAGAATCTGTGTAAGAACAGACGAGGTTGAACCTAATGTATGCCCAGATTGTAAACCGGCTTTTAAAGTAGAAGGTATGCCATCGGTGAGACTAGGTTGGAAACCGACAGTATCTAAAATTAGCGGTTTCGGTAAGTCATTTGATGACTTCGACCGAGACTACGACAGAATGAGCAAAGAGGGGGCATAGACATGGCACATGGCGGAACAGTAGCAGTAGATTTAGATGGTACTCTAGCAACTTATGATAAGTGGAGAGGGATAGAACACATAGGGGCACCAGTCCCTGCTATGGCCAAGAGAGTTAAAGACTGGCTAAGCAAAGGAGTTAAGGTGGTTATCTTTACTGCCAGAGCTTCTACCCCTGAGTCTATCCCCTACATCAACGAATGGACTAAGAAACATTTTGGTGTAGTAATACCAGTAACTAATCAAAAAACCTTCGATATTGTAGAGTTATGGGACGATAGAGCAGTTCAAGTAATCCATAACACAGGTCGTAGAGCGGACGGGCTATCATGAACCTACACCTAGGTATCGACCCTGGATCAAGAGACTTAGGGTGGGCATTACTATCCGAAGATCGTAGCTTCTTTAGGAGTGGTACTTTCTGTTACAAAGACCATCCTCATACTGGGGTAGGTACTCAGGAATTATTTGCTATTCTAGATGAAAACATTCCAGAAGGAGCTAAGATTGTTAGCGCGGCACTGGAAAGATACGTCCCTTACTCAGGTAAGTTCACTAGTAACGCAGAAGCCATTTGCGAGATTATTGGATCTATAGGGATGGTACTTACTCAACGTAAGATTAAGTATCTAACAGTACGTGCGATAGATTGGAAGACATTAGTAGTAAAGATGCTTTTTTTACTAGAGCGATTTACCAATCCATCTGACAAACTAGATAAAGAATTCAGTATAGCAGCCGCTAATCACATCATAGGAGGGAAGCATTACAAAACTAACCACGAAGCTGACGGTTTCGGATTAGCGTTTTATACCCTACAACTTCATTCAAGAAAGTATAAGGGATACCATGAACCTAAAGACTCCAACTAAGCTTTAAAGCCACTTCTAAGAACTATTCTATTACATATGAGGAACTGTAAATGACCATTAAAGTCATCAAGAGAGACGGCTCTGCCGAAGATTTCCAAATAGACAAAATTGAGACTCACGTACTGATGTCCTGCCAAGGGCTTCAGAATGTCGATGCAGATGAATTACTGGCGGATGTATTCAAGCAATGCCACACTGGAATGACTACTACGACTATTCAAGACTTGCTAATCACTACCGCAGCAGAGAAGATCAGCGTAGCCAGACCTGATTGGTCATTTGTAGCAGCTAGAGCGACGATGCAGAACATCTTCAAGCAAGTCACTAAAGGATCCTTCAAATACCCATCAATCCGCAGTTACCTAAAGCGCGGTGTTAAAGAAGAAATCTTAGATAAACGATTGATGAAGAAGTTCGACTTGGTGAAGTTAGATGCCGCTATCGTACCTGAGCGCGACGATCAGTTTCAATACCTAGGTATCTTAACACTGCTTGACCGGTACTTGATTACATCGGCCAATGGCGAAGTCATGGAATTACCACAGCATTTCTTCATGAGAGTTGCTATGGGATTGGCTCTATCTGAGCCAGATGACATACGCACCGATATGGCTATTGAGTTCTATAATGTAATTAGCACTTTTGAGTATATGCCGTCCACTCCGACGTTATTCAACTCAGGTACACGCTACCCTCAACTATCTAGTTGTTATCTAACTTCTATGGGAGATGATACTTATGCGATCAACGATACGAATCATGAGTGCTCTGAATACTCCAAGTTTGCTGGTGGCGTTGCTGTTGACATGTCGTCAGTACGTTGTGCCGGATCTTATATTAGATCGACGCGCGGTCAATCTTCTGGAGTCGTTCCCTACTTACATATCCTAAACGGGGTATTCAATGCGTTCGACCAGAGTGGCCGTAGGAAGGGAGTAGGTGCACCTTACCTAACCGATTGGCATGGCGACATTGAGGCTTTTTTAGATATTAAGAATCCAACTGGTGATTTCAGAAGACGGGCTCCGGATCTGTTCCCAGCTATATGGCATACAGACGAGTTCATGAGACGTGCTAAGGCAGGGGGAAATAAATGGAGTTTATTCAATCCTGATATGAATCAGGATCTTCTCACTAAGTATGGTGATGAGTTTGAAAAGTCCTACTTAGAGGCTGAAGAGCGTGGTGAGTATGTTAAACAGGTCGATGTAGATGACTTATGGCATAAGATTATTGGTAAACGCTTTGAGACTGGAGCCTACTTCTCTTGCTTCAAAGACACTATCAATAAACGTCGTATGCAGTTAGATGGAGTCGTTAGAAGCTCTAACTTATGCACTGAAATCGTGTTGAATACAGAACCCTCTGGAACCCCTAAAGCGATTTCTGCGGTATGTAACCTAGGATCTATTAACTTAGCTAAAGTATGTCCGTTTGATAACCCTACTCGATATAAACATGTTAATGACATGGCCGTTAGAATGCTAAATAATGTCGTTGATGAGTCCTTGGTACCACATAAGCGCGGTAAGTTATTTAACACTAACGATAAAGCCATCGGCCTAGGGCTAATGGGATATGCCGAGTGGCTATCAGCTAAAGGTATCGACTTTGAGAGTGAGGAACACTTAGAAATAGCTAATGATCTAGGTAAAGCCTACTCCTACTACGCGATACTAGCTTCGGCAAACCTAGCTGCAGAGAGAGGGAGTTATCCGGGATTTGTTAATAGTAAGTGGGCAACAGGAAACTTACCTAAAGATACCGCGTTCGATTCTGCTAAAACATTATTATCTGCCGATGCTACGTTCAATTATGACTTACCGGGTATGGATGAAGCTTTCTTAAGAGCTATGGTTAAAGCAGGTATGCGTAATAGTCATGTTATGGCCATTGCACCCACTGCTACCATTGCTAATATCGTAGGGACAACTGAATGTACTCAGTTACCTTATGAGAACGTCTACACCAAAGATAACTTGAGTGGTACCTTTAAGGTTATATCTTCTACATTGAAGTATCCAATGAAGAGACATTTAACCGCGCGTAATGTAGATCAAGAGGCTGTGATCTGTGCTACTGCGGTTAGACAGATTTGGGTAGACCAATCTCAAAGTACTAATCTATACCTTCCTAAGCATCGAGTAGTCAAAGGGAGTGAGATTTCTAGTTGGTTCTTCCTAGCTTGGGAGCTTGGCGTTAAGACATTGTACTATCTCAAAGGGGTGTCCTCCGATGAACGTACTACTGAAGCCGTCCCAGAATTAGTAGAAGAAGTAAAGCTCTGCAGTATTGCAGATCCAGATTGCCAATCCTGTCAATAATAAGTAACTGAGTGGCGTAGGAGCTACGCCACTTAAATAGGAGAGAAAATAATGTCCGTAAGTAACACTGTAGAGTACGGAGAAGGATACCAAGCGTATGAATCTTCTAAATCTCAACATACTAATCCCTATCAGAGACAATCAAGTACCTGGCGTAGATGGAATATGGGTTGGCTAGAGGCTAGGGATGATTATCAAGAACAAGATATTAAAGACCCTGAAGCGACAGGTAATCCAATTATTGATGCCGCACTGGAGGTGGCTAGTGATGACTGATACTATGATATCCCCTCAAGAAATTGTAAATGCTCGTAGAGTAGTGGGCGGAGAAGATGATATGTATCGAGGATTATCTCCTCGTAAGTATTCATGGACTACACCCTGGATTGAATCATCTATGGCCAATCATTGGACCTGGAATGAGCCTAACCTAACACGCGATATATCTCAATACAAAACTCTCCCAGATAATATCAGAGAGGGTCATGATAACGCCTTAGCTTTCTTATCTAACCTAGATTCTATACAGCTTGGTAACTTATCTATCAATATATTACCGTACCTGAGCTGTTATGAGCATCGTGAGTGTGTGAATAGGCAAGTATGGGAAGAGGAGATTCATGTACGTAGTTACTCTACATTGATTGAAACCATCTGCGATGATCCTATGGATATCTATGATCGCTATCGTCATAACGAAACTCTGCGTAAGAAAAATGAATTTATCTTATCTCAATCAAACCTTCTTATGGCCGATGGATTTTCACCTAAGAAGTTTATAGTAGCTTGTGCAGCTAACGTAGTACTTGAGGGTGTCTATTTCTACTCCGGATTTCTGTACATGTACGCTATCGCCCGTAGCCAACGTAAGATGTTCGGTGAACGGGAGATGATTGCATACATTAACAGGGATGAAGAAAACCACTTAGAGCTATTCGCTAATACATCTGAGGATGTTAAGAATGAGAACCCAGAGTGTAGATCTAAGGAAGTAGAAGATTCCTGCCTAGAGGTAGTAGATCGTGGCACTATGCTTGAGATTAATTGGGGTCAAGAGCTTATCGGTGATGGTATGATGGGTTTAACCCCTGAAGGTATCGACCATTATATTAAGTACTTAGCTAATAAGCGTTGTGTACGTCTAAAGCTACCTAAGATGTACGATGCTAAATACGATAAGAACCCGTACCCGTGGGTAGATCAATACTCTACTCCGGGCGAATCTAACTTTTTTGAGTCTAAACCTAGAACGTACCAAGAGAGCGGTGCTCTTGAGTGGTAATCACAGGTATAAGACACTACCGAGGACTTTAAGTCCTCTTTTTTATGGAGGTATCCTTTGCATATTGATGAGTTTCTACATAGATTTCATAACGCTAAATTAGCGGGGTTAGGTGCGGCAGGTATCTGTATGCTTAACTGCTACAGAGTATCTCAGGAACTAGGTTACGTAAGCCAATCAACTAAGATACTACTGCAAAGTGGATTATTCGGATTGGCTTCTGGAGTAGCATGGTTCTTTATGCCAAGATCTTACACAGACTCTAGGGAGGACACTACTAGCCAAGCAAAGACAGTACTAAAGGATCCAGTAAAAGTACTTATACGGAGAGCACTAACTGAACACAAACATTCGATGGATGATATCAGACGTTCTAGTAATCCTAGCACGGCAAGTAACTACTCATCCGGAACTAGGAGCTATAGTTACCCAGCATCTTCTAGTTACTCAACCCCTTCTAGTACGACTACTACCGTATCTTCTAATCAGGTTTCCGTAGTAACTGTTCAGAAGAAATTCTTCGACCCGTGGGAGAAAGAGTTCTCTAAAACGCCAATACCTATCATTGATGAGCAGGAGGACGATGACATTCCAGAAGACTCTGATGTTTACCTGGATCAACACATGATTGAGGAAGCTCTAGCAGATGAGGAGTTAGAGGATTATTATGCAAGCTTGGAAAATGAAGATTATTAGGAGGATTAGAAGTGACTATCTCTAGAGAGATACATGCAGTGTTACGAATCGAGGAATGTGGACTCGAAAACCGTAATGATATCAGCCATGATGCAGTACGGAAGTACGTAGCTAGTTCAAGTAACTTTTCTGTCGAAGGTGAAATGTACTTCACCAGCCGCCCTTCAGAGCTACAGAAGACGGTTGACAGACTCTTCCGTACAAACACAATACCTAGGTCTTACTCTGGGAGTAGCTCAACTTCCTCTAGCACTTGGAATGGTTCGACTATATCAACTTCTGATCGTAAGACCCGAAACTTCCTTACTAGAGACCCTATATACGCTATACCTCATGGAGAGACTAAGGAACTACTCTTAGACGCAGGTAAAGCAGTACTTGGCAGGGACCCTGGAGAAGGATATGATCTGTTCTGTGAGATTATCGACGAGATAATATCCCCACCGAAAAGAATTTATTAACTAACTAAGGCCATCACTCGATGGCCTATCTTTTGAGACTTTACCATGAGCCATCATAAACCTACTGTTAAGTACGAGTTAAGAGTTAACGGATTTTTCCATGAAGAGTTCACAGACCTAGAGAGTGCCGAACAGAGGTATGTAGAAACTAAAGATAACGCAGAAGGTGAAGTAACTATCGTTGAAGTAGTTAAGTCTACATTGATAAGTAGTCGTACTGACCGAGTAGCTCCTTTTAATACTAAGTATCTACTACAAACATTAGTATTTACGTTAGAAGGATGGGACGCAACAGATTGTGAAATGGTATTTGATGCAGAAACTGAGAAAGCTGAAGAACTTTTACACATCAGAGATTTTATTAAGGAGAACTATGATGAATCCAATTAACCTACCTATAAACATGGATAAATTCCCCAATCAATTTCCACTAACTAGTTTCGCGGGGATACTGCTAGGCATAACCGGTTTAGCAGGATCAGGTAAGGATACCTTTGCGAATATGCTCGTAGAGCAAATAGTGAAGATGATACCAATCCCGGGAGTGGTAACGGTAGACCAGTATGCTAGACCGCTCAAAGAGGCTTACGTCGCTAAGTGGGGTAAGGTACTTAACTTCACTTATGAAGATACGAACGACTTCGAGTGGAAGAAACAGATAAACCCATTCACTAACACTACTCATAGGGAGGAATTTCAATTTGATGGTACCGAGGGTACTAGAGTACGTACTGGTAATCCGAACACTTGGGTGCAACACCTATGGGCCCGTAATTGGACTAACTCAGGGTTCCTTGTAGTACCTGATACTCGGTTCGATAATGAGAAGGACTTCACCTTATTGAACGGAGTACTTATTAAAGTACGTCGTCCGGATCAGGAGGTTATAGCTACTAACGGGCACTCTAGTGAAAATATCCCTAGCGATGATGATTGCGATTACTTAGTAGATAACGAGGGTACATTAGGAGACCTACAATCTGCGGCATATAATCTAGCACACTCACTAATCGTAGTTACTAATCTTAAAGACACCTGTAGAGGACTCCAATCTCCACCTAAGTACCAGTTCTCACGTTATAAGAAAGATCTACTCACGGATATGGCGGAGAAACGAGGTTATGTAAAGAAACTGACGGAGTTTAATTTAACTACGATTAGTACTAACGCCTAGGAGAAACCAAATGGGTTATAACACATACCATTCCCTTTATGTTAACGAGGTTAAAAACTCAGAGCATGAACTGGCATTATCAAAGATGGCCGACTATCTTGTTTTCGAGGAGAGCTGTACGTGGTATGAGCATGAAGCAGATCTAAAAGAGTACTCTGCCAAGTTCCCAGACTTGTTATTTGAACTAAGAGGGGAGGGTGAGGAAACATTAGATGCGTGGATTAAGTACTTCAAGAACGGGAAAATGCAACACTGTCCTGCTAAAGTTACGTTCGAGGATTTTGATGAACTGAAACTAAAGTCATAATTATGTGCTAATCTAAATAAGCGACGCTAAATCCAGCGTCGCTTCTTCGGAGAAGTTATCATGTCTAAGAAGTTATCCGTTGTTACTACCGCCCCTCTTTTTAGCCCTCGCAACGCCAATCAATCAGACTACGCAGAGAAGATTCGATCTAACTCAATCACCCTATGTACCGGTCCAGCTGGATGTGGGAAGACGTTCGTACCTACGGTACTGGCTATTGAAGCATTGCTTGCAGGTAAGATTAGTAAGATAGTTTTAGTGAGACCTGCTGTTGAAGCTTGTGGGGAGAAGATAGGATTTTTACCGGGTGATATGACTGAGAAGATGTCACCATTTCTAGGACCCATCTTTGATGCGATGAATGAAGTATGGCAGGACGAGAAGATACAGGACATGATCAAAAGAGGTGTTATTGAGATAGTACCTTTAGCTTTTATGAGAGGACGTACTTTTGACTACGCCTACGTTCTCACCGATGAAGCTCAGAACATGAGCGAAGATCAAATGCTGATGTTAGTCACTCGTATTGGTAAGGAATCAAAGCTAATTATTAGCGGGGATTTAGATCAGAACGACCTTGGTAATAAGGTCTCTAGCGGTCTTAAACGCGCTATTGGATTGTCGGGTAAAGTGGAATCTTTAGCGGTGGCTAAGTTCGATCTAGATGATTGCGTACGTAATCCAATTATTATAGACATTCTTAATAACTGGTGACACAGGTATAAGGATGTACCGAGGGCTATACGCCCTCTTTTTATTGGAGAATTGATATGGCTGATTTTTGTAGAGATTGCGCTAGACGAGTGCTTGGCGTAACGGATGAACAATACGATAAGTGTGGCGATCTAAACAACCTTTGCGAAGAAGGGGAGACAGTATCCGATCTATGTGAAGGGTGTGGATTTATCACAGTAGATCATCGTGGTAGCAAAGTCATATCCCCGGAGGAAGAGAATGAAGAAGAGTAATAATGTTAAAAAGGAGTTAGTATTAACTCCGATAAGTTGGTCTGACGTTAGGGATAAGAAATCTACCTTAAACTTTAAAAACTCCGTTGTCGTTGGAGTGTTTAAGGAGAGTGTTATCGTACCTTACGAGTATTACACATTGTCGTACTCACCTAGTCTTAGTGTTAAAACGGTAGACTTCTGCGTCACCGTACCAACTTCAGGAGATGGTATCGCTGAGGTTAACGGCAACCCTGTCATGGTATGTACGGCACGTATTGAAACGATAGAGGACACTTATGTAAGAACTCCATTATCACTTGTTACCTACAACTCTATACCTGAAGATGAGACTATATCCCTTGATTGGGACGTAGAGAGTGGGTCTAAGTCCCCACTAGAGGTAGATATAGTTGGAGTATTTGGTTCCTCACTTGGGCTATTACTTACAGATGAGGATTTCTTTGAGGACGAAGACGATTCTGATTACACTTACCCTATACAATATGCAGCTTACCTAACCTACGGTGGAGCACTTGTGGGTAAAACACCGTACTATGGGTTGAAGCTATTCACTACAGTAGCAACGCCCACAACTAGAAGATCTCCTGTCCTTAGTAGTGAGAAAGTATGCGAGATATATAAATCACAGGAGATGACGATAAGACTATCCAAAGACTAATAAAATACCCGTTCAAAAATCGCTTCTTGAACGGGTATAATTAGTTAAGTAGGAATAGTGGTGATGTCCGTAAGGAAATCGGGTTCGACTCCCGACCTCCTTTTTTAGCCTCTTAACTTAGCTTGTAGCTCTGCCATCTGAGCTTCATGGCTACGTTGGTATAGATCCGTAGCAGCCATAGCAGCCGTACCCTCTAAACCACCGATGACTAACGGGGCGTATTTACCACCTAGATAACGCTTACTAATCTGTTGTCCTAGAGCACCGAGTCCTAACCCCATTGCAGCGTCAATAGCACCCGCAGTTAAAGCAGGTTTGTAGCTATGCTCTACAGCTTCATCTTCAGCTTTTTTAACCATCTTGGCTCTGAGATAGGCTTCACGAGCATCAAGTATCCCCTGTACTCTACGGTTATCAGCTTCTGCAGCGTAGTGTCCTAACGCTCCGAATCCTAATCCACCTAGAACTCCCCCCGCTAGTGCTCCTGCTCCTACTGCCAATCCACTGCCACCTACTGCATGGGCTAGTGAACCGCCCATAGCGGCACTAGTTAATCCACCTAGTACTCGACCAGTCCATTTAGAGGTCTCAGGGTCGGACATAATGTCTTCTTTTAGCTGATGATGTAGATCCATTTCCCCGTGATGTACCCCGTGTTCTTGAGCTTCAAGAATCTCTTGTAAGATTCGATTTTTCATCTCAGCTTCAGAGTGCGCTCCAGAAGCGGATAACGCTGCCATGCTACCAGCCATGACCTTATCACCAGTTCCCATATCCTTCGCGTAAGGAGCGTAGGATAGCCCAGTCAGTGCAGCACTTTTCAATGCGGCTTTACGAGGATCTTCCCATCCTAATCGGTGAGCGTAGGAATCCGGTCTCCAGTTATCTTCTGCAGCTTTTTTGTTAAGCTCAGTTGGTTCATCGTACCATACCTGCTCGGCTTGTTTTTTATGACTTTGTTGGTACCTACCTAAGCCATATAGTGACCCCATTAGAGCGGCAGAACTTAGTGCAGTTCCAGCACCCATCTTCAAAGCAGTAGAGCCTGAGTGTTTAAGTCTATTCAATATAGTATCCTGAGACGTACTAAATGGGTGGTCTACAAGACCCAAGAGCCCACCTGCACCTAATCCCATAACTCCGCCAACCCCTGCTCCTATACCTACCATCCTGCCTAACCCACCACCGTTATCTTCTGCAGCTTTTTTGTTAAGCATAGCCATGAGGGAAGCATCTCTAAGGTCTAATGTACCTCGGTTAGCTAGTTCCATTTGATTAGGAGTACCTCTACCACTCATAATCTTGGCCGATTCATGTCTCATATCTAAGTGTTCATTACCCTTTGGTTCATCTGATACTGATTCTATATTACCTGTCCCATACCCGATACCAAGTAGTCCTGCACCGGCCAAAGCTCCTTTGGCTAAGTTCTTTCCAGTATACCTACCTACTGTCCCTAGTGCTTTAAAAGCTCTCTCTGATCCAGTGTGGCCGTAATCCCTAAATACTTTATCACGGCCCATAGCTAGATACGCACCATCTCCGGCTCCGATAATGCTACCTACAGCACCACCTAAGAATCCCCCAGCACCGAGCACCCCGGCAAGATTTTCTCCTTGCGAGTTCTCTTCTGCCGCTTTATTCAAATACTTGTTATTTTGATAGTCTTTGATTAAAGACTTAGCAGCACCGTGAGGTACTGCTACTCCCATTCCTCCAACAGCACCACCTAAACCACCACTTAAGTACCCTAAACCACCTAATGCCGCAGTCGCCCCTAATGCCCCAGCTAATGCTTTTCCAGCAGGAACTTTACTCTCTTGCATTAGCGTACTTGCTCCGGCTAACCCAGCTCCTAAGCCTCCAATAATACCTAATCCAGCTCCAACCTTACTCCCTATACTTGCCCCGGTACGTACATCTGAATCAGTAGTACTCTGTACATCTCTAAGTAGAGAACTCCTAGACCCTCTTTGGGCATTTGAGTCTCTTAAGAGTCCATGAGGGATACCTGCAACGGATCCTGCAACCAGACCGCCTAATCCACCTACAAAACCTTCCCCTACTGCACGGACAGGCCCGCCTCTAACTAGTCCGTGTAATCCACCTGCTAATACTCCTAACTTTGCTCCAGTCATAGCATCGTCATACATAGTTTGACCGACGGTGACTTCAGCTATCTTAGCTAAGTAAGGATTGTTTGATTCTTGATTACGTTTGTAATTGTTGTACATAAAAAGGCTCGCTCCTAAAGGTACTCCGGCCATTAGACCATATTTAACTCCTTTACCAACGCCTTGTAGAATGGCTGTGGTACGGGAAGGGACTTCGATTGGTGGTACATTACTCTTTACGAAAGGTAATGAGTTTATGTAGTCTCCTACTCCTTTTGTAATATTTGATGCTTGTATTCTAGCATCTCTAGTAGCTTCTCCACCTGCTACCCCGACAGAACCTCCTAGAAGTGCTCCTGTCAATCCACCCGATACACCACCTACGGCTGCTGCATCAAAGTATCCACCATCTGCCGCTGACTTTTGCATTTTAGCTTCCTCTTGAGCATCTCTAGCTCGGTTACGAATTAGTGAAGATATCAATCTTTCTTGCTCTCTGTCCGATGCTTTTAGTTTAGATCCTAACCCAGTAGCGTTATAAAGACCTGCAGCCAAAGCCACTCCCGGAGCCGCTTTACCGAATCCTGGATGTACGTGAGATAACGCTTGAGATCCTAAGTACGCACTACCAGCAACTGCACCTGTCTCTAGAGCCTGTCTAATCTCAGGGGTTAAATTATGGTACGGACGTATCTCTTGGTTACCCTTAAAGATAGTCTCTCTGGCTTGATCTTCCGCAACTCCGGCCACTTTGTCTAGGTATCTATTCATAACTTATCCTCCAAGGATTTCTCTCTTAATGTTTTTAGTAACATCTTTAGTAATCTGAGAGGATTGTTTGTCTTTCTCTGATTCAAGATACTTACGACGAGCCAGTTCAGACCCTGCAGTTGCTATGCCACCGACAACGGATAATCCTAAAGCAGACTTCAACGCAGTACGTTTTAATGCTTTATTGACTTTCGCCTTCTCTGGATCGTGATTTTCAAACGGTTCTCTAGTACGTATAGCGGCATAGTGAGATAACCCCCCTGCAGCAGTAGGGATAGCAACGCCAACAGCCGGTAATAACCAAGACATGTCCTTATCTTCTGCTATCTTCACTAAGTATCTATTCATGTTTACTGCCTCAGCGGATTTAATAAGATCCATGATACCTTTTTGAATGACTTGTTTCTCATCTGACATTCCATCTAGGTATTCGTCAATGGATTTACCCCTGTTACCTAATAGCTTATCCGTCATAGAGGGTTTTAACGTAGAGTGATACTTCTCAACAATGACGTTACGCTCATCTTCAGGTAAATGCTCATGTGATTTGTACCTAACCCCTCTGGCAACTACTTGATCAATCTTAGATCTGTTGAAGTGAGGCTCCATTACTTGAATTAGCTTAGTTCCTTTTAAATTGAGTCCTTCAGCACCAGATGATGATAGCAATAATACGGGTAACCTACCTTCGTTGTAATCTAATTTTAGCTGATCTTTTTGCTTCTTACTTAGAGATCCGTCAAATATCTCAGACCTTATCCCCCTATTATCTAATGCCGCTTTCAGTGGTCTGAGACCCGCATCTAAGTAATTAGAGTAGGCGTAAGCTCTGAAGTTAGGAGTAGACTTTAAGTGGTCTTCGATACTATCAGCCATCTTATGTATCTTAGGGGTTAAGTATCCCGTCGGAGTGCTTTTATCAAAGGGTGAGATATCGTTAGATGCTTGTCGAACGCCAGTACTAAATGCGTTTAGGTTCGCACTTTCTTTCTTATCTAGCGGAAGTCCCATACGTATTTTCCATCGTATAGGGGCTGGTAAATTACCTTCTAGATAATGATAAATACGTTGTTGCTTATCGTCCATCTCTACTTTGATCGTTTTTTCATGAGTAGACGGGAAATCAGCAGGGTTCTCAACCTTGGCATCATAGACATCTACATACTGCTTAAGTATCGACTTTAACTCGTTCGTGTTTTTTAAGTACGGTCTATTACCGGCAGTAACTCCTAAGACAGTCTTAGCAAAAAATCCGGGCTCTACTTTATGATTACCTATGTATCGTTGCTCAAATGCTTTTTGGTCATCAGGAAGTACCTTTTTACCAGCTACTTTATTAACCAATACGGCTATATCCTGCGGTTTGTTGTAACTAGGAGTACCCGTTAGTAATAAACTTTTATCCGCCCGTTCAAATATCTTATCAAGTTCCGATGCCCTTTTAGTTTCTTTATTACGTAATCTATGGGCTTCGTCCATGACAACTAAACTGTAGGTACGTCCGGATAGATCAGCTATTTTATTAACGGCCGCTTCATAGGACATTACTTGCACACGCTTATCTGTAATCGGTATTCCGTGTTTAACGCTCTCTTCCTGCATATTAGATACTAAAGGAGCAGGTACGATGACTAAGATATCTTTACCAGATTTATCCTCAAGTGCTTTCTGAATGGCTAGTAACGCAGTGAGGGTCTTACCACTACCCATCGAGTGAGCGGCTATCATACCCGTCCCACCACTTAGCTTATCTAGTACTCTTTGTTGGTGTTCCTGAGCTACGGCCAAAGCCATCTTAGTTAGGTAACGGTTAGACATCGTAAGTAACCTCATAGAGTATAGATGTTGGATACCAACGGCCTAGCCGTACGCGCATCTTTAAGTGCTTGAGCACCTTTCAATATATTAGCGGCAAATCTATCAGCCGTCTCTTGGTCTTTAAATAGTTGTGTCACTGAATCATGTAAGACGTATTTATTACCGAAGGACGGGATAGCTACTCCTAACCACGGAGATCTTTTAGCTACGTCTAACGCTGCTACGACACCGGTATATGCTCCGAGAGTGGCAGTGCCAGTGTTCTCATAGGAGAAGATATGTTCTGGTAAATACTCGCGCTCCAATAACGCTGCATGTACTTCATACCCGTCCGGGTGAGGACGCACTTGTATTTGTATCTTATCCATTCTGATAAACTCCAGAGAAGTTAATCTTCCATACGAAGGATAAGGAGAACGCAGAGGATTTAACTACTTCAGAGAAGGTTTTGATATTGAACATTTTCCCTTTAGCGGGGTTATTTAACCAATAATTAGCGGCAAATAAACCAACTTCGGAGATAGTAAGTCCGTTACCTTCACTAGGGTCTAAATCAAACGTATAGGTGGCCATTAGACCGTTGGTACTGAAAGTTTGAGTTATTGCCGTCTTATCATAATTTCCGGTAGGGGTTATCTCATTGTATAGTCCACCTTCGTTCCCAGTAGGAGCTACTGCTGCACCTCCACTACCTATCCTAAACTCTACAATCGGGTTAGGTGCGTACACTACTGGATCATCGACTGCTAGGTGTAATAAGTGTGATCTAGCCGCGTTAGTGATCTTGTTTAACTTATCCTTGAATATACAGAAACCGCCATCTTCAAGGGTCTTACCGACAGGAATCACATAGATGCTAAGGTGACCTAAAAGGTTTGCATCTTCGTTAGTCTTTAAAGTGGACATTAGCTCTCTCTCTGTCATTGTAGTTGAATTGATTACCCTATCTTAACTCAAGCGGCTATTTCAAATCCACTACCTCTGAATGGTATAAGTAAGTAGAGAAGAATCATGTCGATTACTTCCTATTTGCGTAAGCGAGAAAAATGATGACTACTTTAAACAATGTTGTAAATGCTGCAGCCTTAGATAACATCTCTGACACCAACAAGTTTTCCGATCGCAAGATTGGCAAGTTAGCAATAGAGGTGTCTGCTGGTGTGCTCAAGTTTGATTTGCAGGACTACTCCTGTAAATCTAATTCCAAAGAGGTGCTCGCTGCACCTCCTGAAAACATCATTGTTCGCGAAACTAACGAGCTTGATGTTAAGCTCCAAGGCTTAGGACTCTCCGGTGCAGAGTCTGTAGTGAAAGGCATGACAGCCCTTATTATGGGCTTGCACAGCGCAGACGCTAACCGCGCAGACGCGCGTCATGCCCAAGGCATGGAATTGGAGCTCATGCGTCAGAAGCATGAGATCGAACTCTTGATGCTCAAGGACAAGATCGAAGCTGACCGCCACGCACGGATCCAAGAGAGCTTGAAAAACAAGCACTCTTAAATTCGTGAAGAAAAGTCACCCCTAACAAGGTGACTTTTCTTTTAGCTTAGATAGGAACTTGAGTTACAGTAAGAACGTCCTCTTCACCGGGTGGGAAGTAGACTGGATTGAATATCGTGTTCCCCGATGGACGATATAAGAACAGTGAGTAAATATCTTCAACGGACGGGAAAATAACCAAGGTATCGGTGGCGGTGATTTCACCTAGCGTAGGTACGAATACTCGATTCATCTCACCGACCCATGAAGAAAATTCTTTTAGGTTGTAGGATATACCGCCTAGCGTATCAAGAGGTGTTTTAGCGAATACAACTTCTGAGTACTTAGCTATCAAGTTAACTGGAGTAACTAAAAAGCTCTTCTGAGGTCTAAAGGGTGGTGATGGGAAAGAATACGTTACTCCCAGATCGGATAGCATCTGGGATAGCTCTACCCAATCTAAATTGAACAGCGGTACTAAACGACTGTCTAACAGCGTCGTAGTTATTCCACTCTGTATAGCCGTGTTCACACTATGCGTTACATCAACTGACGTAGCGGCACCAAGTAATCCGTTACTACGAATCCAGTGTCGGATACTTCTTTCACCGGCTATATCGGCTTCAAGATGGTTTCTAGTTAGGTATTCTCCAGACAAGAATTGATCTACGAACCCTTCGCTAGAGCCAAGACTAACGGAATACGTTAGTATATCCTCCTCCCGTAGTTCTTCCGTCTCTATCGGCACTGACCATACGTTGATAGCCATTGTGTACCTAGGACGTGCATCTTGAACTAGTCTTAGTATCTCATCAGCGGCAGATGACGTTAATGATCCGGATAAGGTTACTTTTACTAAGAAGGTATGATGCTTAAGGTAATTCCTCATCGCGTAGTCTTCAAAGCTACCTGGAGTAGCCATTACCACGCCAGTAGCATCCGGGAATAGTACGCTGGGTAAACTAAGGTTAATCCACCAATTATCGTCAAGGGTATAATCAACTAAGGTCGCTATAGTCGATAGCTCAGACCCTTCTGTTAGTACTTCGCCCACCTCTACACTGGGCACTGTTCCGTATGGAAGTCTGTAGGAGTTAAGTTCCGTTACGACGATGTAATCACCCGATTGGTCATCTTGACGTATAAGAAGTACTGCTTCCTCCGCCCTAGCTAGTGGTATCCCTAACGCTAAGTGTACTCCACGTTTTAGTAACTCAACGGTAGGCCCTTGAGTATATAAATAGAATAGTCCTTGAATATAAGCTCTGTACACTTCAGTAGATGTCTGGGGACTTACCCTTACAAGCGTTCCAAAGTATTTGAATAGTGCTTGTTCATCAATCTCAACGTCCGTTGCCCAGATAGAATACTGCGTTACTTCTACTCCATTCTTAAGTATTCTACGTGATGAGAACTTCATCTCTGATAATGGTTTATAGAAGTTGATCGTCGATCCATCTTCAGATAACCCGAAGTGAACATCTTTCTCATATGATGCCGTAGTAGCCAATGGCTTATCTAACAAATACCTTGCATCCAAGATATTATCTTTTAGCTTATATACATTTCCGAATTGGCCAATTACTAAGTCATCCGAGTCTATGAGTAATAGCTTAATACTTGAGTGAAAGGTATTTCGTATATCGAACAGGCTAGACGTAGTACATAACTGAATGAACA
>OFRB01000133.1_pt1 | contig 19404 bp, 22 predicted proteins | sample 1543021 | NCBI WGS metagenome assembly OFRB01 (sample SAMN07774230, study PRJEB24372) | wastewater metagenome | isolation source: Exp Tend CN 0WW | collected 2016-02
ATCATTGCCAAATGATGCAATTACGTCTGGTATATGAGTTTCTAAGATATGACCATTATAAGCGCAACTTTCAACAGCTTCCATTAAGTGGGCCTCGGCTATTATGTATGACTCTCTATTCATTTGTTTTTAGTTAGACTTTAGTTAGACTTTAGTTAGACTTTAGTTGATCTTTTTCTTTTACATCATCTTCCCATGGAAATTTATTGCTCAATACCACTAGATCAGCTTTGCCACATGTAAGGCAAAACATTACAGAATCGATGTTTGAGGCATTACAGTTTTTGCAGATTTTCATATCTTGAAATATAAGTTAGATTCCGATTGTCTCCTTTTTATTAATCCGGGCAATGGTTTCCCTGCCGCATTTATCCACTTTGCAAATTCTTTCGCAATGCTTTTGTCATTAGGATTTAAATTTACTTTCTTGAGTAGTGTTGATTTTCTTAATGCCTCAATCCCTAGGTTATAAGCGAATGAAGTAAGTGCATCGAATTGGTTTTGATTTATCGTGTCTACGGTCATGCTATCTACTGCCTGTGCGTAATGTTTTACATCTTCACGTAGTATTTGTATTGCAAGCTCCTTTGTAATTGGTGGGTCATTTAGTGTCACTTTTTGTTTTGTGCCTTGGTGACCGATAATGTAGGCTGGATAAATAGTGGTACCATAACCAATAGTCGGAACTTTGGCAGGGCACAAATATGGCTTTGACCTAAATCCCTCAAATTGTGCAATCAATTCAATCCCATTTTGCGAAATATTTGATATTTTCATTTATCTAATTTTAAAAGCATTTTCCGAAAAGTTGAACCCGTTAAAATGTACGTCTCGGCATTTTTTAGAGCAAAAGAAAGTATGAGTAGTAAATAGCTTGTAAATCGGTTTAGCCTCTTTAAAACACGTTCCACACTTCTGGAATCCCTTAGTGTCTACTACTTCTTTTTCTTTGGTTTTATATACTGCCATACCTACGGATTAAAGATTTTGTCAAGTTCTTCCAAATCCATTCCTAAAGACTTAAAGTGAGGTCTCAATCCTTTTAAAATAGATGTCACGCTTTGATACCTTAGAGACATATCTTGATATTTGTTTTGCAAAACTTCCATTTCATGCCTTACTTCGTGCAATTCTTTGGTAAGCACTGCAATCTGTTTATTTTTCTGGTTGAATATTGATCCTAGCCATTCCCAAACGTCCTTTATAAAATAGATCAACCCCAACTGTTTTAAGGCCACAAAACTCACTAACAGGATCACAAACCAAACGGGAAGATTATACTTTTCCACGAATGGCAAAATCTCCATTTGTGCATATTTTATTTCAACTGTCGTCGCTGCAAGGTCGTGGGGGGTATCGGCCTTTTTGTTCATAAAATTCTAGTCTTTTGTAAATTTATAAATGATGATCGCTACCATGCCAATTATCTGAATGCCATAAATCATTAATGGCTTCCATAAATCATAGTCTTGTGTATTCCATACATCGAAATGTATTTGTAGGCAAATTGCTATGAACCAAATGGCAACATAGACCGCCCATCCTGTAGGTTTATCTCTGCTCATATCTTTAAAATTTATTGATTGTTTTTCTTTGCATTCTTTGCATTGTTTATTGCACCCATTGTCCGGAATATTTGGCCGCCAAATTTCATAACACTCAAACTTTTTCCTCATAATTTTAATTTTTTCAATTGTTCTTTACTCCTGATCGCAATAACCCTTTCCCGTTTCAATGCCTTTTTACGGTCGATTATCTTATCCATTTCCTGTCTGATATAAGTCTGCATTTGCTCCATTTGCGTAAATTCTGCATCGATCTTGGAAATGATGGAATCGTGTAAATTGATATTGGCCTCAATCCACAAGCGGGCCTCTGCTGTGTCTTTGGCTGCAAAGTTTGTGGTATGTGCGTCTCCATATTCATCAACTATTGTACGTGACAAATTGGCCTTATTCTTAGCCTTTTTTAGCGAATATGACACTTCGTATTTGAGTGTGTCCAAAGCCATGTAGTTGTCTACTGCGCCTTGTGTGTTGATTGCCTTTGATGGATCAAATGGTGTGAATTGCCCAAACCCCTGAGCCAAAAATCCGATCACGATAGACCAGATAAGAATTACTTTTAATGTTCTTTTCATTGTTTAATATATTTTTGTTATTGTAACCATTCCATAAATATCAAATAGTCCACTTCCTACATAATCAGTTACCATCTTGATGTTGAAATCAGACAATGAAGACTTGTTGACATACCAACTATATTCCGTTTGATGACCATCAACAGCGACAAGATATATTTGCTTTAAAAGAGTCGTATTGTTATAGAAACCAAATGACCATCCCTGATCACCACCACCATACAATGTTACTGTGACTAAATAATACGAACCATTTGCAGAAGACATGTTCACTGATTCTGTTGAAGTGTTGGTAGTTATGTCACTAGATGAATTAGCAGTCGTGAAATTCATTCTTTCTGTCTCAGACCAATCAGTGTTTGAATATTCTAAAACGGCTCCAGAAGCAACCGCTGGAGTAGTTGCAACCCAAGCCGACCCGTTATACATAGCAACCATTCCGGCACTTGCAGACGATTGAGTTATTTCAGAAAGAGGGTGGTTATGTGATGTATTTGCTTTCCCGCTAAGCTGCGTTTGGACATTAGAAGTAACCGAGTTTAAATATTGAAATTCTGTATTTGAAACAGAACCATCCGCAATTTTAGTTGCTGCAAGTCCGTTGTCAACCGTAAATGTTGCACCAGAGGAAGATACCGTAATATCTCCTTTGTCGCCATCCGTTAAGCCCCCCGTCACATTAAATTCAATCTCATTTGACGCAGTCCGAACCAAGTTTACGTTTGTACCCTCAGCAAAATTAACACTTGCTCCACTTGTAATTTGTAAAGGAATAACACCGCCTGATTCTGTGCCGGCTGAAAGTGATTGTATTTCATTTGAACTACTTTGATCATTTGCCGTAAAGGTTATCGTACCCCCTCCTGTCGTTGTTGATCCTGCAACATAACCAACTGATCCACCCGTAAAAGAAAATGATACTGGACTTGACCCCGTTGCTGTTCCTGCATCTGCTACTCTTATTCCAGTTGATCCGGATGTCTGCACATAAGCAACGCTAGCTGGTATCGCTTGCGTATATGATTCTCCGCTAGTGTTAGCCATCAGCATCCTATCCCCTGAACCAATCCATTCATCTGCTTGAATGCCTCCACCTATATTTAATGCCTTTGTCATAGATTTTCCAAAGGCCCAATTGACAGCCATTGAGGTCGACGCAGTAGGAATATAAAGCGGAACTTTGCCATTTGTGGCATCATAGACCCCGAACCAATTGCTCGTGTTGCCGTCCGGATTTATCCCAAATTGCATATTTTTTAACGAATTAATCACGTTGAATCTTGACGTTGCAGTATTCCCAGTTGCTTCATATTTTACAATCAAGCTGCTTGCGCTTTTTAAGTGCATTTTCGCGCTCGTTGGTGTTGCAATTCCAATACCAACACTCCCATCGGCATGTACAGAAAGCAAGCTGCTTGCACTGCCTCCCTGTACATCCAAGACAATCCTTCCTATTGCTGTTTCATCCGATTCTATCAGTACCCCGTTTCTGTTTCAAGATCCTGCATTTTTAAATCTTGCAACATAAGACCCATAATTCGAGGCTTGCGCATCTAAAAGATAGGATGGTGAGGCGGTGCCAATCCCTACATAAGAACCAGAATCGTAAAGTAAAGACGTAGGGCTTAAAGTCCTTGCAGCCGTCCATTTTGGGATATAATTGGATGTTCCTGTGCCAGAAATTACATCGTATGTCGAAACATTAACCTCACCAGATGCATTTGCGTAAAGATACCTATTTCCAGACCCTGCATATTTTGTCATCTTGAATTTTCCGTCTGTCTGTAAGGTTATTACAGATCCATAGTTCGGGTTGTATATCTCGAAATTATTTCCATTCATGAATTGGTACCAATAATGGCTAGTACTTTTCCCTATCGCAAATGCAGGATCACTGTTCATAATGTTGAATCCTGCTCGCCCAAGCAAGTTCGTATTAGTCGTTGTCCCAAGAGCCATTGAAGTAGAAGAAAGCCTGTAAAGTGGACTATCTGCTAAAGTAGATGAAGCAGAAAAATATGGAAAATAGCCTGTTGTACCTGAACCTCCAACTTTCCCATTAAAAGTATTCCAATCTGTGTTCGTCAAAGCCCCTGTTTGCGAAGTTGATGCATTTTGGATTGTCAAATTTGGGGTTGCTCCACCTGATGAAAATAGTGGACTTGTTGCGGTGACGTCTGTTACACCAGTCGCGGGTGTTTGCCATTTTGCTTTTCCTGTGCCTGTGGCTGTTAGTAATTGCCCTGCCGTTCCTGTTGATCCACTAAGGTTAAATGAAGTTGAATCAGCAAGCGTTATAGTTGAGCCTGTACGCCCGATTGACGCTTCTGTATCTGTCAGCTTCATAAATGCTGTTTTCGAAAAATCATCGTTGTTTACATACGCCTCAATCTGTTGATATGTGCTTGTGCCGTCCCCAATTTCAAATACTGTGTAATCTGTTTCGGAACCAATTGATAAAAATGCAGAATCCAATTCAACCGTTCTAAAAGTGTTGTAAATCTTACCGTTTGAATTGTAAATGTTTGTTCCATCTATACTAAGTGTGTCATTTCCTGTGATTTCTCCACGTTTTAAATAGTATCTTTTATTGCCCTCTTTTAGAAAAATCTTACCGCCTTTCACCGCTGTGATACCGTCATAAACGTTTGAATTTTCATTTAGGCAATCTTCTAAAACTTCATTAATACTTCGCTCATAAGAATTGTAATTTGTCGTTAAGCGCATCGCTGTCCAGTCCTTATTTAAGGCGTCTCTGATTAAAGTCTCATTGTTGCTTATCACTGTGCCTTCAGAATTATTTGCGATTATTTGCTTTATTCCTACCGTGTCAGTACTTACCGTCGGAACCAAAACAACTTGATTCCAAGATGAAAGCCAACGAGCCGCATAAAGTGAATCTAGGTTTATCGTTGTTTTAGACTGATCGATTATGTTTGAGTAACCAACAACGATTATACCATGCACGTAAAGAGTGTCATCGGCCTTAATTACCGATGTCCAAAGTTTATCATAAGTCGGAGTTTTACCGACATATCCGGTTGCATTTTGGTATTCAATTTCTGTTTTTGCATTTGATAAAAAGGCATATGAAAAAGACGTGTCAGCATCATAAGACCTTACCCTAATTGAGTCAGAACCACCACGTGCATAAACGTTCAGGTGTTTTCCATAGTGTTGGATTGAAATAGAATCTGTTGTCGAAATTCTTACCACCGCATTCAATCCTGCAAATCCATCGACTTTGACAGCTCCACCCAAAAGCGTTACATTATCAGGATCGTATCGGAATACTGATAATCCTTTGTCTCTTAAATCCGTTTCAGCATTTAAAGCAACTTCACCGTCACCGATAAAAACAATATTGTCGGCTTTTTCTGCTTCGCTAGAATTTAAGTGGTGCTCGTAGCGTCGTGCATTTAAAGTCTTTACCGTCTCATCTTTGCTTAGGCTTACACCTATTGTGTTGGTTCCGCTGAATCCAAGTGAGTCAACAAATTGTCTTTCATTTAAACTATCCGGATCAGCATCATTCACATTATCAACAACCGCCCATGTAACACCTGCCTCGGTAATTCTAATTGAATCCGTATTTGTGAAAGCTGTTATGAGTTCGTTAGTTTTTACACTGTCACCGTCCGCAATATTTATCACCGTTCCCGTGCCCCCACTTATATTGATAGCCTGTAGATTTCCAGTTTTCCCACCGTCAGATAAATTTTGTGAATCAGTGTTATCAAGATATGGTGCAAGATTTACCGTCTTAGCTGGTTGAGCATCCTTTGAAAGTGAATTGTAAAGTATGTTTGAGACAATGGAAAAAGTATCTATAACTTGTATTTCGTTTGCACTGTCATTGTCTAAATTTACCGGATGAATTATTTTCCCTATAAATGTTTCTATACAAGTTGGACATTGCTTGTAGTAGATAGAATCGTTCGAAAAGCGAGGTGTTCCAAACTCATTTCCAATAACAGAATCAGCATCCGCATAATGCGGCGGATGGATTATTTTCCCAACAAAAAACTCAACAACATTTGGCCCAGACTTGTAAAAAATAGAATCGTTTGAAAGTCTTGGAGTGCCTCTTTCATTCAAACTATCTCTATCTGGTATTCTTACTTTCAAATGATAATTGCCGCCTCCAATATCGTACTGAGAAACAAGGCCCATTATTGTTGAAGTTGTGTCCAAAAGAATAGATCCCTCACCTTCTGGTATAATCCACTCAAATTGACCGCCGCCTTGGTCGTCTACTATTATATAATTATCTGATATTACTTGCTGTGCGCACGTATCACAAGCTGTGTATTTTATTTGGTCTGGATCACCTTTGAAAAGTGTGCCAAACTCATTACCGATAACAGAGTCTTGTTCTACAAAAGAGGGATGGGTTATAACCCCAATAAGAGAGTCCACACACGTCGGACATGCTTGGTAATAAATACTGTCGCCTTCGATTGTAAGGTTGCCAAGTTCATTTAAAGTATCTTCTTGCAATCGGTATGTGGTCGGCCCGCCTACTAAGTTAATATACCCGTCACCATCATTAAATTCTATATCTTCTCCTGTTGCGAAAATAATACTCTTGTTTGAACCAAAATCCTGAATATATCCAAATCGATCTGGGATTATTTGATTTGGGCAAGTTGGGCAAGATTTGTAATAGATAAAACCTACCAACGGGCTTGTTAATGTGCCAAATTCGTTCACATTGCTTGTATCAATCTTAGTCACAAAATTATAAGGGCACGTTGGACACTGCCTATAAAAAAGGCTGTCATTAGTTCTTAGTGCATTACCAAATTCATTCCCTACAAGTGTATCGTTCCCAAATCCCAAGCTATCCATATTAACATGCTCATAGATGTAAAAACTATCCTGCCTAGCATGGTCATAATAAGCCTTTTTGGCCATTAATATCCCATTTGGATACGGTGACCCCTGAATTTGATTTGGCCTCGTTCCTGATTGTGAAAAGATAGTAACAGCAAACAATAGAAATAATATTATACCTACTAACCTCATTTTAAACCTTATGAATTACGATTAAAGAATATTCTAGCGCGTGTGCCTCTGATGTAAGTAAAAGCCCTTCAGAATTATATGACCATTCGCTTGCAAGTGTTGGCGTTGAAGCTGTATAAGTAACATTGAGTCCATCGATAGTAATTTCTAAGTCTGTTGGGCTTGTGGTAAGCAAATTTATACCGTAAACAACAAACTCGAATCCTATTGCATTTCTAATTATGCAATAAACGTCTTTATCTGATGATGCAAAAAATACATAATCTTCTTTTGAACACGTGCCGTTTGTGATCTTCAAGAAATAAACTCCTTCGCCTGATCTTGTTTGTGTCGATGCTGTGCCAAGTGCTTGTTTACCTTCACCACCACCCCTATCTATTAACCATTCGTAAGACGGTGTAGGTGCGTCTGTTACTGCCGTTAAAGTGTTCCCGCTCGACGTTATGCTTATCGTGAAATCGCAATCAATTTCAGAAACAGTTATGTAAATCCCTTTCACCTTTTTGCATTCCCCAGCCTCGACGGTTACCCAATATGTTCCACTTGTTAGAGCTGTATAAGGTAAAGCCGTTGCAACTTCTATACCACCTGTTTTGATGGAATAAGTTTCTGTTTCTCCGTCTGGAACATTTGAAACAACCCCGTTTAACTCGTTTCCTACCAAAGAAAGCACGAGCGAAAAATCATCGCATTCGTTATCGACAACATAAAGTGAATTTACTTTGCAAACACCTATTTGAACTAAAACGTTATACTCTCCTGAACTTGTAACCGTTGCCGTTGTTCCTGTTGAAATTAGAACCCCATTACGATACCATTTGTAAGAAGGTGTACCAAGTGGGGCGTCTGTTAAAGTAACGCTTAACGTGCCGTCAGTGTCAACTATTGAGGCCGTAAAGTCTACACATTCGATTTGGTTATTGTCTGGATTTTCAGGGTTTAAAATGTCGTCAATGTTGATTATATCGCAGCAACTTGACGCGCTTTGCGAAATGTCGGCAAACTCAAACCTTACTTCAAAGACTGAATATCTACCGTTATCTTGTTCGCTTCCAGAAACTTCTATGTTACGAATATCTTTTGATCCAATGCCAGTGTCAACCGTATTGTAATCGTTGACTTTTAATGAGTTGAAAAACTGGTTAAATCCTGCAATCCCGAGATATTGAAGCCTTTCTGTTACCGATTGACTGATTGATTTTCTTGTTTCTCCATAAGGCCCAATGATTGATATGGTTTCTGTTTGTGGATCGCTTGGAAGTATTTGGCTTTCATTTAGAATTAGCTCTAAAGTTGATGCGTCATTATCCCAATCATGATATTGATTTGAACAACTATTTTTGGTCTCAATCCTTTGGACGCAATCACTTGAAACATATTCAATTAATTCTGAATAGTGCGTTGATCCTATTTTTATGCAGTATCTTTTGCCTGTTTCTAGGTTAGCTGTTACCCTTACCGATTTGTACGAATTGCCGTCTATATCCCAATTGTGGGGGGTTATTGTTGCAGGAGCTGACGCATTAGTATCGTAATTGATAAATACAACGGTATCAACGCCCGAAAATATCACATCTAAAAGAGGTGTTTTAAATATGGTTCTGGAATCTACTTCCTTTCGTGTGTAGACAAACGTAAACGGGTGATATATGCCGTACATTTTACTTCTTGATTTTTAAGGTAAGTAAATCTTGTTCCGTTATTTCGGTTGTCTCAATTAAGTACGTTCCATATTTAGTTTTTACGCTCATGTAAGGCATTAAATTTTGCCATGTGATTACGCTGGTCATTAGTTTTATTGAACCCGACAAACCAACGCTAAAAACATCAAAGGTAATTTTTTCACCATTTATTTCACATGATTTCATTGGCCTATCTAAGTCATGAAGTTTTCTGATTAGATTACTCATGGTTAATTGGGTATTTAAACCTATAATTGCATCGCCATTTGTCGATAGTAAAAAAAACAAATCCTCGTATTCTGATTTTTTAAATTCTTTATTGTTGATTGCGCTAAGCACGTCCGAAACAAGCTTTTCAGTTGCCTTTGTTTTCTCGTTTGGTTTTGAATATAAATTTGGTGTAGCATAAACTAGCTTTGCTTCATAAAATGGCTTATTGTCAAAATTTATTGCATAGTTAAACAACTCTTGATCGATCTTTTCAGCGTTCATTTCTAAGGGTGCAAACTCGTAGTCTTTGCCGTCTAAATCAACGCCTTTTCTTGTAAAATATGACTTATGTTCTAATCTTATCGTGTCTGTTTCTTCAACAAAAAATAGGTTAAACATGAAAAGTAAATCAGCTATAAGGGTTTTTGATTCGATTATTCCAGACCGTCCAAAACTATCCTCAATAGCCGTTTCTCTTATTATGTCAAAACTTTGTGCGATCTTCATATCTTGGCAAAAAGAATCTGCGAAATCGTAGTACTTGTTTGATGGTTGTGTACCATCTATGTTTATCCCAAAGAAATTACTAATTAACTCCTTGCCTGTGCATGCAAAAATGTCTTCTAAAATCTCATTTATAAAGTAGGTGTTTGAAATGGTTTTGTCGATGTATTGGCCTGTCCTCCCGTTTTCCCAATATCCCTCTTGGTAGATCAAAGGCGTGTTAAACAACCCTACTACTGTTTGATCGTTTGGATTTTCTGCACCCCAATTATTTAGATCGTTCTTGAGCTTGCTGTAAAAGTAGCCACCAAAAAGACCTGGTAACCAGTCAGGCGTTATCTGTGTAGGTGAATAAATTGTTACGTACGTTACCGATATGCTAACTTTAGTAGCAACAACTTGCTGATAGTCGCCATAGCTAGGATCGTTTTGAGTTTCTACTACTGGTTGAATTAAAAGCTGCGCATACTCCAAGAAGAAACCTGCTGCGCTTTGATCTGGAATACCACCAACTAACGCCAATATATCATTTAAAGTAAGTCTAGGAACTTCATCAAGTGAACTTCTAAAAATAAAGACCTCTTTGTAATATGTGCCCCGTCCTAGTTCTCCTTCGAGTGTCTTTGTGTCTGTTTGGGTGTAGTCAAAAATATTTATCTTTCTTTCAGCAACACAATCCAGTGAATTTTTGAGCCTTACTTGCTTTGTAGTTATGCAGTTTGGTAAGTCATAATCTCCCTCGCTATGTTTTAAAACTATATCCCTGCTAAACAGGTTTTCAGCGTCACATTGCTTTTCGATAGTTCCTTCTTCTTCTTTGTAAGCGTTCAACATAGCTGTCACCAAATACTCATGGTCTGTGCCTTGGTAGATTATCTCATTGGTAATAGAATCAACCTGAAAGCCGTTATCGATTTCCTTTTTAAGTGTGTACCGTTGTAGGTATCTTGTTGATATGTTACTTACGTCTACTTTCAATTTCTTAGGCTATTAGCCATAAATAGTTTGTACTGATTAAGAATAATATCAAGTTCGTCCAATGTTTCGTAAACGTCGATTTCATCAAACGGTGTGAATATCGTTCTGAATTGCCCTTTGTCGACAACGCTAACAATGATAGAAACATCAACTAACATTCTATTTCCGTCTGTGGCTGTAAATCTGCTAAACGTTCTCATACTGTTCTTTTAAATCTGGTCTTAATCTAAATGCTAATTCGTCGCTGATCCAATCTAATCTATGTCTACAGTTATATCCGCCTAAATCAGCTATTGGGTTATATCCGCTTTCTTGCTTGCCTTGCCAATCCAAGTTGGCCCAAGATAGTATTTCGCTTTCATGGAAAATCTTACCGTTTCGATCCCTGCAAAACCTTCGTGAACCCGTTATTAAACCGCCTTGATAAAATGCAAAGTTAAGCCCTAATTCCTTTCTAACTTCATTTGTAGCAATTCTTTGATATTGTGAATAAATATCATGTGTCCAACGCTGGTAATATCTTTTGGCGATGCTCTTATCCACTATCAAAACTTCGAGTTCTTTTCTTAGCTCTTTTAGTGTTATCCCGTCAGGCCTACTCATTAACAAAATGGCCCTTGACTTTATATCAGAAAAGATGATCTCCAAAGAAAGGACTTTGTTTGCCGTTGTTGAACTTTGCTTTTCTAGTTTCTCAATAGTATCTTTTGATTTTTCTATCGCTGATACATCGAATTTTAAGAAGTCTTTTAACCCTTTTTTGAAGTAGTCTAAAACCCCTATTGTAACGAACCTTATAAAGTCGCCCCAAAGCGAACCTAGTTTTTCAGATGACTTATTGATGTTGCCAATGGCCCTAGTGTTGTTGTTTGTAAGGGTTATTTTGTTTTTATCATCATAGGTAATATTATCAATCAGATAGCCGATTACAGCATTATACAACATGCGTTCAATGAATGATAGTTTTCTATCAGTGCGCTGTAAAAGTTTATCTAAAAATTCATCCATCTGTGTAAACTTTTAGAACATTATAGGCTCGTTTACCGGATCGGATTGTTTTATTTCTTCGCGTATTTTGTCTACTTCTTCATTTATGACCCTCAACCTTTCTGGATGCTCCATCGTAAAAAAGTCGTTTCCGTACTTGCTGGTCACTTCGCTTTTAATCATTCCAAAATACTCATAAAGGATTCGGTAACGGTTGTTTTTGTCAAGTCCTGAAATGATTGATATTACTACGTTTTCACTCTTATCGCTAAATGGCCTATATCGTTCCCATACTGAAAAACGCTCAATTGCTTGTGGACTATCGATATGTTGTTTCTGCATGATAGCTAAGTCAACCGATTTAATGATTTCCATCGGTGCTCCTGAATCTAATAGGCTCTTTCTTTTTGCTGCCAAACTTTCAATGGATTCCAGTTTTAAATTGAGCGTGTACCCATGCAAGAAACTTAATCCTTCATATCCTTCAATGCTTGCTTTAACCTCGCACATCCAAATAAATAGGTCGCTGACCTTCATTCCTACTTGGTTTAAAGTAGAATAAATGCCTTGCAAGTCAATGACCTTTTCCGTTGCTGTGGCTGCAATTTCGTCTTTGGTTATGATCGTAGAATTGAAAACAGTTCTCATGATCTCATCAACTATGTCAGCAACATCAGTTTTTAGGAACGTCAAAAAGTTATCTGGAGCAAAAACAGTGTGCGTAAGATCAGAAAGTTTTAATGGATTTTGAGCGTTCATGTCTGGAAACGGGAACGTCATAACATCTTGGCTTGACGTGTGTATTTGCTCACCTGATCCTTGGCAAGCGTCGCACTTGTGCCCCGTTGGTGTACCGTCTCTTTCTATGAACCCATGATTGCAAGCTAAGAAATTTCCGTTAGTGTCATCCCTCATTGTCCACCTACAAGGCTTGGTATAAGCAAACTTTTGAATGATTCCGTGAGTTCCTTTTGCTGTGTCCAAATCTGAACCCTGCCAATGTAGCGACTTTAATAGTTCACTTGCCGAATCAACCAATGCAACAAATGTTTTTTGGTTTGTGGTTGCGTCCTTTAAAATGCCTAATGGGAAAGCAAAGTTTTTCTTTGTTTCCTCGTATTCGATGTAATAGTTTTCGATTGGGCCAATTTCTGCAGGGTTGTACATGCCTTGTTTGCCCTCTTTGTGGATCACTTTTATGATCGATTCGTCACTGTATAGAATGTAGTCTTTGACCGTCTTTTTATTGACCGTCCTTTCAGATTGAAAAATCACATATTGCAAATTCCCATTGACAATGTAGAAATCGTAAACACTTGAAGACGGGTAGACTTTAAATTCTAGGTCGTTGTATTCGTTGATCCCGGCAACACAAAATGAATTGGCGTCGACAATGTTATTGTATTTAACCATTTCAAAGCAAAAAGACGCTATGTTGTTGTTGTAAATCCACTCTTTCATGATGTCAGCGCGCGGATCATCCTTCTCGACTGGTATAACGTTGATCGCTGGCTTATCCATCGTGTCAAGCTGATTAATGACATTTTCGATCTGTCTAATCGTGTGCTTTGACCTTGATATTGTTATCCTTTTTCTCTGCTTTTTTTGTGGATCGCTTTCTTTTGTCCGATATTCCCAAAGTAATTTGTCAAGGGTTTCACCGCTGCCAAGATACATAGCTTTTTGATAAGCGGCCTCCTGAACTGGCTTAACCAACAAATCATTTGGTTTATCCCTCTTTATAGAATTTATTAAGAAATCTAACATCGACGTAAGAAATTTTCACAAATATAAAATTTGAAGCGTCTTTATATGTCTAATTGCAATAGTTAAATGGTAATGAATATAATATGTTAAATATTTTCTAAAAACGTGCGTGGCATTGTATAATATATTATATTTGTAGGGTAAATTAAAAAGAAAGGATGTGAATAGCATAATCGTTTACTACAAAAAAAAAGATGGTCAAATAGACATCAATAACTCAAAATTGTTTATTGGGGATAATGAGCATTTAATTCAGCACCTTACCAAAGGTGGTTATTTTTCAAAATCTGCTTTATTGCCATTTTTTGAATATCAAGAAACAACCGAAGGTGGTCAAGAGTGTTTGTTTATAACTGATGAAGTTGCTGAATCGATTGTAAAATCAAATTGCAACCTTAAAGGTAAATTTTGGGATAATAACCCACAACCGATTTACGAAAGCATTGCAGAACGTAATGAAGTAAAATATGGTGATGGCGTAAATATGGGATGGTTTAAATAAACTTTTTAAAAAGCAGTTGCGGACGCTCAGGTGTGTTAGTTTCTTTGATATTGCAATCAATTTAAACTTTGATACCACTTTTAACCAACTCAAAAACTACCTTTTGCGTGTTAGTATAGTTGTCAATCAACTTTTGCTCCATGTCATATTCAAGATTGAAACGCCTTGAGAATACGGCCGCTAATTCTTTGAGGCTTTGAGGCTTATCACTTTCTTCCCTGCTAAATAGTACGAATCCATAAAATACTAGGTTATGACTTTGAATCATCGAGTATCGCACCCATATGTTCGTCTGGTAGTTATTCTCTCTTTTCACTTTGTATTTTTTTAGCAAGATCAAACAAATCTAAGAAATCGGGGCAATAAACCATACCGCGCAAAACCATCAAATCATATCCCAATATCTTATTTGTAAAAATTATCATTTTCTCGTACGTTTCCTTTATCTCTTTGGCGTCTAAATCTCGCTTGTTTCGCTTTGTTGTCTTTCCCCCTTTATTGCGGCCAGATAAAATTCTCTGAATCCGGGTATCAATCTGCCCGCCAAGTCCAAAAAATCTAGGATCGGGATCTCACCCCAATCAATATACTTGTCTCTAATTTGTTCCTCTGTGTGAACGTTTAGCTTTTCGCCCTCTTTGATGCAGACCAATGAGCAGAATTCTACAATAGCGGCCCTGTTGTTGAGCTGATAGTTAATCATACCTTCGTCTATACCTTCGAGTATTTTAATCGCCGTGTGCGCGTTACCTTGTGCGTTATCTTGACCCTTGATAAGGACGTTCTTTGCCGATCTGATAGCTTTTATGAGAGTTTCAAAATCGGTATTCATCCCAAGTAGTGCGCCCCTTATTTCGTATTCTGGTGCGCGCGTCGTAGAAAGTGCTTCAGGAACTATCTTGTAAATCGTTCCGCTACTCCCTACAATGATTCGTTCGTCTAAGTATATGCCTGTTTTTTTGGTCATTATTCAATAATTGTAGTAAAAATATCGCCTATTTTTCTGCTTTCATTTTATAAATTTTTCGGCTAAATAAAGTGTGATAAAACAAAGGCACGAAAGCAGAACATCTTGAAACGCTATCAATGAAACCCAAAAGGATAGGCATTTAGGACACGTCAAAAGCTTCAAAAACATTGCAGTTATCCAATGTGATTTTTGCCCATGATCGAATACGTACTTTTTGACGCCCGATACAAGTTCGCCCGGCAACATTACAATGTGAAGTGTTATAAAGATCGATGTTACGAGTAGATAGTTGGTTAGGTCCTGCATGTTTAACAAATTTTGTCTTTAAAAGCAGGAATCGAGCAGTCACCATAAAACAGAAACTCAATGTCAATCAACGCAATTTCTTTGTCAAAGTACTTTTGTACCGTTTGTGTTGAAAACCTGAATTTATGGCGCGATGTGAAATGTTTGTTTAGCTGCCCAAATATCGCTAAAGGAACTTCATAAGTGTTGATCTTATTCCCGATGGCTTTGTAAGGCGTGAAAATGTAAATCGATGCCGTTACCAGTACTTCGTTTTTTATCTCGCTGTTGGTGCTCGCTATGTTGTTCAGGAATAGATAACCGCTGATTTCGTTCTCATTGTAGCTGTAAATGTTCCCGTTACATGATGGATCGAGCGAAATACCATAAGGAAGTTCTTTGTCAGTTTGGTTGTGACACCATCCACCCCAGCTAGATAGAATGTCAAGTGATTCCACATAGTCGGTTATTGCTGTGATCTTTTGCGTTAGTGTTGGTATTGCCATCACGTTACTTATATTTATCGAATATTTTTTGAATCCTTTTCTGGTTAGCTTCGGTTATAAAAGCTTTATCTTCTTTTGAAAACCCTATGATTGACTTATCTATCGTCTTGCTGTTGAAGTTTATCTTGGCTTGGTTGAACGATGCACGCGCCTTTATTTCTATGATTGTGACCTCATCATTATGCTCTATTATTTCGGGCCTTATATCGCTAAACATGTCACCTGAAAACGTCGATGTTCTTTTGTCAACCGGAAGACCTAGAGACTTTCTCAAAGCTTTGTAACCTTCGGAATATAAAGGCATCTTTTGGCCATCCATATCAACTCCCGTATTTTGAACCCTATTGGCTACCAAAGCAAAACCATCTGACGCAATCAGTAAGCCGTTTCTTTGCCTGCTTTCTGCAAGCTCTTTGGCTATGTTCTGATATTTTGTTGATAGTTCTTTTAAGCCCATTTTTTAATCTTCAAATCTATCTTCGTTAAGTCTATCGCTTAGTCTTTTTACTTTTTCGGCCTTAGTGTTCACTACAAACTCTTCCATATTTGGGAACATGTATAATAATTGCTCTATCATTATTAAAGTGTCTGCAACTTCCCCAGCTAAGTCTATAAACCTCTTATTGTCATCCTTCCGGATAAACTTTCTAGTGGCTAAAGCTAACTCAGTGGCTTCTTCTTGTAGCATTTCTAATTGTGCTCTTTTGCCCCATTTTGCAATTACTTGCTTGTAAACTGTTTCGTTACCTGTCATGTTTGGTTTAAGTTTATGCAAATATATCGATTTTCTATAATAAATTATCTTTACCTGTGAAATTGTCGTAAATGTTGGTTTTAAAAAAGTGATCGCAAGCAAGTCCTAGCAAGTCTACAGCCTCATCATGTGCGGCCTTTGGGAATGAACACATTTGATTTATCAGCGCGTCATTCCACTCTCCTTTTACTAATTGAAGTTTGCCGCTTTCAATGTAGATCGAAGCCAAACCGAATGCAGCGTCTTTAGGTTGTGAAACTAACTTTGATTGAATGAGGCTCGCAGGTATCTTGGTCTCTTTATTCATCATTTGCTGCAATGTGTGACCGCTTGCTTTTGGCTCTATCTTTGCCTGCTTTACATTTCTTGCACTTCCATAGACTTTTAAGTACTCTAAAAGCTGTGGCATTTCATAGTATAATGATTGAAAGTTAGTAACGTAAAGAACCTGTTTGGAAACGTCAAAATAGAAATCCATTATACCAGTAGGATCATTCTTTTGGTTGTCTGTATAAGCCCCATCTATGAATAAAATAGGCTGGTAAAATCTAACAGGTAGCTCGTCAACGATCTTGAATGCTTCTCGCGCTATCCTTAGACCACCTCTAGGAACTGGATTTTGTTGATATAAAGACTGAAATATGTTTTCGCTTAATGATTTGAAAGCCTCTAATTTATTTAGATTGTGTCTATCAGGCCACAACGCTTCACCTATTGCGCGTTTATCTTCGGGGTCGCTATTGTCTTCTTTTATGGCTGGTATCTTTATCACATGCCATTCGTGCGCGTTAGGGTTTATCTTGGGGTTTAAAATGCGGCCTCCTAGATCGTCTTCGTGCCACCTAGTCATTATTAACAGTTGTTTTGACTTATTGTGCAACCTAGCTAATAAAACAGATATGTACCAGTTCCATACCCTTTCCCGATACGTTGGCGATTGAGCCTCAATATCGTCCTTTACGGGGTCGTCAATAATAGCAATGTCAACAGGAACACCAGAAAGGCCACCAGTAACGCCAATAGACTTAAAAAAGCCCTTTTTGCCTACTATTTCAAATACTTCGCTATTCCTTAACCAACTTTGAGTGGTAACAACGTTCTTTGAGTTTATAGTTGCGTTTGGGAATATCTCTCTATATTCGTCCGAATCAATAACCTTTTGTATGTCTCTATTGAATGAATTTGCAAGATCAGAACTATAAGAAGCTAAGGCAATTTTAAGGTCTGGATTTATTCCAAATGCGTGAGGCGCAAATTTTCGGCTCGTAAGCTCCGATTTTCCATGTTGAGGTGGTAAGAATATCGCTAACTTATTGAAGTCAGGATCGATCAAAAACCTTTGTAGTGCTGACGCTATTCTTTTATGAAAGTCTTGTGCTTGGTAGCTTTTATCAGTGTGGCATATCATAGACATGAAATCACCTTGTTGGGCCTTTTTAAGTATGATCTTATGCCTTATTTCAAGTTCTTCCCTTACCGTCAATTTATAGCTTCTTTACCCTTTCTAGTTCGGCTTCCATTTCTTCAACGCTCATTTCATCGTATCGGCTTGTGATGGTTTTGCCTCCTGAAGTAACGTCTGTATGTGTCATTGATAGCATCTTCCTTTCATCATCATTGCATATCAGTTTCATTAAAGCCATTTGTAAGGCTGGGGCATTTGATTTATACCATTTTGAACGCATGGAAACCTTTAGTTCGGTTCGGTTAGTTTCGAGTAAATCTTTTAGTTCGTTGTATTCGTTGCAATTAACTTCAAAAAATCGGTAAAAAGTAGTTTTATCGCAAGGCAAAAAAGCCACAATATCCTCAATGAAGAACAGTTTATTTTTAACTATTGCATCCTTTGCTTGTTCAAATATCTTTGCTCTATCGTATGCCATTGTTTATCCTCTGTTATTTAATCAAATTTAAAAACTCATTTCGGCATTTGTCATCAGATTTAAAAACTCCAATCATTTTACTGGTTTGCGTCCATGTATCATATTTCTTTACTCCTCTCATACACATACACAAATGCTGTGCCTTTAGCGTTACCGCAACTCCTTTTGGATTTAATTCCTTTTGAATTCTTTGTGCAATTTGCGTAGTTATTCTTTCTTGATTTTGAAATTTATTTGCATATAAATCAACTGTCCTTGCTAATTTTGAAAGTCCTACAATTTTATTATTTGGAATATAAGCTACATTTGCAAAACCAAAAAATGGTGCTGTATGATGTTCACATAAAGAATAAAAAGGAATGTTTGTTTGTATAATCATTTCATCTGTACCCTCTGCATCAAAACTTGTAAAATTAAATTCTTTAGGTTCTAAAAATTCACGCATAAATTTTACGTATCGTTTTGGTGTTTCAATTAATCCTTCACGACTTGTATTTTCTCCAAGTTGTTTTAATATTTGTTGAAAATGCCATTCGGGACTATTTACAATATATTCCATATTTTATGATTTTGAAGTGAAAGTTTCCATTGCCCATTTTTTATACATAAATCAATACAGTGTTTTAAGTTTTCAGAATTTATATTAAAACCGTCAGAATGCGGACTTAACCAATAATGTAACGCTTTTATACTCGGTTGTGGTATATCTTGACCTTTATGTCTTACATATCTTAATTCTGTTACTCCGTTTGGAAAATTCTTTGCAATAACGTGTTCTGCTACTTTTGGAGATACACAAATAAAATCTATATTTTCAACGCAAGGTCTTAATCCACTTGTTTCAATTGCTTGAAAATAACCTTTTTCTTTAAAAAATAAAGTGATTTCGTTTGTTAATTGGTCTAATGGTTCTCCTCCTGTCCAAGTGATTTCTTTGCATTGTGGAGCGTTTATTTGTAACCATTGATATATTTCTTCAATAATCATATCTTTTCCGCTCTCAAACTCTGTATCACATTTTATACCAAGTGCATAACAAGCGTTTTTAGCTTTGCATCCGCTGGTTCTTATAAATACAGTTGGTGTTCCTATTCTTGCTCCCTCTCCTTGAAGCGAGTAAAAAATTTCTGAAATTCTAAGGTTCATATCTACAATTTGTTTTTGGTGTTTCACTCATTTCAACTGCTATCAAAAGAGGGTGTTTAGGT
>OFRB01000135.1_pt1 | contig 19366 bp, 34 predicted proteins | sample 1543021 | NCBI WGS metagenome assembly OFRB01 (sample SAMN07774230, study PRJEB24372) | wastewater metagenome | isolation source: Exp Tend CN 0WW | collected 2016-02
TTAACTCCATCAGTAGCGGCCTGGACTGTAAGTCCAACGATTTGAGAGAGCTCTTTGCACTGAAGATCATCGAACCAGCCGTGGCCGGTGAAGTGTGTGACAGTAAGACCATCGGCACTGATCTCACGAGAGAGATTACGAGAGCCTTGGGGATCATTTAATAGAACTGCGACTTCTTCATTCACACGATCCGCATCTGCTGCTGTGCAAAGAAGAACTACTGAATTGGTCATAGCGTGACTCCTGATTTAACGGCACATAGGGCTCGACAGGCAGCGATTTGGGCATCGGTCATGGCGGTGGTGCTGCCGCGCATGATCATCTGGTAGAGATACATATTTGACGGACCAAGCGCCCCACTGCTTGCCCCGATCGTGACTCCACCGGGAAGAGTCGTGCCGGCATTGCCGGTCGTGTAGGTAGTGGAATTGATAGCCAAACGGCTGGACGCACCTTGATGCAGTTCTGTTATTACACCGTTTGTGCCGACCGCAAGATTGGTATTGAGAGCTACCGTTGATCCTGAATTAAGTGCAAGTGTTGGGGTACTTGTTGCCTGCATCAAAACACAGGTATTTGATGCACTGCCGCCAAAAATTTGCTCACCATTCGTCCACGCCACTTGCTGAATCGCACTGATGCGATCAATCGGCTGCGCGATCGTGAAGGTGCTGCGCAGGTAGTCGTCCACACCATCGAATTCGAGGTAACGGACGCCGGATACTTCGCGGAAGGTTGGGCGGGAGGCGGAGGTTGTTTGCGTCGCATGGTTCCCGGCAATCGTCTGCACGATTGCGCTCGTCAGCGCGAACGATTCGCCGACGAGGCCACCGACAACGTAGACCGTCGGGCTTGCCGTCAATGTCGCCGCAATCGTATATGTCGTCCTCGTGCCGGTCGTTACCCCAAGCGTGTGCGTGATACCACCGAAATCAAAATAAACGGTCTTACCGGCCGAGTTGGCCGATATGGTGATCTCCCACCGATAGGACGTCCCGATGACCGCGGCCGTCGCCGCAAATGTCACCCCGTATGTGCCATTTACGGTACACGTGCAAGTCGCGAGCGAAGCGCTTGCGACCACCGTACCGTTCGCGTTAGCAGTGACACCACCAGCCAATCCAGAGAAGAAATTCGCCCCGCGCGCCAGGCCGAGCCGCTTGTCGAGAATCAGGCCGACGGACTGCCCCGTTGCCGTCACGGGCGTTTCGCCGGTCCGCTCCTGGAACATCGTCGACAGATCGCTCGGGTCGTACCAAGCCCCGGTAGCAGTAGGAGCAGAGCTGAACATACGAGAGACCTCAGTCTCTTCGTATCCCGGGAATGGGAGTCCTGCGGCAGCGTAACACACTTTTCTAAGTAGCGTTATTTGAGTATCCGTTAGAGCTGTCGGACCGCCGCGCATGATCAACTGGTGGAGGAATAAGTTGCCCGGGTTGGCAGACAAATCACTAGCACCAATCGTGATTCCACCAGGTAGATCCGTACCGGCATTACCAACCGTATACGCGATGTTGTTGACAGCAAGGCGCGATGTCGCTCCTTCGTGCTTCTCCGTTACTACCCCATTAATACCAACTGGAAGATCGCCTACTGAAAACGTAGCCGTACCACTGTATTGTGCAAATCTTGGCGACGTACCAGTTTGATATAGCGATCCAGCAGCATTAGTTGCACCACCAAACAATCTATCATCAGGCGTTGACGTAACTTGCCGAATCGCGCTGATCCGATCAATCGGCTGCGCAATCGTGAACGTCGCGCGGAGGTAGTCATCCACACCATCAAACTCTAGGTAACGTAATCCGCCAACATCTCGGAAGATGGGGCGGGAGGCGCCGGTCGCTTGGTAGGCGTGGTTGCCTGGGAGGTGTTTTACCGAGATATCACGGACGGTGATCGTGTGCCCGAGGATCGTACTGTTGACGTCGATCTGGAAGTTGGTGTTGGTGGTGCACTGCAACCGGTAGGTATTGACCCCGGAACCGAGCGCCACTCGGGTGGCTCCGGCGTTGACAGCACCGCTAGCGCCGGTGGCGGCGGTTCTATTGATCGTGATCTCGTACCACTCACCGACGACGAGCGTCGCCTGGAAGATTCCACCGCTGGACCCGCCAAGGTTGTTGGTAAGGGTGCAGGCCCCCGCCATAACATCGATATCGGCGTAAAGCAATGACCATCCAGTCACGTCTCCGGTAGCGAAATCGTTATTTACAAGTTCTTCGATGCCTCGCACAAGACCAAAACGTTTGTCTAAGATCAACCCGACGCTTTGCCCAGTCGCTGTCACCGGGTATGTCCCGTCCCAAACACCAAATATCGTCGAAAGATCCGACGGGTCGTACCAAGCGCCCACAATGCTTCCAGCAAAGAGGGTTCTAATCTTTTGGGCAGTAGTTCTCCTGGTGTTCTCATTCAGAGGTAACCCAGGAAATAGAAGACTAGGACCCATTATGTGCCGTAGGTGTAACGAACGCCCTCACCACTTACAGTACTATCAATATAGATGTCCGCGAGGTTATCAATGGGCATAGAAAGAGTCTCACCGGCAGCGAGAAGAACGCCAGTTCCAGTGGCTACAGTGGCATCAACACCACTTGCACCCACAGCAATGAATCCGGAGTTATCCGTTTGGGCCTGAACAGTGATCCACTTAGCTGCCGTAGAGGCAGCAAGAACGACATCTGTACCCGCAGTAGTTACTGTAGTAACACCACTTCCAATACCAGTTGTACTGTGATCTACCTTACCAATTAGGGCCGTACCAGCAGCGCTGGTTACGTGCATTGCACCCGAAGTACTCTTTACGGGTGTCCAAGTGTCTCGACCCAGGGAGTCCTGAGCGGCGTCATCTTTGGCGTGAATTGTTGCGTTGTATCCCATATATAGTTTCCTATGACTTTCGATTGAGGGTTACGAGGCTCTGGTCTTACGCAGTGCTTCTTTTCTTAGATTCTGCTTTGCACTAAGCACAGTCAGATTGCTTTTTGAATTACTTCCGCCACTCTTGAGACCCTTCTTGTGGTCCACATGACTTCCGTCATTTCTCTTTACTTTTCCGGCCTTGATCATGGCCCTACGGGCAGCGTTCCTCTTGGCCCTCTCGAGGCGTCGTTTGCCACCCCTATGGGTTTTCTCCCATTGGGATTCTTTTTTATAATCGCGTTTCCCGCCGGTCATAAAAGGAATTTTATTTTCCTTTTTTCACACGACTTCTGTTCGTGGCTTTGTTGTACTTGAAATCACTGTCCTTACGTCCGGAGTACTTAGCAGCACGATCATTAGCCCTTTCTCCTGGACTCATAGAATTCCTCTTCTTGCCCTGCTCCGTGAGGTTTCCGTTTGAGTCCATATTCCCGGCTTTCTTTAGCAAAGCAATAGCCATGCCTTTGGCATTCTTATTGCCTTTAGAAGCAAGCTGACGTGTTAGTCTAGTAAGAATTTTGGGCATTAGGCAGTCTTTTCTACAAATAAAACATCTGTCACTTGTACAGGAGTCTTCTTCTTCGCAAGATCTTCAAATCTTTGGGCAAGATCCTCGAGTCTTCCCAGAACTACATTCTCTTCTTCTCTGGGCTTAGAATCCATCTTGATGGCTTTGTCCAGGAAGTCCGAGGCAATACGAGCAGCATCTTTTCCCAGCATGGGCTTCCTTCTTAACTCCCCAGTTTTCTGGTCGTAGATGAAGTCCCCGTGTTCTAAGCGATCTTCGACAAGATTGAAGCTCTTGTCAACAATGGTCTTGAGTCTGTTAGAGAGTTTGATAGAACTCTCGTGCCTAAGATCCTGTACAAGATTCTTCCACCAGTTCTGGGCCTTCCAGTTAGTCAGAGTACTCAGAGGAATTCCTAGAGTAGCTGCTACAATGGTGTTATTCCCTAGAACTAACCAAAGCTTAGCAGCTTCTAGCTTCTGGGAATCAGAGAATCTGGCCTTAGTGTCCTCTAGATTTCTCTTTTTGACACGAGTTTTCCTGAACTGTGGAGCATCTGAGAGCATTTAAAGTACTTTAAATCCTAGGCAGAGCATTTATACTGGTTTTCCTTCTGGAACACAGCTAGCGTCAGCACTTAGGGGCTTAGCACCAGCAGCAATGAATGTTTTAATGCTCTCAGGGGCTAAAGAAGCCCTGTTAGAGGCTTCTACGCAGTCCTCTAGGGTCTTAAATCCTGGAACGTGGCTCTCATAGAGCACATTTCCTTGAGGAAAGAGTAGAAGTAGACTTAGAACTAGTGTGTACATATCATTTCCCCAAGTTAGTTTGTGTATTTAGAAGCATAAAAAGAAATCTAAAGGATTTCTTGGTATCTTCTTCTATTTTTTAGAAGAAGAAAAGAAAGCATATACTAATATTATACCATTTCTAGAAAAGAATGTCAAGCAGTTTCTGCGAAACTTGAAGCAACTTTACATAAATACGTGTAGTTTCTGTTATTTTTTACAAAAAATGTATAAGGATACGTATGATTTCTAAAAATGGACTATATTTTGTTGAATATGCTTCCTCCCTTTTGCCTGCCCGTAGATTTTCCCCCCCACCCCCTTCCAGGATGAGAATAGTTCTCATTTAGGAGTGTGACTGATGGGTCACAAAATGACTGACAGGGCCGTGCTGCCGCACCAATGAGTTGTTCTATTGCAACATGTCTCATTTTAATGACAGTGTTGTATTCGTACCTATCCCTTTGTTGCTATACGTACACATGTGACGCCAGCTATGCGTTGCCGTAGGCCAGCGATACAGTCCGGCTTGACGCCGGCCCCGTATGGCATTCTTGCCACGTCCGGGGCTTCTAAGGGCTTAAAATGCACTATAGTTCATTAGGGTTATCCCTATATAGGGGAAACCCTAGTTCGCATACCCCCAGGGGCATTGACAGGGGGTGTATAATGGCTTTACGCACCAGATCATCGGTGGGTGTGGCGCTAAAACAACGCTCCGGGGACGGAGCACTTTTAAGGGGTTTAAAAGTGGACGGATCAGTAATCAAGGCCGCAGCGCTTGCGCTGGCGGGTCAGCAAGGCGGTGTCGCTCAAGCTCAACAGCAAATCGTCGCCAACCTGTTGGACGACGTTCGCACTGGGCATGCCCTCCCGACGATCATCGGCATTCTGAGCGAGGGCACCAAGAAGTTCAGCAAAGCCGAACGCGAGGCGAATGCTTCAGCGTATCAGTACGCCAGCCGGCTGAAATCCATTGTCGGAGCTTGCTTGTTCGCGCAAGAGCCGGTCACCGTGGAGGAGAAGGTCATCCCTCCGTACCAGTTGACCGGGGATGTCAACACCATGTACGCGGAGGCAGTCAAGGCACTTCGGGTCCGGGATTTGGACTGGAAAGGCGAGCAAGTCTCCGAGGCCAAGGCCGCCAAAGCCGCCGAGAAGTTGACCCAGAAGCTCGGCGTGGAGATGTACAAACAGGCCCAGAACACACCCGAAGCCTCCATGGCGGATCTCAAGGCCGCAGTCGAAGCCACGGTGTCCGAGCAACAGGCGGTCGAGATGCTGGAAACGATCGGCAAACGGGCGGAGCGGTTCGCCGAACGCATGATCGAGTCTCAAGGCAAGGACTATGCGATCGAGTTCGCCCGCAGTCTGCTCACGGCAGTGCAAGCACAGCAGTAGTCCAGGGGGGCTTCGGCCCCTTTTTTTTTGAGAGTCGGTATCGGTCGATATCGATGATGGATGGGAGGGATGATGGACGAGAACGAAGATATGCAGGAATGGAAGGACGCCACATTCTATGTGGTCTTGGGCTCCGTGGTTGGGTTTCTCATTGGCCTCATGTTTTAAGGATCTTAAAATGAACATCATTCGCGCTATCGCTGCTGGACGTGGCTGGAGTGGTTCTTCGGCTTGGATGCTTGATACCCCGAGCAATCGGATGATGCTCCGGAGGAATTGGGGCTTTGATTGTCTCATTGAGGGGCAAGTGATTGCTGACGCCGAGGATGCTCGGAAGTTCCTCGCGAAGGCCGAAGGATTGCTGTCGTGAACTTCAGAACCAGTTTCTATGAGGACGGATGGGCGTATTTCTTCCAGAATCCGAAGAAGATCCCCATTCGGTTCTTTGAACTTGATGAATGGACCCTGGGCTATCTGGACGCCAGGGATTTCAATCGCGTTTTAAGGGCAGGCCCACGGCCTTAGCTTTTAATTTATTAAAAGGAGCTTATCATGATTGTCGTTATTGACGCGGATCTCAAGGTGTACCAGAGATGCGTGTCCTTGCAAGCGGCATTCATCAAGGCCAGACTTCTGAGCGAGAACAATCCAGGAAAGATGTTCTATGTTCTCAAGGAAGATCGGGCATTCTACACTGCCTCCAAAGAGGACAAGGAAAGCAAGGAGTTTTGGGCATGAACAAGCAAGAGATTTTCGATACTGTTGTGAATCATCTTCGGAAGCAGGGAGAACGATCCGTAGAAGGGGACTTCGGGACCTGTATGTATCGCCTTCTCAAGAACGGGAAGATGTTGAAGTGTGCAGTTGGTTGTTTGATTGATGACGACGAGTACGATCCATCAATGGAGAAAAGAACAATTCTGAGCATTTTTAAACCTGATAGTGGGCTGAGAATCCCCAAGCTCCGCAAACTCGCGGGTCATGCGGGGTTTCTTCGGAGGCTCCAACATATTCATGACTGCGTTCCTGTGGCGTCATGGGAAAGGGAATTTAAAACTGCAGCAAAACTGTATAGCTTGGAGTACACGCCGGTATGACTCCACTCAGACTAACGAACAAGAAGTCGGTGTCACTCTTTATCAATGGGCAAAGGAGGGCAATGTGCATGCGCGATGACTTCTACATCCCTCCCAAGGAGGTTTTAAACGTTAAAAGGAAAGAGCTTCCTGTGCCTGTTCGGGTAATGTACGACAACATCATCACTGCGAAGGAAAAGGTATGACTAAGCCCGTTGTTCTTTTTGATACTGCAACATTTCTTAACGTCAGGGATCTGGATCTAGTTCTCCAGGGCACATACGCCATTGTGTACGGAGTGTACGATCATCCCAAGTTGCCAGCAAACTGTCCCTATATCCGCACTAGTCTGATTGTACGTAAATGGGCCAATCAGCACGGCTATGGATTCGAGACCCTGAACACCATCTACAAGAGCAGACCACAAAAAGACGCCTAGAAGGCGTTTAAATCTCTGGTAAGGGGGATACCCCTACCTCTGGATTTAAATCGCTCTACGAGCCCGTAGTACCCCTCAAAATCGACGTTAGGAACACTAATGTTAAGGATGATATGAAAATCGATATCTCAAGTGGTGAGGATGTTCTATTGTGCTCAAGTACTACAAAGCCGCGCGTGCGGCCCTGCACAACAGCACTAACACGCAAAAAGTATTTGCTGTTGCAGAAGCAAAAGGAAGAAAGGTTGCGCAGGCAACAAATCAGTACACCCGAAGCCATGCCAGACAACGAGACTACGCCCGGCGTGCTGGCTTCCCTCATAAGGTCTATCTTCATGCCGAAATAGCGGCTCTGATTAAGAGTCGGTGTCCAGTGGATACCATGTACATCTATAGATTGAATCGAAGGGGTGACATGCTTCCAAGTAAACCCTGTGCAGTGTGTCAATTGGCTCTTAAAGAGCTTAAAATAAAGCAGGTATACAAATGAAGATCCTTTATCGTACTCCGTACCTTGTGGATGTATTTCTTGACGACGACGAGACCCCCGAGCACGGATGGGGGAAATGGAGCAAATTCCGCATTTACAACAAACGAGGAGAAAAGAAACTCATCTTTCTTGATGGTAATCCTTTGAGTATTGAGGACTTCAATTCACTTCTGGAACAGGTATGATTACTGAGAAAACTGATCGAGAGGTTCCCGTTTTCAATGCCCCTTACACCGTGGCAACCGGAAGTGGGATGGTTGTCGCGTGCTTTGTTTCTATTCAAGCACCATTTTACATGCGCTCCTTGGTTCCTCGTGAGGAGGCAGAGAAGTACCTCAAGATCATTCACGATGAGGAGCCCTTCCTCGTTGAGTTCTGTGGATTTAATGATGGGAATGAAAAAGAGCCCATCTATCGCTTCGAGTTCAAGAACTACGACAGAACGTATAGGATTCTTCTTGGAAATTTGCTCAAGGGAACGGGGGAGCACAGGTACTTTCAAATGCCCATTGCCCTCAAAGAAGAAGAGGGATCCTTCTTCGACAGGAGTTATAAGTACTTTAAAGAAATGCTCCCCAAGATTGGGAAGGTCGATGGATTTACAGCCGAAGCTGCTCTGCGGTACGGAGAGGGGCATCAGTGGTGGAAGTACAGAACCAAATGGGAGGATAACGGGAACATAAAATTAGTTCCTCAAGATGGTCCAATGTATCGTGGGACTACGCACACCATCACAGAACTCTTTGAGCGCGAGAAGCATTTCAAAAGGAATTACCAAGGCTATCAAATTTGGGATTATTGTTTGGGCAGAATAAGTGCAGAAGACATGGGGCCAGCACTAAAGGCAAAGGCTTTTAAATGATTAAAATCGGATCAGTGTACTACAACGATCGATACTTTGGACAAGGAAAACAGATCTTCAAAGCTGCCCATGTGCAGGATGTGGACATTCTGATCTTCTGGGGAGGTGGAGATATCAGTCCACATATCTACGGTGAGCCTAATGTAGCATCCTACGGAGAAGGCGGTGGGCACAGGGATGCTATCGAGGTTGATGTGATGCAGGAAGCTCTGCGTCTACAGAAACCAATCCTTGGAATTTGTAGGGGAGCACAGTTAGCCTGCGCTGTCTTGGGAGGGAAGCTGTACCAGCATGTGGATAGACATACCTCTGCTCATGATATGGTTATTGCTGAACCATATCGCGATCTTGCTCACGATAGTACTATTCGTACTTCTTCGCTTCATCATCAAATGATGATTCCCACTGCTGAAATGGAGATTATCGCCACTGCTCCAGGTAGGAGTCGGTGGCGCGAAAACGCAGAGGGCGTAGTTCATGGAGACCACAACGATCCGGAGGTTGTGTATCATGCACAGAAGCGTGTTCTAATGGTCCAGGGGCATCCGGAATACACCCCACAGAATAGTGCTTTGACTGTCTTTACGAAAAATCTCGTCAAAAACCTTTTGGGAATTAAATTTCAATGATCACCATCGGATCTGATCCAGAGCTTTTCCTTGTTCGGGGTTCTAAATTCATTTCCGCTGTTGGGAAATGTGATGGCACAAAAGAGAAACCCTTTGAGTGGCAGAAGGGTTTCAATATTCACAACGACAACGTTGCTATGGAATTCAATGTTCCACCAGCACGGAATCGAGAGCAATTCGTTACGAATCATCATCAGTCCCTTGTGTATTGTCGCAGTATTGCGAAGAAATTTGGATGCAATCTCAAGATCGTAGGGGATGCTCTCTTTACGGAAGAAGAACTCGATACACCAGAGGCTAAGGTCTTTGGGTGCGATCCGGACTTCAATGCCTGGACCCTATCTGAGAATCCTCCTCCACAGTCCGATGAGCCCCTGCTGCGCACTGCTGGTGGGCATATTCACATTGGGGGAGTTCCGGACTTCACATTCAGGGACAAAGTGGAGCTAGTGCGCGCTCTGGATCTCTTTGTTGGTATTCCATTGGCCCTGCTTGAGCCCGATTCTCGACGCAATGAGCTCTATGGGAAGCCTGGAGCAATGCGCAATAAGCCCTACGGTGTGGAATGGCGCACTCCGAGTAACTTCTGGCTCCGGAAGACTAGTACTATCGGAGGTATCTTCAACATGGTTTACACCATTGTTCAGGACATGGATTACTTTATCCCCATCATGCGCAATGTCGCGGATGATCTGGAACTTCTGAATAGCCCCGTGAAGTACAAGAAATGGGCACAGCGTGCTATTCGTCCGGATGGTTCTTTGTACATGGGAGAGGTGCATGGACCCCTGTTTCAAGGAGTTTGATGTTCCTTCGTACAACATGCGTTACAAGAATACTGTTACAGTATTCAAAAATGCAGTAGGGGAATTAGTTTCTCATTATGTAATTGGAATTCTGGATAACGGGGACTGGGTAGTTTTTGTTAACGGGGAGACTACAACGTATCCCAATGGATTTCTTAGTCCTCTGTACTACTACGTGGAGAGTGGATTTTATGAGGGACAAAAGCATCCAGAAGCTGTCTTTTCTGTGTGCCGAAAGCTCGCTCGATCATTCTTGGTCGGTGTCGGACAGCAGTACTCCATCGAGCAGATAATTGGGGGCCAAAGGTGGAGCAACGCTATTGATCATCCCAATATTTTAAAGCCCGTAAAACCGGACATTCCTCGGGCTTTGGAGGGTTCTGGGGCTTTGTCGAAGCGGATTTTCTTGCTCAAGAATGAGGTGCGATACCTCAGACGAGTAGTTGGGGTGCGCCATAAGCGCAATTTTGTCGTTGATGCTGTGTTTAAATCGGAGATCGAGGATTGTCTGCGAGGCCACGAATGCTCAATTACTCTGTAGAGAGGTTCTATGGTCCCGATGGGGCCAGACGAGTCCCTCTGGAATACGAGACCAAAACAGAACATTTCTGCGAACAGCTATTCCGGGACAAGTACTCCTTCCCGGCCAGAGTTGGGATTGAAGTAGAACTCGAGAACATCCAAAATGGGACAATTGATCCCAATCTTTGGAGACTTGTTCCGGACAATTCTTTGCGCAATAAGGGCTATGAGGCTGTTTCATATCCCCTAGCAGGAAACGAGATTCTGCTAGCTCTTGCTGCGCTGCATCTTTGGTACGAAAAGAACCCGAAATCTGAGTTCTCTCATCGCTGTAGTATTCATGTACACCTCGAGGCTGTCGAGCTCACAATGGAGCAGCTCTATGTACTAGTTGGAACGTACATGAGCGTAGAGAACCTGATCTTCAATTCATTGTTCCCAACTCGAAAGGGAAATAATTACTGCTTCCCCTTGAACAATGTCTTGTTGGAAAAGCAGGACCTCGATCGCGTACGATTGAACAAAGAGACCTGGAAGTACGCAGCCCTGAATTTGTACCACTTGAGGGACTTCGGAACTCTGGAATTCCGGCACCATCCAGGAACAAAATCCGTTCATGAGCTCTTGAAATGGATTCAAGTTCTGGGGAATTTGTACACTTGGGCACAAAAGACATCTCTTAAGGACTTTAAAACTCTCCTCATGAACTTGAATACTACCTCGGAGTACATGGAGTACGTGCACCAAGCACTCCCCAATCTTGGTGCTAAAGTGTGCACAGATGACATGTATCACGCAGTAACTGCGGCTAAAGTGTTCGTAAACAGCATTAAGGGCTAAAAAATATGTGCGGAATTTATGGTACGTACCATACACACTCTCTGGACAAAACGCAGAAAGATATCCTTTTCAATATGTTTCAAGTGGGTCATGTGCGCGGCCCGCATGGAACAGGGATGTTTGCTGTAAGTAAGGAAGAAGTTAGGTGCTTAAAGACTGGGGGTCCTCCGCACACATTCTTCTGGAATGCTGGGTACGAGGATTTCTATAAGCATCTAGACCAGTCCAACATTGTTGTTGGGCATCATCGCTATGCAACGAAAGGAAAGGTCTCTTATGAGAATGCACACCCCTTTCAGCACGAACATATTACGCTTGTGCACAATGGCACAATTAGTTCCGGTCTTGAAGTTGGTGCTGACGACGTGGATTCTAATATTCTTTGCAAAGAAATCGCTGAGGTCGGTATCCAAAGCGCTATTGCAAAGATCACTGGTCCGTACGCAATTGTGTGGTGGGACGCTAAAGAAAAGAATATCTTCTTCATTAAGAACGATCTTCGCCCGCTAGCAATTTGTAGGTACATGGGGAATTTCTACTGGGCTTCCGAGAAGGATATGCTCCTATGGATTCTAAAGCGCAACTACGCTGGAGCATTCCATGAGAACAATCTCACGTGGTATCACCTAGAGACTGATATTGTTTATACTTTCGACAACAATACTCTAGTGAAACTCGGACAGAAAATCCAAAAAGATTGGGGGCAAAAGAAGAACTCTTTTTTACCCGTACCCACTTCGACGCCTTCGGTTTCCTCAGGAGGCACTACAGGGACTAATACCCATCCGGACTTCATTGCGGACTTTGTAGTCCTGGAAGAGATCATGATCAATGATCCAAGAGGAACTAGGTGGAAGTACCTCTGCATGTCCGAGGATAACGAAAATATGTACTTCTTTACCTCAGATCCCTTGCTTAGTTTCGAGAATAAGATGTATAATTGCAGACTCAAGCCCGGTCCGCGCATTAACACCATGAACTGGATCGACAAGAAGATGCCCGCTAGTACTATGTTCTATGAAATCAATAGCAGTTCTATTATCGAGATCATTGACGAAAAGCCAGAAGCTCCGTATACCACAAAGGATCAGTACCCTTTGACGAAAAACATGGCTAAGAAGCTAGTTAAGAAGCGCTGTGTGTCATGCAATAGTGCTCTGAGTCTTGATAAGATCTCAGAATGTGTTACGTTCACTAATACCCAGGATCAGGTGCGAGGATTGTTCTGTCCCAAGTGCACGGAAGCAACTTTTAAGAGTTTAAACAAGAAGGTTATTACTCTTCCTCCTCCTGCAAATCAACCCACACTTCATTAAGGACATATGCGATATTTCATTTACCCGTACAATGAACGCTCAGAAAGCGTTAGGCTCCTCAAAGCAGAGCTTGGGGCCAAGAGTATCAAACTCGAGAACAGTCGGTATCGCCGACGAATCGATGATGTTATAATCAATTGGGGAAATAGTTCTCCATTTAATCCCTCCCTGAATTGCAATTCCGCACATGCAACGAACAAGCTTAAGGCTTTTAAGGTCTTAAAGGCAGAAGGAGTTAGTATTCCTCCTTTCAGCACATCCAAGGACGAAGCTCGAGCTTGGAAGGACGATGGAAAGACTGTGCTTGCTCGCACCACCCTCACAGGACACAGTGGACGAGGAATTCTCTTTGCAGAAGATGAGATTCCTGATGCTCCTATGTACGTACAGTACATTCCGAAGAAGAAAGAGTACAGGATGCACGTATTCGATGATGCAGTCATTCATGTCCAAGAGAAGCGCCTCAAGAACGGTCACGAAGCACACAAAATCCGCTCCCATGACAACGGGTACGTCTTTGCTACAAAGGACGTAGATCCTCCTCCGATGGCTCTCGAGGAGAGTATTAAGGCCATTAAAGCCTTAGGACTTCTATTTGGTGGTGTGGATGTCATTTGGAATGACAAGCAGCGCAAAGCCTTTGTCCTCGAGGTCAACACTGCTCCAGGCCTATGCCCCACAACGGCACGGAAGTACGCTGATGCTTTCAAAGCGAAGTACGGAGTATGAAGTGCCGAGCCTGTGATGTCATCCTATCAGACTTTGAAGCCACCCGGAGATATAAGACAAATGATGAAAAACGGATTTATTTGGATCTTTGCGATTGTTGTTTTGATCTTATGGCTTACCCCATTTCTGTGGTAATTCGTCCAGATCTTGTGGATGATTCCTTTGAGGACTACGATGGATGAGTATTCAAGTGAGCATGTTAGGCATGTCATGTCAGCCAGGAAGAAAGAACTACTAGATAATCTAGCCAAACATATTTGGTTGACTATTTCAGCCACATCGTACTCCGATGATCGTGGAAGCATTGACCATTGGACACAGGATTTTCTAACGGAATACTTTGATGCAGAATTTCCTAACGGAGTATGACATTCCTAAAGAACATCGAATGCCCCAGATGCCGTAAGCAAGGACGGGACAGGAGTGGGGACAACCTAGCAACGTACAGTGATGGCGGGTTCTACTGCTGGTCTTGTGGGTATTCCAAGAAGGGAATGTCCACACGCCCTCAGGAAGCCCTTGAGAAGCCCCTGGAGGCGTTTTCTAGGTGGAGTCAAGGTCTACCAGCCAAACACATCGAAAACCTCGTGGCGAGGGGTTTTAAGCCCTCAGAATGGAAGGACTTCTTATATGATTATTCTTGGGATCGAAGGATATACCCCGTGTATTCAGGCAATGAGTTGGTTTTCTATGAAGCTCGTTCCCTCGATCAACAACCGAAAGCTATTCAAAAGGGAATCAAACCGCTGCACGTACTGGGAAGTGGAAAGAGGCTGGTCATGGTGGAAGATCTACTTTCTGCAATTAAGGTTGCACGCTTTGAAAGAGCCCTTCCACTCTGGGGGAGTTCCCTCGTCAAGGACTGGATTCCGTACCTCATTGGACAGAAGTGTCCGATAATTGTCTGGCTCGATGCGGACAAGCTCAAAACAGCTTACAACATCGCCAACACTCTGTCCTTAGTCGGTATCGAAACGTCTGTGGTGCACACTGAACAAGATCCTAAAGATCTTTCTGACGAAGACATAAAGAAATGTCTTGACAAAGAATGAAGGAATTGGTATAATAGTAGTATAGGATATATATTTAGTCATCTAGGAACCGTAACCCAAGTGAAGGTTCCGTATAGATGACTATAGATAGTTATAATAATAAGAGCCCCTTTATGGGGCTCTATTGTTTAAGACATTAAATATATTATATCACAAAAGGAACAGCATGTCAAGTGCTAGAAGCAGGAAGTTTAGAAACGAGTTCTACGATAGGTTAGATCGTGCTAAAGTAGCTAAGAATCCCAGGCTTGTAGAAGAACGCTTAGAAGAAGCAAACAGACGAGCAGAAATGCAGCCCATGACACCACTGCGTACTAGTGGTGCAATCGGTTCTTGGAAGGGGTTTGCTAATGAACAAGAAAAAAACGAGCACATGCAAGGAATGATGAGGTTCTTTAACGAGCTGCCAATCCAACAAGATGTTCTGCGAGAGCAAAGGGAACGCAGAGAAGAACAACGTCGTTTCATCATCAATGGAGTGGAGCATAGAATCGTGGGAGTTAACAACTTCAATCTTGGTGGTGGTGTATGGCAAGTTGATGCCCCTCATCGAGAACGTAACGAAGCACCGCAATGGGAAGTAAACTTCACTCGAGATCCCACAGTACGATTCGAGAACCTGGATGTTCCAGTAGCTCCAAAAGAACCAGATATCTGTGACATCATTAACCTCGATGATTAACGTACTCGATCATGGATTTGTGCGCCTCGTTTCGTATACCCAACCAGCCGAACATGACGAAATGCGGCAATCCATGGATGACTTCGACAGCAGATCGAGGCAATGGACAGGGGACCTGGAGATTGTACGCAACGCAAGAGTTTCTTATGATAGTGACTGGCGGACAGGTGACGATACTGGTAAAGATGAGAAGCTTGTAAACTATCTCTACAAGAACAAGCACACCTCTCCCTTTGAGGCAATGGTCTTCACCTTTGAGATCAAAGCGCCGATCTTTGTCATTAGGCAATGGCACAGGCACAGGACATGGAGTTACAACGAAGTCAGTGCACGTTACACGGAACTCCCAGAAGAATTTTATGTTCCAGAAAAACTCCTAAAGCAGGGAACTGGGAATAAACAGATGAGTGCTGAGGAGAATATCGATAACGAAAATGTAGCCCTATATGCTATGTGGTTGCACAACGTAGAAGCTTTTAATCTTTACCGTGAATTACTTTTACAAGGAGTATCGCGTGAGTTGGCTCGGACTGTACTTCCTCTTAGTACTTACAGTAGGTTCTTTGGTACTGTTAATCTGCACAACCTGTTCAAGTTCTGTTCTCTGAGACTACACCCTCACGCACAACCGGAGATTCAAGTGTACGCACGGGCTCTCTTAGATCTCGTTAAACCCATCTGCCCCATTGCAGTACAAGCATTTGAGGAGAATGTATGAGTGAGCCGATAGTATGGATTCAACCCAATCATTTACAGCAAGCCCGCAAAGCACCATTCCTTTGCCGTGTTGAACCAACACAGGGCCAACCTGATTTTGTTCCACTCTATACGCACCCTCCTGCCGCGCTCGCTGCGCGGGATGCGCGGTTCGCTGCGGCGATGAAACAGACGTGGCAGATGGTCGACCCGTTGCACCCACCGGGCCAGCCAGGAAGCTACGCGAGGGGCGAGTACTACGGTGTCGTCGGTGCACTTACGACCATTCGAGCAAACTACGACCGGATCGCCGCTATCGATTCAGAGAGGGAGAAGGGATGAACGACGCGGACTTTAAGGTTCATGTGCACAGGATGTTCAAAAGAACAGGGGATGTAAAGAATGACACCTCCCATGCTCTTATGGGCCTTGCTGGAGAGAGTGGAGAAGTAATTGATCTCCTGAAGAAGGTTCTCCATACTGGAACACCATACGACGAGGAAACAAGGCATAAGCTACAACTAGAGATTGGGGACGTATTGTTTTATGTTTACGCCCTCTGTGATGTCCTGAATCTTTCTATTGTTCACATCCTCTCTTTGAATAAAGAGAAACTCGAAGCCCGCTATCCCAATGGGGCCGCATCAGTCGGTATCAAGGAAACCAAATGAAACTCTACGAAGTACCCAGAAATTCTCGCGTTAAGTTCGTCTCAAAGCACGCCTTCAGCAATACGGAGTTCAACTTCCATCACATCGATGGAGCGTATTCGTACTGCACAGATGATCAAGGGAACATCTTTCACCTCAGTGCTAGTGCTGAAGTAGAACTCATCAAGGCCGGAGAGAAAGAAACCAACGGATGGAATTGCTGCTAATAACATGAAGACCTTCGTGATCGCGGACACACACTTTGGTCATCAGGGTGTGTGTCATTTTCTAAGAGCTGATGGCACAAAGCTACGTCCTTGGGATGATGCTGGACAAATGGATCGAGATATGGTACAATATTGGAACAGTACTGTAGCTCCAAATGATCGAGTACACATTCTTGGGGACGTGGTTATTGCTAGACGACATTTAAGTACTTTAAACCTTCTGAATGGTCGTAAAGTCCTTATTAAGGGAAATCATGATATTTTTAAGCTCAAAGATTATGCACCTTATTTTGACGACATTCGAGCTTATAAAGTATTTCGTCTCCATAGCGGTAAAATGGGTATTATGTCCCATATCCCCGTACACCCGTCCTCTCTTGGTGATCGCTTCGCTATTAACATTCACGGTCATTTGCACTCTAATGTGGTTCTAGATAATGATGCACCGGATCCTCGATATGTTTGCGTGTCCGCAGAGCACACGAATTTTAGGCCCCTGGACTTAAACACTATTATCAATGACAAGTAATTCCTTTTTAGATGCACAGAGCCATGCCTTCAAGGAAGGCGTAGAAGCGTACTGGGACATGAACAACATGGACAATCCATATCCCAAGGGAACACGAGAACACAATGACTTTGAGCACGGATGGCAGTTCGGTTACAACACAGATGACGGAGATGAACCACTATAAATGACCCTAGAATCAAATATCCTCTTTTCTTTACTGAACAAAGGCAATTACAGTAACTACAGAAACTATCTCAAGCACAAGGACTTCTCTAAGGAATCTCTATCCGTTCTTGACGTAATCGATGAGTACCACCGGGACAACACTGAGGACCTATCTCTAGACGATTTAGTGAATAGGTTCTTCAGTGCACACAAGCCCGATGAGTACTACAAGACTTTCTTTGAGACACTAAGATCAAAACAGTCCACAGAAAGCTTCAAGAGCCTCCTGGAGGCCTTTAAATCCAGGCGCATAGCTCAGGACCTCAGTGCAGTACTCTATGAGGTCTCTGAGGGCAAGAGACCCCTAGCTGAGGTCTTTAATCTCATCGAAGAACTAAAAAATCCCATTGATGAGACGCAATACGACTTCGTAACAGATGACCTCAATGATATTCTGGACGAATGTCTTGTAACACCGGGACTAAAGTTTAGGCTTAAGTTCCTCCAACGATCCTTGGGTTCTCTCCGCAAGGGAGATTTCGGATTCATTGTCGCCCGCCCAGAGGTCGGTAAAACAGCTCTCTTGTGCTCTGAAGTGTCTTACATGGCAACGCAGCTCAAGGATGAAGATGGTCCTGTACTGTGGTTCAACATGGAGGATGGTGGGAAGAAGGTCAAGGCTCGTATTGTCCAAGCAACTCTTGGCGCAACGATTAAGGAGATCAACGAGAATAGGGATAGAGCACTCAATAAGTACACCACGTTGACGAAGGGGAAGATTCTTCTCCATGACAACGTAAGTCCGTCAAAATATTTTGTGGAGTCCATGTTTGAAAAATACAAACCAAGCCTCGCGGTCTTCGATCAGCTCGACAAAGTGGGAGGATTCAGTGCCGATCGAGAAGATCTCAGATTGGGAGCAATTTATCTCTGGGCTCGAGGGCTTGCAAAGCGATATTGCCCAATTATTGGCGTCAGTCAATCAGATGGAAGCGGTGAAGGCCAGGAATTCCTTACAATGGCTAACATATCAAATTCTAAGACTTCAAAGGCTGCGGAAGCAGATTGGATACTTGGCATTGGTGCTAAGTCTGAATTCGGATCCGAACACCTCCGAGGACTCTCAATTCTCAAAAACAAACTTATCCAAGATTCGGAAGCAAGCGAAGCTGAACGGCACGGAAAACGTACAGTTATTATACGTCCGCAAATCCAAAGATACGTCGATGCAGAATGAACAAAAACAAAAGACCCTAAAGGATTACCTATGAACGAGTACACAGCAGTTGTTAATTACATGCAAGAGTACGTCCGAAGTACAGCACCAATCTTTATTCTAGCGAATGCTCAAAAGGACTTCAGTAACATCCAGAGCAAGATTGAGTACTGTCTTAAAGTCTTAAAAGATCACGAGGACTACACAGACGAACCAGATACAGTCAATTGAACTACAGGAACAAGAAGCTACTAGATGGTGCAAAGGATGCTCCCTGTCAGTCCTGCGGATATCAAGATGGAACGGTAGTAGCTGCGCACAGCAATCAGCAACGAGACGGCAAAGGTATGGGAATTAAGGCACACGATTTTAGAATCGCATACCTTTGTAGTACTTGTCATACTAATATCGATCAAGGGAAGGATCTGAGTAGACAGGATAGGCAGGAACTTTGGGAAGCAGCACATAGGAAAACCATTGGGTACATCTTCAGCACCGGAATCATCAAATAATGTCTTGATCGTGGACGTTGAAACAGACACCTTTAATAAAGGAGCTTGGTATGATCCAAGAAATTCTCTCGTGGCTATCGCGTACGACGACAGATGCATTAGACCACATCGTGAAGAATTGGCCGAGTTCCAGCGTAGGGTGGCTGGAGCCTCCGTCCTTGTCGGATTTAACCTCAAGTTCGACTTGCACTGGCTCCGAAGAGCAGGAATTTCTTTCTCCGGAAAGCGCGCCTATGACATCCAATATCTTCACTACCTCCTCACAGGACAATCCCACAGATGGCCCAGTCTCAATGAAGTAGCCCTGAAGTACCTCAATGAACA
>OFRB01000137.1_pt1 | contig 19258 bp, 42 predicted proteins | sample 1543021 | NCBI WGS metagenome assembly OFRB01 (sample SAMN07774230, study PRJEB24372) | wastewater metagenome | isolation source: Exp Tend CN 0WW | collected 2016-02
TGGGTAACAGGACCGCGATGCACCCCCCATTCCGGGAGTACCTTTTCGATTTCAGTAGGCAGATCTTGCCTAGTACATGCGCGCAAGATACCCCTCATGCCATTCAGGTACCACCTATCAGCCTCTTGCCTCTGAGTCTTGGTCAGGCAGCAAAACGGGTTCTCCTCGCTCACGATTGAGTCAGTGTGATAGCGCCAACCTTGCGTAACTCACGGCATCTCATCCGATGCGTCCTTATATGCTCTTTTGCAGCTCTGCCTTTTGAGTAAATCAATCGAAATGAAACGCTTTGCATCTGACATGTCGCGAATATACGGCGAATAGATGGAGTGATCCCGCTGCATACAGCAACCTTGATGGCATCCAACATTTCAGCCTCAAATGGCGCCGCGTCTATGCGCCTCTGTCCTGAAAGCGCCAGCCTTGACCTTTCTCCCCAATCAATATCGTCCATGATCTCGCTCTTTCCTTTGCGGAACCAGTCTTGAGTTTTATTCATCGCCATGCACCCCCTCTATCGGCCTCACGCACCCGAAATACCTCCGAATCCCGCTAAACCCGCCCACAACCTCGTCGATGTCGGTCGTGTTGCAATTCTCCCCACGAGTCAGCCACTCAACCCTGGCCAATCGCGGTGCAGTCCCGTCACTGCATGTCGCGAGGCTGTCCACCTCGTCAACCTGATTCGCTACTGTATTTCGGCACCACTTTCCCAAGCCTCCATTGTGGTCCTTGTAGCGGTACGGATCCGGCACCCCCTCCTCACTCGTCACGCACCCCACCAGAGCGATTGCAGCGAGGGCGAGAATTCCGCTTGCTTTGTTCATTGAAAACCATCCTCCTGCCTCGACGGGCAGCGTAGCGCTCCCTAGAGGCGGACGATTGCGTACAAATCGACCTCCTCTGAGTGCATTTTTTTTCGCGCGTTGGCTAGGCACTTACTTTTTGGTGCCTATCGCCATATTGACCTCTTCTGAAGCCTTCGATCCATTCCACGCACGCTCCCCGTTTTCCCACGGCTCGGTCAGGTCTTCGCGGTGCATGCCGATTGCGACCCCTTCCAGGAGCGCCATCTTGACAAGTCGCTTGAGCCTCGCCAGCTCCTCCCTCTGCCCCTGCGCGATGGCGAGGAGGTCGCGTGCGGATGCGAGTAGTGCGGCATTCGCTGCAGCCTCTTTACAGCTCATGTCCTGATCCATTGTCACGCCGTGCGTATTTGAGCTTTGGATCCACGCTGTCCCGTACTTGTTTCGGAAAGTGATCTCAAAAGAGTCAATGCTTGGAAGCTCTTTGCAATCATGCTTGAAGAATCCCCACGGTCCCGGCGTCGCCTCCGCTGCCAGCGCCTCGATCTCCTCCAGCGTCCGGGCGGTCACTTGGCGAGCCTGGCGTGCTTGTACCACGTCGTACGATTCCCCCACGAGTACCCGCGCCCAGGCTCGTATACCTCGCAAGCCCAACCCGCGTCATTCATTCGACCATCATCGTCAGTGTAGATGCACACCTTCCCCACCAACTCCGCCCCGGTCGGCTCGTGTGCGTCCGTGCGGATCGTGAGGACCGCAAAGGAGGTTCCGATGTATTCGAGAGGAGCCCTTTCCCACTGGATCCACTTTCCGCCCGGCTGGTCCCCATGGATCATCACGAGGGCGCCGGACGTATCGACCATGTGCACAACGCTACCATGCCGAAACACCATCCCCGCCTCGATCCGCTCCGGCCAGTTGCGCTTCGTGGCCTTCTCCGCACGCATCGCAGCCAGTTCCGTCTTCACCTCTTCGATCATCTTTTGCGCTGCCTCGACCTTGGATTCCATATTCATTTTGCCACCTCCGCAGCCATGATTAGTGCCTCTGCGCGAGCGTACTCAAACGCCCGAGCCCGTTGCTCGCTCTTCGCCGATTTGTCGTTCGGAAACTCGCTGGTATTGGATTCGCGGATGGTCACCGAATCCCATTCCAGAACCGTCTTGTATAGGCAACCCATGCGCACGCAGGGCGTTCCATCTTCCAGGACGTAGGCCCAGATTTGGTATTCGTACAGGCCAGCAAAAGCGCGGAGCGACCTGATTTTCGCGCCCCTCAAGTTCGCGCCCATCAAGTTCGCGCCCGTCAAGTTCGCGTCCGTCAAGTTCGCGTCCGTCAAGTACGCGCCCGTCAAGTTCGCGTTCGTCAAGTACGCTGCCTTGACTGCCTCCCCGAGATTCCTTGCCTCGCTCCCCTGGTCTTCGATTGCTCCTGACCAGACAACGCAGGCGTTGTCGTACCTGTTTTTGATTTCGTACTTCATTTTTCCACCAAACGAAAAGCCTCCCGGTGAGTCCTGTTGCGACCTTCACCCTTTCGGGATCAGACAGGGGCCGGGAGGCCAGTTATTCCGTAGACGACGCAGTCGCAATGCGTCGCAGTTCACTCAATATCGCACCGGATCCGCCGAAAGTCAAGCGGTCGGTCGAACTTTCCTCAACTCCCTCGCCCACCCCCTCGCGATCAGTGCCGTTTCGCGCAGCTCCCGCCCCTTCGCCCCCAGTTCTCCGAACCCGCCGAGGTACTCCATGTCAACCGCTACCCTCTCCATGCCCACGGCTAGGCGCACAAGGTCGCCGGACAGCTCGGAGCGGGTCGGTGGAGGGCTGATGGGTGCGCGGGGCGTGTCGAGGCCCGTGGGGCGTTTCACGCTAACCCCCACTGATCCGCCATCGCGTCCGCAATACCTTGGAAAGTCGTGCTACGCTTCTTCCAGCGATCCGCGCTAGGTGGCATACGATGGATGCGAGCTTCCCGACCTTCGGCAATATTCGTCGGCACAAGCTTCGGTAGCCCTTTCAGCCAAAGGCAAGTGGCCTTCGTTTCTCCGTGCCCAAACATCCACGGTTGGATGATCTGGTCCGGTTTGCGGATCCGGCTCGAAATGATGGAAATCGGGTTTTCGAGAGCGATTCGTGGGATCGGAGCGCCGAGTAGCAATCGCACGAACTCCAGCGCTTCATCCTGCACCCCGCTCGCCTTTTTCGCGGCAAAGTGGCGCGATCCGCTTACCGCAAGGTGCGTGCAGGGCGGATGGCACACCATCAGATCCCATCCATCCCCGAGGATGTCGCGCACATCTCCGTGGTAGTGCGGACCCGGTGTGTCTGTCGGCAGGATGTCGCAGGATGTCGCGTCATGCCCGGCCCGGATAAACGCATCTCGGACCCGGCCCGAATATTCGCAAGCAATTAAGACGCGCATCACCTCCCCTCCCCCGTGCGCTGCGTGGCGTCTTGTTCCGCGATTCTCTGTTCCGCCCTTCGCTTCCATACTTCGCGCTTGTTTTTCGGCTTCCGCTTGCACTCATCCGGTCGCATCATGTCCGTAGTACACCCCGGAAACGACCCCCATTTGATCGCTCCATAGATGTCACAAACCGACGAGCGGAGATTTTCACGCCTCCCTGGGCAATTCCCGCAATGCCTCGCCCCTTCCGGTGCATTCTCCCCTCCCATGCTTTGCCTTTCTGTGGTCATTTCCATGTCATCGTCCATTCTGTTGATTTTGCTGGCCTGAATCGTGTGTATCTGCCCTCGAACATGAGCTGCGTCGAAGTTTCCTCGGCGCTTCGTCCCTTCTGGAGATCGAGAACGCGCTTTGCGATCACCACTTTTGCCTTGAGAAACGCCTCTTCCTGCAATTGCGTGCGCTGTGCCCCTCGAAGGTTGTTCAAAAGGTTTTTCGCGCCGTCGTGCTCTTCCTTGTTCGGATGGTACACCATGAAAACGGCGTCCGCGTCCTGCCGAATCCCTCCCGACTCCTTGAGCTGGTGGATCTTCGGGATTCCGTCCTTGCTGGCGTCGTTGTTGAGCTGGGAAAGCGCGTAGACCACGCAATCCAAGCGCCGCGCCATGAGCTTGCAGTGGCGAGAGATCGCCGCGACCTCCTGTGCTCGGTTCGATTCGCGCTTGCTGTTCGGCGTTGTCAAAAGCTGGAGATAGTCGATAATCACGGCGTCGAGGCCCTTGGAAACCTTGAGCGACCGCGCAGCCTGTTCGACCTCGTAAACGCTTTCCGCCTCCGTGATGTAGAGGCCGCGCCGCAAGATTTCCTCCCGTGCTCGCGCCTTCTCCTCTGGCGTCAGCGTCCGCGACCGAATCCGCTTGATCTCGATGTCGGAGGCCCAAGGGATTGCCCTTTCCAAGATTTCATCCTTGGACATTTCCAGCGAGGCGAGAAGCACATTCCCGACCCGCGCCATCGACGTTGCAATCCCAGCCGCCAAAGCAGTCTTTCCGCCGCCTGAGAATCCGGCCAGGACGATGAAGTTTCCCGGCCTGGGTGTATAGACATCATCCATCCACTTGAGGCCCGTAGGCGTCTCCCTGGGTTGTTCGTCCGAAAGCACGGAGTCGAGATTGCTTGCGGCGTGCGAGAATCCCGACCGCGATCCCGTGGACCCGTTTACGATCTCGGAGATCTTCGAGACGGCACCCGAGAGCATCGCTTCGGTATCTTCCGATTCGTGCGCCTCGGCAAGCGCCCATTGGGAAAGCGCGATCATTTGGCGGCGCTTGTAGGCGTCCAGTATGAGCGAGGTTTCCGCCTCGGTGCCGACCATCGAGACAACCGAATCGACCAGCTCTTCGAGGTATCCGGGCCCGATTGCGTCGATCTGCTTTTCCAGGCGGCTCGAAATGATCTGGAAGTTAGGCGAGCAGGTTTGCGCGATCTTGCAAAGCTCGGCAAAAATGATCTTGTGCCGTGCGCTGTGGAAATGTTCGTCGCGGAGCTGAGCGGCGATCTCATGGGCCCGGTCTCCGAATCGGATCATCCGTCCAAGGATCGACATTTCGGCGTTGAGATTTGAGGGAATGTCCATCAGAATTTCTTTGCTGCTTCGAGGAGTTCAGGGGTCATATCGGAGGTATCGAAGGTCAGCGGGAGCGGCGCTGGCTGCTGCCATCCTCCACGCTGGCCTATTGGCTGGAGTTTCCCCCATTGCCTCGCGTTTCCGTGTGCTGTTCGTGCGGTCGCTTTCCAGTCCTTGCACCGCTTGCTCCCAACCATCCAATCGACACCCTGGTAGTAGGCCCAAGATTCCCCGGAACAGATAGGGTGCCAATCATTCCATGTCGTTGAGCAGTACGCGACCCATTCAGCTTCTGAGGGAGGAGCAAAAGCGGCTCGCCGCTCCGCCTTACGCTTCCCTTCCTTTTCCGTATCCGCTTCCGCTTCCGCTTCCGTCGTCGATGGCTCGTCGATCTTTCGTCGAACGTTCGTCGAATCACTCCAGGTAACGTCCAAACCCGCTATTTCACTGGCTTGCGGACGATCAACGCGCTGGTGATCCGTGAAGTTCACGATGTGGCCGTATGTCTTCCCATTGTCGGCTTTACCTACGACAATGAACCCTATGCGCGAAAGGTCTTCGATTGCTCGTCGAACGTTCGTCGAATCTTCCTCGAATGGGAAAAGCTCGCCACGGATCACAAGATGGTTGCAAACAAAATAACCTTTGTCGTCCGCGAAGTTCAGGAGCGCGATTGCTGCGAGCCTTGAGAATGGACAGATCGACGAGAGTGTTTCCGACTTCCAGAATCCAGGCTTCACGCTGCGGATTCTCACCTCTCCTCCCTCCACGCTCCGCACCAGTCCGATTTGCAGACTCGCGGCCATTCGCCTACACCGGATGCATGGATCGTCGGAGGATTAGCGCGGCATTCGAGTTCTGTCGGGTCGTCGGGAGCCGTCACCGAGACTCGGCGAACTCCGCACGTTTGGCAAATCTTGAGCAAAAGAAAAACCTCTTCGGGTCGCTTGGTGGTTGGTTCACAGGACGATGACTGTCCTGTCCGGTAATCCGGCCACAAAGAAACCCGAAGAGGCCCTTTGTGTCATCCTTCCAGTTCTCCGCTCTCCCGACCAAAGTCGAGCGGCTGGGTCTGTCTCACATGAGGTAAAATACTCTCCCCCGCCCCGAGAGGCAAGGGGAATCGCTGCGAGGTGGACTTGAACCACCGACCCAAGGCTCTGACCAACTGAGCTACCGCAGCTTCTCCGTGCGCGTGGCCGTCGAGAGGACGACCCGGAGAGCGAAAGGTAATCAGAAGAGGGAGGTTTGGGCCATCGCCTGCTTGAGCCTCGCTTGCATTGCTGCGAAGTAATCTGCGTCCAGCTCGCTCCCTGTGAGGTCAAACCCCTTCTCGTGGCATGCGATGGCGATGGACCCGCTCCCGAGGTGAGTGTCGAGGATCTTGTCGCCGGGTTTGGCGTAGTTGTGGAGGAGCCAGCGGTAGAGGGCTACGGGCTTCTGGGTGGGGTGGAATCGCTCCTCCTTCGGCCCGCCTTGTAGGAATCCATGCCACTGGAACGAAAACATCCGCACAGCAGTCTTAAATGATGTCCATGCCAACTCGCAGCTTGCCAATGAGAAGTCGCCCTTTTGCTTGTCCCAAACAATCCAGCACGGCGAATCGAATGGTATGCGGCTGATAAAGTGATTCGCGCCCCAAACCACTTGGTTCCGAGAAACACGGCGAAGCTCATTGAAATACTCTAGTCCGGGAGCGGTAGAGTCCCAATCCTTCCTTTTGTATCCCTTCCCGTGATCGCCAACCATGCTTTCGACTTCGCCATCAAAGCCGATCCCATACGGTGGATCCACGATCGCAAGCTCGAAATGCTTATCTGGAAACTCGCGCATCAAATCCATGCAATCGCAATTACGAAGATCTAGCATCGTCATCCTTTGAGAAATTCCCGCCCCTTTGCACATCGTCGAGAGGTGGGGCGGGAGGGTTGAGTTAGACGGCACGCCGCCGCGCTTTGATCGAGCGCCGCGACGACGTGCCGCCAGCCCGGTACCTACCGGGGTTGTGTGAGTCTGGTGATTTCGGCGCGGCAGGCCCTGGAAAACAGAATGAATCTCTCCGCTTTCCTGGCGTGTGCAGACTTCCACTTCTCTTCCCAGCTTGTCCGCGCCAGCTTTTCCTCTCGCGCACAAAGCATGAATGCCGCATCCGACATCCTCCGCAGGTGCGCGATGCGGAGGCGCTGATTTTCTTTGCGGAGAAAATCGTTTTCGGTGTACAAGCAATGGACATCAAACCCATCGACCTGACGGAATGATGTTGGAGCGCTCATCGTTGTCATCCAACCACCTCCCCCGCCCTGCGGCGCGTTGTGTGTGGCGCAAATGTGTTTCCCGCCGTTCTTCCCTCGCAAAGTTTGGCGAAGTGGCGAATTCGTGCGAAATACGAGCTTACCGCAATTCGCGCAATAGGTTGGCGTGGTCCATTCCTCGATTCCCTCGCCTTCTGACGGGAAAGTCAGCCCTTTGCTCACCTCACACCCCCTTGAATCCGCAGTGAATCCAGATCGCCACCACGAGAATCGCGAATGGCACGACGAACAGAAGTGCGACCGTGCCGGGCTTCACTTGCCCCTCCGGTCGAATGGAATCGGGCCGTTTTTGAGGATCCACCGTGCGTGCGTTTGCGCGATCTTCGTCCACATCCCGCGCCACCATCCGGGGGTCTTTCCGCCAACGGTCACAAGCGCCCACACGAACCCCCAGAGGCACAGGACGCCAGTGAGCCAGCACGCCACGAGGCCAGCTCCGGACTGGTCGAGGATGAGCGTGCCAGCCTCGGATAGCCAGCGGTAGACGGTGGCGGTCATGGGGTGGCCTTTGGTGTTGCGCGGTAAGCAACGTTTCCGGTTGACCACCCTTCTAGGCTTCCTGCTTTGGATCGATAGATCCCGACATAACCATCAGAGGAATACTCGTCGACAATCATTTTCGTCGGCGGCGTCTCGATGACGTGCGCCGTTCTTTCGTCAACCCTCTTCCAGTGGACATAGCACTCCACACCCACCAGCGCCGCGCCTGCGTCCTGTCCGGGTCTGTCGTCCACGCTCGACGCATCGCACTTCGCGTTTCGCACAGCCTCGCACGGAGACCACTTCTGTTGAGCGTCTGTTTCGCAGTCGTCGCACTGGTGGAGGTGTTCGCGGCCCTTATCCTGATACGCGGCGCACGTCCCGCAGTCACGGCGGAAATCGTCAGTCTCCGGATATTCTTTCGAGTAGTCCACGCTCGACGCATCGCACACGGCGCGGTCATCCTCGGCAATGTCGATGAGCAGGTTACCCGCCCTCGTCCGGATCGCCTCGGGTTGCCGGGAGTCGCGGAGCTTGGTCAGGATCGCGATAGCCTCCGTCGTGGGCGTCGCGTCGGATTCCGCGAGGTGCAGGCCGTGGACTGCGGCGGCCAACTGGCAGAACTCGGGGCAGAAGTGGAGAGCGTCGACCATCTCGGCAGGCTCGGCATGTCCGTAGTCCTGCAGGCCGTCGAGGATCTTGTCAAGAGCGTTGCGCGCCTTCGATCCACGGTAGACGGTCTCGGCGTAACGGTTGGTCGAAAGCCCGACGATGTCGATGCCGTCGGACTCGGTGATTCGGATGCGTAGGTCGGTCATGGGGTGGCCTCGATTGGCTTGGCGAGTTCAGAGAGAAGGCAGTCTGCCCACTCCACCGCACTTTTGGCGCAAGCCTTTGCGGTCATGCAATCCGGATCGGCGGCGATTCCGGAAAGGACCATTGCTGCGATCAGTTCGCGCTTCGTCAATCCAGCGTGACGGTCCATCGGGTTTCCGCACGAATCCTGCTCTTCGTGTGGATAGGCTGGCGTATTTGCGTTCATCTCATCTCTCCTCGGTTGGTAAGTGGTGGCCCGTGCCCCTCGGTGACACGGGCCGTCCGCACTGGTGCCGGGCGCTCCGGCGTGCGGATTTCTGCGCGATCCCCTCCCCACCGCTTCGAGGCGGCTGGAGGGTTGGAGCTACATCAATTCGATTGCATCAGCCTTTTCAAGCGATGCGCGGAACGCTTCGATCGTTTCGCGTGCCGCCGTCACCTTGTCGATTTCGGCCCGATCTTCAAGCAGTTCATCAGGCTTGATGTATCCGCCTTCAAAAAAGTCATACCAGAAATCTCCAGTGGTTACGCTAGCCCCGTCCTTGATCTTCATGCTTCTCTCCTTCTCGTGGTGGTTGTGGTGTTCATTTCCGTTCCAGCTCGGCGCTTTCCGCCCTCTCCCGGATCTGCTCTTGCTCCTCGCTCGACAGCGCATCGTACTCGTCCAGCGCCCATTGCGGCGTTGCGTCCCGGTCCAGCTCGTGGTCCTCCAGATGCGCACCCTCGGGAGGATCGCCGCCACCAACGGGCTCGGCGTCAACTGCCCCGGCCCGGTGCGACCACGTCCAGGTCAGGTAGTCCGGGATCGTCTCGTAGATCGCATCGGTGCGCGATAGGCCGGGGTCGTTGCGCAGGGCGGTGATGATGGCGTCGGAGTAGGCGATACGTTGCGTGTCGTTCATGGATTGAAGAATACGCAAAAGCACGAAAGAAATCTACAAAAAAGTGTTTTCGCTCAAAAATACTTTTCACTTGCATTCCGTACCGTTTTGCATACCTTGTATAGCAGGCAACCAGCCAAGGAGGACGCATGAAAAAACTGGACTCGATCAAGATCAAGGCGCGGGGGACTCTCGCGACCAACGACGCAGACTGGGAAGCGATCAACGCTGCATCGGTCATCAAGGGCGTGACGCTCGCCGAGTACATCCGTGACACAGTAGTCCGGGACGCACGGCGCACCACGGCGAAGAAAGGCGGGAAGTGATGGGAAACCCTCTCGACACTCCAGTTTTCAGCTTCGCCACAGCGATCAAGAAAGGTCCGACCGTGAAGCCTCCGCGAATCGTTCTGATGGGCGTGGAAGGCGTTGGAAAGTCCACGGCTGGCGCCCAGATGGAGTCGCCTATTTTCCTCTGCTCTGAGGATGGATTGGTCGGCCCTCAGTTCCGCGATACCGCCCATTTTTCTGCCGTGGATTGGGAGCAGGTATTGGGATTCTTGGATTACCTCCTGGACAACCCACACCCGTACAAATCCATCGTGGTTGATACCGTGGACTGGCTGGAGCCAAAGCTCTACCACTTCATTTGTAAGCGCGACAACGAGAAGGACATCGAGTCCTACGGATTCGGAAAGGGGTACACGGCAGCGGCTACCGAGTTCCGCAAGTTCGTGCGTCACCTCGACTCGCTGAACCGCAAAGGAATGGCTGTGCTCGTCCTGGCACACACGCAGGTCAAGGCGTTCAACAACCCGACCGGGGAGAACTACGACCGCTACGAACCGAAGGCAGACAAGAAGGTCGCCGGGATCATCAAGGAATGGGCGGATGCCGTCCTCTTTGCCGAGTTCCAGACGTTCGCCGTCAAGACCAAGGGCACAAGCAAGGCCAAGGGGGTCGGCGGACAAGAACGCATCATCCACACGCAACGAAGCGCCGGATGGGACGCGAAGAACCGCTACGGCCTGCCCGATGATATGCCTTTCGATATGCCTGCAATCATGGAGGCTATCAACGCTGGCAACGGGGCCGGGGGTGACTCCGCGAAGGACATCGCCGACGAGATCCGGGAGATCTACGCGACCCTGCCTGACGACAAGAAGACCAAGATCGACGCCGACATCGAGAAGAACGGCGACGATGCCGCCGCGATGTCTCGCACCCTGAACCGAGTTCGCGCAACCATCACCAAGGAGACAAAAAATGTCTAAGTACCACTATGTCCGCTGTGTCGTCACTGGAAACGCGCTTTCCAAGTCCTCCAACAAAGGGACCGCATCCGTCAAAATCGCGCTCGAAACGATGCCGAAGGATGGCGAGATCGTTCGTCCACTTTGGGCAGATCTGTGGCTCACTGAAAAGACGATGGAGCGCACCATCGAAACCCTCGAAAAAACACTCGGCTGGCAGGGCAAGAGTTTTGCGGAATTGAACGAGCCTGTTTTGGCTGGCGTCGAGGTTGTCGCGGTCTGTGAATGGGAAGTGGACGACCAGGGCCGCGACCGCGAAAAGGTGGCGTTCCTCAACTCTACGGCAGGTGGCGGCGTGAAGCGTGCCGAGGATGCGGATGTCCGCTCTATTGCATCGCAGGCGGATGGATTCCTGGCGATGGCTCGGGCGAACAATCCGAACAAGCCGAAGCCAATTCCGCGCCCCGCACGCGACCAGCAGCGCAGCGACGAAGAAGCCGGAAACCAGGATTACCACTACTGATTCACCCGCGCCACGGCGCACCAGAGAGGAGAGGGAGATGAGTGATACAGCATGGATTGGAGTGGACCTAGACGGAACGCTTGCCGTCTACGACGAATGGCGCGGCCCCGAACATATCGGGGAGCCTATCCCGCTTATGGCCCAGCGCGTGCGCGGATGGTTGATCGGAGGGTATTCCGTCAAGATCTTCACCGCTCGCGTTTCAAGTGGGAACCCAGAGCGCGTCAAATCCTTGGAGGCAATCAGAAAATGGTCGCTCAGGGTTTTCGGCGTTGCGATTCCGGCCACGGCAGAAAAAGATTATGGCATGATCGAGCTTTGGGATGACCGTTGCCGTCGAGTCGAACCAAACACGGGGATCGAGATTGGCGCTACCCCATGACCCCCGCCCTAATCGCCGCCATCGTCGCCTGCCTCGCGGTCATCGCACGGCAGCGCTCGTCACTCCGCACCGCTCGCGCCCGTGGCGAGGCGTTGACGGCGCTCATGGCGTCCGAGCACGCAAAGCACAGGCAGCGTGCAGAGACGGACGCTAGGCTACTGGCGGATGCGTGGGCGCTCCTGCACGACGAGCGGCACAAGGGGAAGATGGGCAATCAAGCTGCGTGGATCGCGGCGCGGGACGAGTGGAGTGCGAAGGTGAAAGGGGTGAAGGCATGAGGTACGTAATGACCTACCCACGCTGGACCGCATTGGTCGCCGCCCACGCCGCACGCAATCCGCACATCGACCCGAGGACGGTTAGGGCCGCCGAGATCGCCAGGCTGAGGGGGGAGGGGTGAGCTTCATCTACCATATCCACGCGATAGCGTTCCTCGATGACTTCGGGTCTGTCAAGCATTGGGATGGGCTGTTTCGTATGCCGTCTCATCCCAGCATGAGCAATGCGGCGCTGGACGAAACCAGAGCAATTCTCAAAGAGAAAATGGGTGTGGAAAATGTCACGATCTCATCTCTCTCATTTCTGCATGAATCGCAGGAGGAAGAATGACCACCACCACCGAATCCAGAGCGGGGTTTGACCCTGCGCCGCTGCCCCCTTGTAAAGTCTCAACCGATGGAGTTGGTGGGGGTGGCGGGTTCTCTTCCGATCAGATCGCGGCACAGCGCCGATTGCTGGCGCGACCCGTGGCGAGGGTGGCGAAGCGGTGCGATGCGGAATGGGGGCGGGAGTGAACCGCGACCAGATCCGAGCCGAAGCCCTCAAAACCATCGCCGGGATGCAAGCCAAGCCGAAGCCGAAACGCAAGCGCCGCAAGCCGGGCGACCCGCCACCGGAGGAGTCGAAGCTCGTCGCCCACTTCCGAATGCAGCTCCGCGCCGCTGGGATCGCCGGATACGTCACCGAGCACCGCTTCTGCTTGGGCCGGAAATGGGCCTTTGACCTCGCTTGGCTCCCGGAGCGCTTGGCCGTAGAGGTCGAGGGCGGCGTGTGGACTGGTGGACGCCACACGAGGGGGTCAGGGTTCGTCAAGGACTGCGACAAGTACAACGCGGCCACGATGGACGGATGGCGCGTCCTGCGGGTCCATACGGGCACGGTAGGCGATGGGACGGGCTGGAAGATGGTAGCGAGAGCATTGGGGGTAGATCATGGGTAGGCCAGTCGGAACCGCCGCGCACCGCTACGGGCCTCCGGATTCGATGCCGGGGCGCAAGGAATACCAAGCGCACTACCGCTTCTGTGTCAAGCTTGGTCGTCGGGTGAGCTGGGAGGAATTCCTTGCCTCTCCCGTGACCGCAAGGCCTCGCGAGCCAGGGAAGTACGGCCCACCCGGAGCGAAGGCAAATACCGTCCTGTCACACCGTCACCGCTGCTACTGCAAGTACATCAAGAAGTACCTGACCTGGGACGAGTATCAAGCTCGCTTGAACGATCCGAAGAAGCCGAGGAACCGAGTGGACGACCTGAGAACCAACGCGCTGAGTCCCGAGGAAATCGCAGCGCGAGTCCAGCGGAATAAGGACAAATTCCGTCGGCTGGGATTACTCCAATGACACTCCGCTACCGCGAATGGACGCACCCGAACGCGAACCTCTCGCACGGGGAAGTTGAAGCGTGGCGGGTCTACTGCAAGCACCGTGCGCAAAAGGGTCTCCCGCCGCTCTGCTACGGCCTATACAAGGTCGCGGCCATGACGGGAAGGCAAGCGAACGACATCGCTTTTAAGAGTGGCCTGAGGCGTGGCATGACGCCGCCCAACCGGAAGCGCCCGGAGTGGTGCAGCACGACCACCTGGGATAGCTGGATGACATACAGGAGGAAGTACAACGACTCGGTGACGCTTCTGGATTACATCGCGGGTCGGTTCGGGGTGAAGGCTGGGAATTCTCGGCACAATTTCGCGACTCTCCAACGGTCGCCTGCGGAGATCGTGGCGAAGATCAAAAGGATGGTGGAGAAATGAACCTCGACACCTGCCGATGCGCGAACTCCTCCTGTCCGATCCGCGAGACCTGCCAGCGGTGGACGTGCCGCGACGAGTGGCCGGGGAGGTTGAAGCGGTACACGCACTTCGAGCCGGGGGAGGATGGGGTATGCGAGGGGCGGATACCTGAAAAATAAATGCGGCCGACTGTTGCACTTTCTGTAGATCTGTTGTAGTATAGAGTTATGGAGGTAACGAAATGGAAAAGACGATGAACGAAGTCTTGGCAAAGGCGAGGGCTGCGAAACAGGAAAAGGCAAAAGGCCGAGAGCGGTACCTTACTGCGCTTGAATGCCTAGAGGATCGAGTCCGGAGATTACGGCTGCCAGCTATCCAAAAGAATGAAGGCGTCCACGCAACACTGTCGGCCGTCGAGCGGATTCGGCGTGAGATCGGCGCTCGGCCGTGAATGCTCCAAGCAAGAAGCCGACCGGAAGAGGCCAGTATTTCGACGTACGCTGGATGGAGCTGCGAAACTCGATCTTGATTCGCGACGGCTACAAATGCCAAGCATGCAAGGGGGTTGAGCATCTGCAGGTGCACCATGTCAAGTACGTCAAGGGCGGTAAGATCTGGGACTCTCCAGCAAAGGATCTTGTGACTCTTTGCAGGGCATGCCACGAAAAGATCCACGGAATCCTGAAGATCTATCTGCAGCCACCGAAGGGCAGACATAGCGCGATAGGCAAAAGGGACAAAGGGAAGCGCTGCAGGTAGCGCAGCCGTGCTCTCTGGACTCACCAAAGGGTGATGTAAGGAGAGAAGAAAAAGAATCGAGTCGTGCAAAAAAAGGGGTTTACCGTGTGGCCATCTGAAGATATTGTCGAGTCGAGATTCGCAATAAATGAAAGCGGTCGAATCGCATATCGAAGCGATGTGATAGCTGGGAATGGTGCTGTAGTATGCAAAAGCGGCCAGCTAGTTAGAATAAAGGAGTGTGGGTCGGTTGAGTTTAGAATAGGCAAGGTGAGATACTCGCTCCCTGCTGGCGCTGTGGCTTTTTGTCTTGCTTACAGAAAGCTTCCAACCAAAACAGTTATGCAAATCGTGATTCAGCCAAGCGCAGATAGACCGGATGATTACAGAGCTGAGAATTTACGATACACGACAAATTCCGACATCCAAGAAGCTGGTGGAATGCGGGTTGCATTCTGCAATGGGTGGCAAGCTAAGCGATACATTTCAAAAACAGGGGGCGTCGCGGTTAGGTACTTCCAGACCCAAAAAGAAGCGCTAAGATTTGCGGCGATGCTTCATCGATGGATGCTTAAAACAGCGTACAGAGAGTTTTGGGCCAATGTCGGAATAGCCGCTGATGTGAGATCAATAACGCTATGCCCCGCACGCATCGCGACCGACTGAGGTATGCGAATTACTGATTAGATTATGTGATGATGTGATAGTATTATCATGTAAGGAGGTGCAGGTATGACAACGGTGACAGAAAATCTGGATCGGGCCCGAAAGATTCGGGACGAACGCAAGGCCAAGCTAGTCGAGTACATCGCGGTGATGGAGCGTGTCAGCGACTTGCTCGACGGGTTCGCAGCAATTCCCCGCGCAATTCGCGAGGCGAACAACGAGGCGCGAGCACTCCGCAAGCAGATCGGGGGTCGGAAATGATGGCGGAACGGTTGGCGGAGATCCGCAGACAGACAGAGCTTGGATTCGAGCACGCGAACGACGTCGTCCGCGAACTGCTCGACCACATTGGCGAGCTTAACGAGCGAGTCTCGACGCTTTTGTTTACAAATGGCGTGCTGGACTCTGCCGCGAAGGACACGCAGGCGTGGAGCGTCCGCGCACAGACGGCGGAAGCGAAATGCGCCCAGCTTGAGGCGCAGCGGGGCGAATTGGCGAGAGAGCTTGACCTGACGAAGCGCGAAGCGTGGACAGCCAAGGAGCGCCACAAGGACGAGAAGGATCGCGCCGACGGCTTGCGCGAGAGACTGGACGAGCTGAACGCTGAGGATTTCGCACGGGCGCAGCGGGGCGGGGCGGTCGTGGTGCCGGAGTTGACGGACATAGAGCTTTCGGCATGCGAACGTCTCGCCCGCATGTGCCGGAAATCGCCGTCACTGGTCGAAGGCTACCTGGACGACATCAAGCCATGGGAGGCTGCGGAGGCGATCGAGAAGGCGGCGACACGGCAAGCTATCCCCGCCGACCGAGTCCTCGCCGATGGAATGGTGGGGGTGGATCGGAAAGGGTTGCATGATGTTTACGAGGCGTTAGCCTATTCGCAACCGTCCGAACCATCCGTAGATCCGCACTCGAATAGCATGGCCCACCGCCGCGCACTTGGGTTTTGCGCTGACGCCCTCCGCAGCGCCAAAGGGGAGGTGTAGGGGTGAAGTGGTACGCAAACACCGACGCCGACAAGATCCGTCCAGCGCACAAGGGAGATTCGCCGAACTGCGTCACGCATACCGAGGACGCCGCATGGCTCCAGCTCATGCACAATGCGATGTGTCGATGCGCGAGCGCCGGAAATCGTGCAGCGAACGCAAGGGCTGAGCTGCGCAAGCTGGAAGAGGAGGCGCTGAAAAGCGCCGAGCGCCTTGCGCGAATCATGGATGATATGCCATTCACGGCGCGACAATTCCGCGAACGTGCCATGGAAACGGAAGACCGCGCCCAGCAAGCGAAGGGGGAGGTGGAGGGGTGAAAGGCTCCATGCAGATCTCCAACGAAACGCGAAAGGCGCTCAAGTACCTGTCCAACATTGCGGAGCGGTCAGGATCCGAGGCCGAGCACGACTGGTTCCAGCGGTGCCCGGAGCGATTCCGCAAAGCGGTGCAGTCAGCCGTTGAGGGGTTCCGCCAGGACGAGGCTCGCGCCCAGCAAGCGAAGGGGGAGTGATGACCACATTCCGATCACACGACGACAACGAAGGTGATCCAGCCCAAGGTGTTGAGATCTGGATTGACCCAATGGGAGATGTTCATTTGTCTGCCCGTGGTGGCGGAATGCGCCAATACCTTCGATTCCGAACCGTTCACGGCGGCGGAGAATCTCCGCATACTCATGCGGCCTTGATTGCGCTGAAAGCTGCGATGGAAAAGGATAATCAAAGCAGGCTGCACCCATGACCACCACAATCCACCGCGCCGCCCGTCACGCGCTGTCAGACGACCCGTGGAGGGCTGAGAAGGAGAGGCGCGCCGCCGAGGTGTTCGAGCGGTTGCGCGCCGCCTCGTGGCACGGTCGGAGGGCAAATAGGGCACCGGAGAACAGGTCGGAGGATACGGAATAGAACGAGCGCCGTCGAGAATGGCGGCGCTCTACTTCTCCCGTCGAGCGCGATCCTCTGCCATGTGCTCCCCGAGCGTCTTGGCGATGTCCTGTACCGCCTCTTTGAGGTCTCCGATCGCATCCATGTAGATGATCTGCGAATCGGCGGCTTGCTTGCGGAAGCCTTCCTGGAGACGGTCGCCAAGCGTGGTCAGCGCCAAGGCCAGCGTCGAATCGAAGTTGTTGAATCCGTGCTTCACCCGCTCATCCACCGCATCGCGAAACGGCACCGATGTTCGAGCGATATTCTCGACCGACTCGCGAAACCCCGTGCTCCCGTAGGCGCTGTTTTTCGTGTTCTCGGCGAACTCTTTGATGACCTCGCCAGAGAGGATGGATCGCGCTAGAGAGTCGTTCCGGTGTTGCTGTTCTTCGGGCGTGCGGATCGGGCGCTTTGGCTCATACAGAGAGTCAGCCCACTTCTTGAGCGCCCACGTTGCGCCGAGCCAGAGGACACCGAAAGCGGACCAAACTAGACCGGGATTTTTTGCCAGCCAATCAACCACCCTACACCCCCATCCGTTCCGGGCCCGGTTCCTCGTCCAGCAACCCGCGCTCGTACGCGCCGCGCCACGCCTTCCAGCCGATGTCGGAGGACACAGCTAGGTAGCACGCATCCGCCGACCTGTACGCCGTCCAGCGGGTCACCACACGCCATGCAGACACGTTGCGCCGGATCGCGGTCTTGATATTCCGACGAAAGCGCGAATTCCACGCCTCGAACGATTTGCGCGTGCCGTCGTTGCCGTAGTAGCCTTCGAGGTCGTGGAGAAAAGCGGCCTCCCGGACATGCGGGAGCAGTACGCCCAACGTTTCGCGCAACCACTCCGGCGTATCATCCGCGCCGATCCCGTTGGCCTCCTGCGCGCACTCGTCGAGGGACAGGCAGACATAGCCGGGGAACACGTCGAGCGCCCACGAATGGACGCGCTCCATGTACCTCCATGCGTCGAGCTTCGGGATCATCTCCCGCAGTCCATCACGCGCCCCCAGCGGATGCGCTGCCAGAGGAGGCAGGCATCAGCCAGGAGGGAGTAGGCGAGGCGGGAGAGGAGGGTGCGGGTCATCGCAACCTCGGAGTCGAACTGACTGCGCGCAACAGGCGAGACGGGAACTCAGTCGCCATCACACTCTCACCAAGGGCTGAGAAGTGCGTCCCGTCAACTGTGTATTCTGCTCGCAATAGGTTTGGAGACGATGGTTGTCCCATCCATTCGCGTACATCTATCATCGGATACCCAGAATCGCGGATAACCTGGATTGACCTTTCCCGTTGCGCGATCTGTTCTGCTGTACCGAGGTTGTGACACATGATGATAGCGATTGGCGAAACGCTCTTGCTTTCGGCGTAGGCCGCGAATTCGAGGAAGCGCTTGACTTGCAGGACAGACCCGGCCTCGTCAAATGCCCCCGCATCATTGGAGACGAACGGTGTATAAAGGGCGTATTGCGCCATGGTTGAATCCAACCTAGCCTTTGCGACATCAAGGATTTGCGCGGATGTTGCCCCGGCTCGGGCGGCATGGCCCAGGGTGATGCCGTAGTCGCGGAGAGCGCCGCCAGCCAATCCAATCCACGGCTCGCCGGTGCCGGTATATGTGATGTAAGCCGACACCGTTGAGGCTCCGAAAACCTCGACCATAGTTTGATTGATCCCGGTCGAACCGATCATGTTTGCGCCGTCCCAGAAATAGACGCGCCCAAAGATCGAGGCTGTCAAATCCGCCGCTGCATTCAGCAGGGGGTCAGCGATTGCGGATGTGGTGGCAACACAGTCGGCGTTCGTTGCTCGTCCTGTGATTCTCTTGGCCCATGCGGACCCAGCCATCCTGTCGGACGAAATCGCAAGGGGATACTCGGCGCGATTCGAGAACCACCAGAACGTCGCTCCACCCAATTGCTGCCAGTAGCGCAAGCACACCACAGGCGCACGCAGCGTTGGCACGACGTGCGACGACGGGAGGTAGATTTTGCTCGAAAGCCAGTAACCAAGACCATTTTCAAATCCAGCGCCAGGGCGCGCCGGAACGGTGGGGGCGGTATCTACGGAAACCCATCCGGTGCGCGGGTTATCTGTCACGTCCGCGCCGACAGACGGGGTCGCGCTACTGAGGGTTGACGATAGCGCCGCGATCAGGTTTTTAAGGCCGCTGTACGCTGATCCCGAGTTGTTCGCAAGCTCGATCTGGATGTGGGTGAATTTAGTCACGGGGGCCAGGATATTGATCTGGCCGGTTGCGTTGGTGAGGCTTGAAGTTCCGGCATCGACGTAGCCAGGATGCGGAGCCCACGCAGCGACCCGCAACGTCTTTCGCATCGTGGCACCGGGCGAGCTGATCGCCCCCGCCACCGCCACGTCGCCGGAGGGGGTGGAGGACGGTGCGGATGCTTCGGTAGATGCCGAGATCGACGCTCCAGGAGAGGCGAAT
>OFRB01000138.1_pt1 | contig 19218 bp, 52 predicted proteins | sample 1543021 | NCBI WGS metagenome assembly OFRB01 (sample SAMN07774230, study PRJEB24372) | wastewater metagenome | isolation source: Exp Tend CN 0WW | collected 2016-02
AACAGTACCGTCAAAATAATTATAAAAAGATTAAAGAATATAAACAAAACAATGTAGAAAAAATTCGTAAACAAAAAATCGTGTATCAAAACAATCGCAGAGAAAGCGACCCATTATTTAAGTTTTCTCATAATATTAGAGCGTTAATACTTAAATCGTTTAAACGTAATAGTAAGAATTTTAGAAAACAAAGCAAAACCATAGAATTACTTGGGTGTACTATTCCTGAACTACGTGACCACTTAGAAAAGCAATTCCAACCGGGTATGACATTTGAAAATCACGGGGAATGGCACGTGGACCATCGAATTCCGTTAGCGTCCGCTACTACACAAGAAGACGTAGAGAAATTGTGTCATTACACCAATTTGCAGCCTTTATGGGCGGCAGATAATATTAGAAAAGGTGCAAAATTGTGGACGTAGTTTACGGAATGCTTATACTTATTAGCTTACAGGCGACCGCTTGGTTTGTTTATAGTAAAATAAATGAACACGAGATAGCAAATCGCAAGGCCGTAGTGGATTGGATAATACGTCACAAACTTTGGGAAGTGCATCAAAATATATCAGCTAAGACGTTATTGAATTTTGAAGCTCTTGAAAAAGAACGCTCCGCCGCTATTTCGGAATCTATTAAACTTAGTTACAGAATTGATAAACTAGAACAAGAGAGACAGGAGTTCTACTCCTTTTATCATAAACAGATTAATATTAGAGATAACGAGATAGAGTTTCTTAAACGCTATATAAAGGAGATAAAGCCCGATGACATTTAATGACGATACCTTTAATGGTAACGATGGTGACGACGCAGAACGAGACAATCTAATTGCTGCCCTACTTGAAATACTTGAGCAAATAAACTGGTCAATAGCTTCTAAAGTAAATCCTGATACAGGCAAAATGGAAGGATTCATAGTCGGCCAAGATGAGTTTTTAAACCAAGTCTTAACTGCAATAGACGGCTCTGGCGAAAAAATAGATATTAATAATATTTATCTCGGCGACAACGAGGATTTGAATTGAACTGATGAAAATATGTACTAACTGTAATTTAGAAAAATCGTTTAGCCAATTTCATAGAAATATACGAGCAAAAGATGGCTTGCATATATGGTGTAAATTTTGCACTAAAGAATACAAAAACGAATACTATAAAAATAATAAAGAAAAAGTTAATCAAAAAAATAAAGAATATCAAAAGATAAATAAGGATATACTTAATGCGCAAAAAAGAATATATATTAAAAAAAATATTGATAAATACAAAAAATATAGGCAAGACTATGGGAAGGAATATCGCAAATTAAATGCTGATAAAATTAAACAGCAAGGTAAAGAATATCGTAAATTAAACGTAGATAAAATTAGAAAATATAGAAAACAACGTAGAAAATCTGACAACTTATTTCGGTTTAGAGATAATGTTCGACATTTAATAACTCAATCATTTAAACGTAATAAAACTAAAACATATAAAAAACAAACTAAAACTCAAGATTTATTAGGATGTACTATACCAGAATTTTGTGCCTATCTAGAAAAACTATTCCAACCTGGTATGAGTTTTGAAAATCATGGTAAATGGCACGTCGACCATCGAATTCCTATTGCATCAGCTACAACACAGGAAGAACTGGAAAAACTATGTCATTATACGAATCTACAACCATTGTGGGCAATTGACAATATTAGAAAAGGCGGAAGATATTAATGGCGCGTATTGACCTTGAGTTAGGTAGACTTCCTACCGTTGATTACTGGTATACAATCTTGAGTAAGCAAGAAGTCGACCGTATTATTCTGATTAATAAACATGTCGACCTCATACTCAGTAAAGAATATGTCAGATATTTCACTGTATAAACGTTGATGTAACTCTAATATATTAGGAGCTGTAATTTCTATTGTCGTTCCTAACGTGTCATAATCCCCAACTGACGTAGCATACCATTCAGTATCATCCTTATGAACTTTAAAGTGTAATGTCTGAAAAAGAGGAATGGACGGATTATTACACATTACGGCATCTTTCCCCTTTTTAAGATTTGATTTAACTTAGCTCCAAACATACGGGCTTGTTCTTCAGGACTATCTTGTTTATACCCTTTAGTTCCCGGTCCTTGGTCTGCTTGGTCACGCCGTTTCCACGGTTCACTCATTGCTTCTTTATACAGCTTATCACCTGGTGCGAATTCTTTGTCGTATAAATCTTGAAATGGAGTTGGAGACTCAGCTAAAGGTTCACCCTTGCCTGTAACGTCTAGGTCCATAGGAGATGGTACGTCTTTGTAGAACTCCTCATTAATCCTTTGACCGTCAGTTTTAGGAAGACTTTGAGCTATAATCTCGTCTAAAGCTAGTTGTTTTAAATTTACATCTCCGGGCATTAATATCTCCTTGACATCCTTAATCTTACTTGTTATTCTGCTTATATTGCAATAACAAAGGAGTTCACTTGAGTAAATTACGCACATATGAGTATGAGATGAGTTTAATCGATAAATCTAAATCCAAGGTATTAGTTCTAGCACCTAACGAAGGTGTTGCTATTAATTCTATGGTTGCTAGTAGATTTTTCGTCGATGTGGAAGGTAGTGTTATCACTGCAGCTTCTATAGTCAAAGTAAAAGTAAGTCTTGCTAGCGAAACAGATGATAAGTATGTCGAGTTCGTTAATAAGAATAGAGATTTGCTTAATGGCCTCAGGATGTTATAATGAAATCGCAGGAACTATCTTCTATCCTGACAGTAATTAAGGTACTTACCGTTTATGATGAGTATCTTCATTCAATATACATAGAAGAATTATATGATAAATTGACCGAGCAATTCCAGCTAGGAAGCGGACTTGATGCAGGATTAAGTATTCTATCTATTCACTATAGCGGATTAACGTGGGATAAATTCTACGATAAGGTAGACGTTAAGGCTTCATTTGCTAAATATGGTAGCTTTATTCCTGACCAAATATATAATCTAATTACGTATAAAAACGAAGACCTAACCCTATCTGAAATAGAAGCTCTATTTACACAAGCCAACACCCTATTAAAAGGAAAATCAAATGACAAAGCTAGAAAGACTAGAACTAAACGAACTAAGTAAGAAAGCCTATGGTGCATCGTCACGTTGGCAATCTATTATGAACAAAGGACTTAAAACAGTAGTAGCGGGCAAGACTACAACTAGATACCCTTCTGTTGAAGAAGTTAAAGCTATCATGGCGGGATTAACTGAGAATCGTTCAGATAAAACTATTGAGCGGGCGTTAGCTGATATCACTAACGTTACTGGTGTAGAACTTAAGTGACCCTTATAGATGACTCTATATTATTCTTTGCCGCAGTTACACTCGGGGAACACCCGGTATTTGGTAACGATTATGTGGAGTCTATTTTTGCTAACATACTAGATGAGATGGAACGTGAATAGAATACACCTGCAGCATGAGCTAATATACCCTGAAATAATTAATTATGACGACGCTCTGTCGTCTACTAACATTGACCTATTCACCCTATCTGACGATTACGATGATATTATTATTACGTATGAGGACCTATGGGAGTCATAGAAATTCGAAAACCCCTGCCGAGGATGTTAGTAGGAATGACAACAGTTGGTGTAATTGTTGTGATTAAAATAAATCGTATATTAAACGAATGCAATCAGTAATGTCTGACCCAACAATACCCAATGCCGCAGCTAATTGGATAGCTATATTCATACCCTTTCAACTTACTCTTCCGTACCAGGCAGCAGTATCTTATGTAGCCCTTTATCCCGATGGGTAGTAGCCGTTGTATTTTTACGTGACACTCTCATATAACATTTCTTGCTACAAGTCTCACTCTTATTAGGCTTGTTTGTTTGAAAGTTATTACCACACCCTTTACAGCAAATCTCAACCTTAGGTTTATGTGGACGATACTTAGTCTTTCTAACTTCAGGTAAGCACTTACTACAGATTAATCCATGCCAGTGCTTGCCTTCATCATCCACCGCACCTACATATCCTGAGGGTGTTTTTGGTCGAGGAATCTTGATGCAGTTATCTCCGCATATTTTGCAAGAACGTATTGAAGCAGACCCATTAACGCTGTGTTCCATATTATATCCCCGGCTAGCAGTGGTTTATAACGGTACTTGTTAACCATACTTGTGGATTAGTCTTCTCAGTGTATTTTGAGTACGACTATCAATTGGTATATACATACGCAGTACTCCAAATGCACGATTGCCGTATATAAAGTTGTGGTGAATTATAATCATAATGTTAACCCTGCCTGCGGATATCGTTAGACATTACATGTAGAAACATCATATTGATGTATAATAGATAGGAATTACCAGAAATAGTAACTATTTCAAAAGGTTCTCTTCTGTATGAAGATAAACAGGATAAGTTACGCATCGTTCCGCACCATTGAGTTGTATCCATCATGCAGTTCCCATGTGGCTTTAGCAAAGAAGTCGATTATGGATATATCTTTAAAGTCTAGGTATTTCATTGGCAGTTGAGTGCGATTAATCACGATAAGCATGTCTACTTACCTCAATGTCAAGCATATCACTTCTATCTACAAGTTTAAGCCAAATAAATGCAAATGGGTCGCTAGACATTTTATATATATATTTGTCATTTAATAACTTAAGGCGTAACATTGATATACCGTACCTTAAGATTTGAATTAACCCATGACGCATAATTGATACCAAATAAAGAAGTGTTAATTTCTGGTATTAGTCTTATAAATCTATCGTGGTCTAAATTTACAGTGAATTGTCCCCACAGTCTATAACCGCTCCAGTGACCGTTAATGTGAAGAGTACAATACTTATTTAATTCTTGTGTGGGGAGGGAGAGTAATTTCATATGGTCCTACCGTGTTTGATGTTACTGAATAATAAACTATCTGTCCTGAAACATTGTATATACCATTTGACGGAACTACAAAAACTGGTTTGCCCCAATTAAATACTCCTTCAGTGTCGTACATAACATTAGAGTAGTTTGTATTTATACCATCTGTACTTAAACTTCCTAATCTATATTTATAGAACAATCCTTGAGTAGGTAATTCAACTCTATTCATATAATCTATCCTCGGTCTCTATTAGCCAGCTATAGTAGTCTTCTATCTTAGGAGGGACTTGACCATATATCTGTTTAAATAAACCATTAAGCGTTGCCTCGCTTGGTATATAAGCATATTTATTCCATGCTTCATATATATCTAATGTATTCACTATAACCCGCCCCAGCTAACGGTAGTTTTAAATCGCGTCCTTATTGCACCGTTGTATATTTGAAATCTAGGTTCAATACATATAGTTCGAACTGGGTCATTATAATCCCAAGCAGGAGTCATATCAATAAAACCCATATAGAACCGCCTCATAACCTAAACCTAATGAGCCATTCATAGTTGCAAAATTTTCTAATGGTTCAGGCCCATTACTGTATCCGTATATCCATTCCATTAGAAATCCTGTATGCTGCACAACATGTATTTTTTTCAATTGCATCCCTCATATCTAATCATACAACAATTATAATCAACACACAAGACAGATAATTCATGAGGATAGTACCAAGCCGGATAGGTCGAATCTTGTTTAAATACATCAGCTAAGTCTATGCTTGTGTTATCTATTTGGACTATATGCATATATCTATTCTAACTCCCATATAATATCCATAAGAGCAAAACGTACTTTAGGAACGGGGTCTCTATAATGAATTAAATAGTCATTAAAATTAGGTAAGGGAAATTGAATGCTAGACATTATCTTATTATTTTATTATAGATTCATACCTAACGCAAGTAATAACCAATCGAGTATTTAAATCCATAGAATCTCGAACAAATAATTGCTGAGTTGAAGTAAGAACTAAAAGTTTAAATAGACCGACAAAATGTAAATGTATATCTAGCTTTACCATTGTAGTTCCGTATCAAATATACATACAAATTTTAATACATCTATTTGAATCTTCATTGGAACTTCATACATGTACCAGTTCCAATGTAGAGGTGTTATCTGTGTAGGATTGTTACCTAGTCCCATATTTAATCTTTGCATATATCTCTCACTATAATTTGGAAATCTCTGCGTCTAGCCCAGAAGTCATTAGGTGTATAATTGAGGGCAAGGGTCACAGCTAATACGTCACGTATTTTAAGCTTCTTCATGCCACGCTATCCACGACATAGTATCCATACACATTACACGGGTACGTGACATACCAAATATTAAAAATTCTACACTAGGTATTTGGACTATAACATCAACGAGTAACATCATACTCCCTATCAGATATAACACATTCAAGTGAATGGCATAGTATCCATATACAAGGAAATAAGGCATTTAAATCGAGTTGAGGTAGGTCCATATCTACGGCAATAACAACGCCCACGGGTCCTCCTTAGTTGCATCCGCTTGTATCACTATGCCATGATATTGTGTAACTATTGTAATAGAAATACCGAACGGAGGGTTCTTAGTGGGAAATTTCTCAATTGCTCTATAATCAATGTATTTCATAGTTGCACCTCATGAATCCATATTTCATCTTCTAATACTAAGTCAAAAGGATAACTCATCATAGGAAGGTTTATTGTAATCTTAATGTCTTTCATAAACCGGTCTCATTTGCTATAGTGGCAACTTCCATAGTCCAAGTTAATTGCCTCCACGTATTACTGAGCGCTTGTCCTTGGTACAATAATGGTAACTCCTGTATAAGCACACGTCTATTAAAACTAATAAGCTTCATGGGAAATGATACCATTCAAAGGATACAATCATATCCTCTAATTGTAGGCTTATGTCGGATAACAATAAATCAAATACTGCCGGTATGGTGTATGGTCTAAAGTTAATACAATGCATATAACCATTATAACACGTTATGTATAATCTTGCAAGTACAATGTCGTTCGCTATGCTCACTAAGCTTAAACGCTCTATTAGCTCCATAGTGGCACGATGTGTATAAAGATGGTAGTTAGTCAGGATATTAGGTATAATTCAATGGTGGGGCTATTATCGCTCTATGTACCTTAACATTTGGTAGTAGACTATATCAAACTGGGTACCTATCATAAACTCAGCATGGGGTACTTGAAAATTGAGGTGCCAACGTATCCTATTCACGTTCGCTTACCAGGATTGCAATCATAGTGACCGTGTGCCGTGAAGGTACACGTAGACAAGCCAGTGTCTTATAGACCGTAGAAGGGTATACACATTCAGGATAAGTCTCCCATACAATTACTGAGTTCACAGTACTAGCATAATATACCTCCTGCTATATGTCAACTATAAACAGTGCGTGTACTATAATGGAGCAATCCAATGTCGCAGTGTTGGTATGGTGGTGGTGTAGAATGGTACTTTTGGATGACATGGAATGTATGGCTGATGTATATAAAGTTTTATTCACGTCTCAATTATCCTATCCCCCCCTGGTCTACATCTTGCACTACTACAAATCCCATACCATGTATCACAATGAGATAGGCATGAATCTTGCAGGGGGAATGTCGTTCGCTATGCTCACTGGTATGATTTTTGCAAGGGGGAGAGTGTCTCGATTTGAGATGAGGGGTGGAATGGAGATTTTGATTCTATCTCAAGCTCTATCCTCTTAACTCTATCTCTATTATATCACTATCTAACTCTACATATATAATAAGGATACTGTCTTGTCCTATTTTAGATACACGAATACTTAATAAATCCTATTATTAGATTTATAATAAAGACTTGTACCATTGTCTCTATTCGTAATAAGTCTAGTACTTTTAGACTTATAACTATCTTTGTATACTTTCCCTCTTTACTGGCCAGCTTTGGCGGGTACTCATATACTAGGTTGTAGTCAACCAACTAAGACCACCAGTTACGGTTTACCTCTCTAGTTATTCGTTGTCTGTTTCATAATGATACATCGTACCTTTAATCCTCATTCAACCTAGGAAGCATGACTCCTTAGTTATCCCCCAAAATCAGTGAGCTATTCTATTCACGTTGTTAGCTTTGGGCTTTAGATATATGTAACGATTCAGCTAAAGACCGTAACTTAAAGTAGTTACTCCTTAATTCCTGAACTATTCGCTTAAGGTATTTATCTCCATAAGCCTTAGAGTTTTCTATTAAATGATTAAATTGCTCTTGATTAATAGTGTGTCTATCCATCAATGATTTAATCTGTTTTAAATGATACTCAATTCGAGACGCTTTGTCGTTCATATCTATTATTACTTGTTAACTGTATCATGCCAAACAAGTGACGTAAATTGTTAGACAGTGTCAATTCTGTCTACGGTCTTTGTAGGTTTAATTAGACTTGAAGACCATGCCTAGCGACTCATTCTGACGCAGTGCGTAACCCATTGAGTTTACAGGATTTAGTCTTGTGGCATACACCATGCAATGATACTAAAGCAACGAGGTAACAAAATGAAAGTAACTATACATCCTGAACTTAAAATTAAACATACCGTGTTATTATACCAATACGATACCGAGCCTGTAATTCATACAAGTCCAGAACTTGACGTTAGACTTGAAATGACAATGTGTGTTATGATAGCTTTATTGATGCCGTCAATTATTGGATTAACTTTATATTTAACTAACTAAACAAAGGACGTATAAAATGACATCACGAATAATTTTTCAACAAGCGGAATACCGAATCGTAGAAATGTTAGACCAATATTACAATATAGAAGACTTAAAAGGTGATACATATAATCAGGCAGTACATTTAGATATAAACCCTTTTGAGTTGCAACAACAAGAAATTGAATTTGAAGCTAAAATAATATCAGAGGGTGTTTATGGCTATGAATTACAAAAATGGAACCCTGAAATTGATACGGGCTGGACTCACGTTGACTCATGTTGGGGATTTGTTGGTCAATACGATACAAAATCAAATGAATATAATCATTACATCGTAAATGAATTAAAATCACAAATTAAAACGGCAGGCTAACATGACAACCTTACAACTATTCACTGAATTTGAGAACTTCATTAAACCTAAACTAGAACATAGAGTTTTTATTGATTCTGAAACGGTATTGACCTTTAGGTCTTTAAATAACGCAATGAACGCTTACGGTCAAGCACGGAATCGAACTTTAGTTGAACAATTAACTGATGGTTCATTTATCCTGTACAACCGAGGACTAGTCAATCCTGTAAAACTATCGTCTCTTGACGAGGCATTTAAGATGATAGGTGACTTGTGTTAAGCATTCAGGATATCAAAATGATACTGGCTGACGTTTGCCGTCAGAAGTGTGAAATAATTGAACACAATGGGTCTGTAACTCGATTAATTGAGCTTTTAAGTTTGGAATTGCTCTTGCATAAACAATTAGTAACAATGTACGAGGCTGAAATGAATCAGCCTCTAAGAAAGGTAGGCTAGAACGTGAAAACAAATAAACTTCAGAACTTAATTTATAAAATGTTAACAGAAAACACCGGGTGTCATGGTTTAGATAGTGGTGGCGCTTATGGCCGCGCATGGCAACGTAACAGTGTAAAATCTATTCAGGATTTTATCAAAGAGCCTGAATGCACTTTAGAAATTACCAATTGTAAATACAGCGACAAAGAAAACATAGAACTTATGGTAAACATTTCAGTATTTCATCATATGGTCAACCGACTTGAATTAGATGCCTTATGTGACCGCTTCAATCGTCGCAAAGTAAACAATTGGGATTCACAAGAATTTTACGGTATATCTGATAAAGGTGAAGCTTTTATACTAGAACATTTCGAAGCTGGTGAGTCGTTTAACACTTATAATTGGTCTGCTAACTATTCACAAGTTTTGCAAGGCTGCGAATTAGAGCATAAGGAAACCGGCGAAAAATACATCCTTTTACAAGTCCATGGCGGGTGTGACGTTCGTGGCGGCTATACAGACGCCAAGTTATTTAAATTGTCATGTGATTATTTTTTATCAGAGGATTGTATGTTTGAGGATGTAGACTACATGGGTGAGTTTATAACTAACGAAGGTCAATCAGTAACGGATAAAGATTTACAAGCTTTAAAGAATAAATACAACCTTAAAAAAGGTGACTCTAAAGTTATCACCGGCACTTTATGTGAGGGTTACTAATATGACACTCAATAAACAATGTTCATGTTGTAAAATTGCGTTAACAACAAAGAACTCTTACAGGATATCTAGGCATAACAATAGAATGAAACGACGCACTGAAATGGGTTTATGGATTAATTGTAAAGCTTGTGAATCTACAATGTTATTCCTGAACAATGAGACTAAAATAATGATTAAGAATGAAAGGATTGGCTAATATGAAAACTAAATTTACACCCGGACCTTGGAAAATTGGAAGTTACGACGACGATGGTGACTTAGCTATTGTTACTAAAAAACAGACCATCGCTTTGCTTGACCAAAGAATGATTGATTCTAAAGCCATGATAGATGACGATATCAATAAAGCCAACGCCGCACTAATAGCAGCCGCGCCTGAAATGTTTTTAATACTTCAAGAGTACTTAGAAAAATACATGGACATAGACGAAACGGACCTAAACAACAGAGCAGTATCAATCCTTAAAAAAGCAAGGGGCGAATAATATGGAAAACTACTATAAAAATCAATTAAGCAAGTTAAACCTTGACCAAGAATACCCAACAAGTTTAAAAATATTCGATGGTCATGGCAAGTCAACTAATCAAATGGACCTAAACACTGAATCTATTCCTGTATTGATTGAATTCCTTAAGTCTTTACAGGATACATTAAATAAACCTGAATCATATAGCTATGTACATTCAACATTTGACTCCGTATTTGGAAAGGTGAAATAATATGAAACAATATAACACACTACTAACAGACCTTATTGAATTAGAATCTACTCTTGTTGATGACCAATTTGATTATGACGCTCTAATGGGCTCAAGGTTTGACGATAGTTACAATACGACTAAACACTCACGTAAAGGTCGAATGCTTGCTAAAACCAAGCACAGTGAACGTAAAGCATACATTCCTTGGGACCAGATAACGTTATCCAAAGAACGTATTAATGAGATAGTTTTGGAAGTTATAGCAGAATTTAACGCTACTAATAAGGTGAAATAAATATGAAACATTTATTAATGTTATCACTAGTATGGTTAACTGCGTGTAACCAGACAACACAAGCTGATATTGAACGCGAAGCCAATAAACAATTACAGGAAAAAGAAGATTGTAAGGACGCAGCTAAAACATTAAATTTACTAAAGTCCGAAATAGTAAGGCAGCCAAATCAGACACCGTACTGTCTTATATATGTAAATGACAGTGGTAACGACATAGCTATAAGTTTATCAGAGGCTAGATTTATGGTTAGATTAGATGGTATTAAAAAATCCTTAAAAAGAAATAAATAATATGAAACACTTATCTAATTACTTCAACTCTATTCGTGAACTATATAGTGATTCAGGATTTACAATGTCTATCATCCTGACTATATATATATTTGTGACTGTACCTTGTTTAGTGGTGTTTGGTTTGTTTCAACTACTAATCATTCCTGTATATTATGGAATTGCGATGTTAACAACACGAGGTAAATAACATCAATGACGATTACATTACTCAAAGGGCTTTCACTTCGCTACCCGCTTCGCTGCTGCGTTCAGGCATTTCCTTTTCGTAATGAATCTATATAAGTAAATATCCTGCAAGTGGCGTGCTTCACCCACTAGCGGTATTTTTTACACTTAGAAAAGAAACGCAACCACTGCGTTATATTCTATCTAAGGTCAATTTAGAGCTAGACGTTTCGTTAGATTCGTCAGGGAGTAAACCCTCGCTGTGGTCAATATTCTTGACTCTTTGGCTATACCGTGTGGCTATAACTCTAAATTAAAAGTGGCCGCCTTGTTTTTGAAGCTATTACGGGCACTATGTTTTTGAGTTAGTTATTCCCTGTAGCTTAAAATATTCCTTCCTTAAAAAGGAAATATCTCCAGGGTCCAAGTCCTTAACTAACTTCTTGTCTGATACTATTAAATTGAACTGGTCATTAGATATATTCAAGGCTTTAACCTTTTGTTCTATCCTAGATAAATGATATTTAATGCGTTCATTCTTCGTATACATACATTTCAATATAGCGTATTGGGCGCTATATGTCAATATGAGAATTTGAGTTGATTTCTGGGTCAACATAACGTAAGGTGTTAATATGAAGTATATTAAACATAATGCACTGTCGTTTTATAAATTAGCTTGGTATTTTGGAAATACAAACGAATACCTAAAGTTTAATTGGGAGTTGCGTGATAATAGCAATGCAATACATAAGTGGTTGGAATATGGTAAAACATGACTAAACTATTAGACTTAATGCCATTTAAAAATACATCTATTTACCAATATACATCTAAAGATGTATTTTTTGTTCACCTTATAAAAAACAAGAGTTTATATGTCGCGTGATTTCAAAAATAAACAACGTATAACTGACCTTATCATACAAGGACATTCTAATGCCGTAATAGCCTCAAGGTTAGGTCTTACAATAAGAGGTGTTAAATTCCATGTCACAAAAATATTTAAAGCTCATAATGTAACCTCGCGGGCTCAACTTATTGCTAAAAACAGTGAAAATTATAATCTCAAATTGATGCAAATCAAAATAGAAAGCTTGACCAAAGAACTAGAATCCTGTAGACTTGAACTTAAGAATACAAAGGATAGACTTTATTCGGTTAGTCTGCCGATGGGAACAAAATGAACTTAACGATGTTTTATATAAATGAAAATCCTAATTTAGCTATTGCGCGGCAAAGTGGTGGTGACAGATACACAAGTACAAAATTAAAATGTATGGGAGAGTTCAGAACCGAAAAAGCATGCGTAAAAGAACTGGCTAAAATTGAAGCTGGTAAAGGAAACTCGCCCCACGAATTGAAATGCATTTGGATGCCATTAGAAAAAGAGTCCGGCGATGGAAAATAAGTTTAAAGAACTTTTATTCTGTAATTATTGTGAATACAATGCCGCTAAGATGTCTCAAAATGGTTGGTGTCAGAACTGCTTTGAATCAAAGCTTGTGGAATATGTTGAAAAATCCGCCCTCGAATCGGCTAACGCTGAAAACAAAGAGTTGACTGATGAAATAACTGCTCTAAAAAAAGAGCTTAAGAGCAAGAATGATAGCTATTCCGACCGCCTTAATAAATATTGGCAAAACCACACAAGCATTGAGGGATTTAAAAAAGAAAACAAAAAGCTAGCCGATGAAAACGCAAAAGTAACTAAAATCCTGAATTGGTTAGTATTTCATGCAATTGATACCGCTAGTATTTCAAAAGCTAAAGGTGCTGAATTATTAGGAATCCCATTAATAGACATGGATAATTATAGAAATAGTCTTGACATGAAATAACACACTATGTTATACTATTTATGGAGGACATATGAACACTAATAGAGATTTTTCCATAATAGATGAAAGCAAAGGTATAGAGGTATTTGTTTTTGCTGATTTTGACCAGAAAAGTTGTAAATGGTTTCCCATTTATTCACACGCAGCAGACATTAAAACTGGTATGCCGGTGTATGTTGACGACCGAGGTAAATACACCGAAATGGTGTTAGCTAGAATTGAGGAACTCAATGCGACCGATAAACATGGGAAATGATTATAAGCTTTGGCGACCATTAGATGACCTTAGTGTATATTTTTACAGGAAATTGTGCCAAGACATCTTAAAACAGGGGTATTTAAACTCTCCTGAATATTTACACATACTTATAGGACCAAATAGCATACTAGAACTTTACGCATAAAGGAAACGTCATGAAATATATAATGATACTTGCCCTGTTAGGGCTCACAAGTTGCTTTAATAAAGCCTCTGTTCCTGAGACTGTTGAGACGTGCTTCAAAGATGAGAAAACAGGTAAATGCACCACAGAACTAACTGTTCGACATATTATAACAATCGAAGTTCCGGTAGCTTTAGTTAATGATTGTGTTGAACAATTTAAAGACCTACCTGAACCAGATAAAACACTTCAAACACAAGCGTGTATACAGAAATATACAGATGACCTCATTAACCTTATCAAAGGTATAACTCCTGTAGACGTTCCACCGACGAGTCCATAATGGAAGAGATAGGATATACACTCAGGGAACACATAATTGATGGATATCACTTCTTTGATATGGAAGCATATTATACATCAGTAAATCCCAAATTAGACAAGTTAGACATGTCATTTGAAGATGGCAGCGGTCACTATCATTTTTATGATGATATATTGCGTGACATTATATTTGACCTAGAGTTAGGATTATGAAATATCTTTATCCCAGGATTCAATACTTAGATTACCACATAATTTCATTATTAAATGAAGGATTAGCTTTACACGAACCATTTACCCCTAATGGCTTTTGGTCAGTCGCTGAGTATGTTGATGACCATTTCTTTCAAGTTCTTTATCATTTTGAGACTGAAGTTTGACAACGCGCCATGTTACATGATATACTAATTGAAGCTTGGAGGTATTATGACTACCGCTTTATTAATGCAACTAATCACAGTGACTGCACTTATTGAAGGTATCCCACCTGAGACAGCCTTAGCTATAGCAAAACTAGAATCAAATTATAGCATGGCCGCGACGGGATTAGCTGGCGAGGTAGGGGCGTTCCAAATATTACCCTCTAGTTCAACATTCACTGTAAAACAATTGCGCGACCCGCTAATAAACGTAAAAGAAGGAATGCGTATTCTTAAGTTAGCAAAGGATAAATGTAAACACCAGGAAGATAATACCTGGACTGTGTGTTTCAATGCGGGTGTGACTGGCGGGTCACGTATTAAGCATCCTCGACTTTTCCCTTATTATAAGAAATACGTACAGACCAAGGAACAACTTAAGTCAAAGATTAGAACGATAAGCAAGAAAAAGATGGTAGCCTATGTCAAAAATTAGCTTGAAAGTAGACAATCCAAAAGCTAGAGAAATATTAGTTCAATATGGCGATTTAGATGCAGTAAGACATTATTTAGGATATTTACGAAATTATACAACGGAGTTAGTCTATGCCACTCTACAGGGTAAATAAAATGTACAAGAAGCTATTAGAGAATCCACGTTTAGTCATTGTATACGAAAAACGTAGCAAGACTATTGAGGTAGTACAAAAGTCTAAGAACGAATCAAAGTACTGGTATTTAGTAGGTAAGGATAGAGAGTTCTATACGTTGAGATTGGTAGAGTAGCCGTATTAAAATGACACAAGGTCATAATTATATATTGACAATGTGAGTTATATAGATATATACTATAGATGTCTGGGAGGACAATATGAGTACTACAAACGTATTACGTTCGTATCAATCTGAAGCACTTAACGCAATTGACCTAGCATTCAAAACGCATAAAGAATTTGTATTAGCTAGCTGTCCATCATCAGGTAAAACATTTATAGCGTTAGAGTTTGTTCGTCGCAATTCCAAGAACAGCTTCCTTGTGCTACCTCATGGGACTAATGTCATTAAAACTCAATGGCAGGAATTGGTCAGCGATATTACTAACGTTAAGGTAGACTTACCGCAGTCTCTTTATAATGAGAAGTTACCCCATTACCATACACTGATTATTGATGAAGCTCATGAATACACAGATGCTACAATGATTTCCAAAATCATCAAGAAGACCAAGCCTAAACGTATATTATACTTGACTGGAACTCCAGCTAAGTTTATTGCTAAAGGTACTCCGATGTTTGTAGTAGCAGCAGAGGAACTTGTACCTACTTACATCAGTGACTTATACTTTGGTCTGTTTAGTACGTCAGCCAACATCACTGACCTAGATTATAATAAGGAACTAGATATTGTTAAAAAGAAAGAAGCGGGGCTAACCAACTCGGCTAAGACTGATTTAGAATCACTTGTATCAGCAATGCTAGTACGATTAAAAGAGACAAACTTTGTTAAGTCTAGTCCATTGATGGCAAAAGCTACTAACAAGTTTACACTGTTTGGTCAATTAGGTAAGACCATGATTGCTTGTAATAATGAAAAGCAGCTCAAAGTTATAGAGAAGGTTCTTGTTGAAAATAACGTTAAGGTTATCTCTAGCATATCAGTAGATGATTATGATTCTGAAAACATTAATGGCTTTGAGAAGGATGACAACAACGTGTTATTAGTTTTGAGACGAGGAATCCTGGGATACAATATGACCAGTCTTGTGAACGTAGTCGATATGACAGGAAGTCATAACATTAATCGTATATATCAGCTATATGCAAGGGTCATGCGTAAATCTGACAAACATCCGTTAAAGTACTTCTTTAAGCTTACAAGCGCGGCTGATATGCAGGTGACTAGATTCTATATGAACGCTGCCATTCATCTTATGCGTAAAGACTTCATCTCTAAATACAATGGTAAGAACCTAAATGAAATGGAAGTTAGAGAGCTAATAGTGCGAGCTAAAAAAGGACCTAACGCTAAGAAGTCCAGGAAGTCTCTTGCCCCAAAGACTACTAAAGTTGACCCATTTTTTCATGGAGTGGTCACAGCTAATGCCCTGCTTGAAGATGTATGGAATAAACAGAGTCAGATATTTAATGAGTATGCCACAATGAGAATTGGTAAGCTTAAAGAGGTTCAGTTTGGTATTACCGAAACGAGACAGATTAAGAACATTACTGAAGAAAATTTGCTATGGATGATTAAACATGGTAAAGTGGATGAGAGGATATATGGATAAAATCAAGTTAATTTTAAATATGTCTAGTCTATTAATAACTATTACCGGAACTTTATATCCCATTAAATTTCCATTAAAACAAATTTTAAATAAAACTAAAGGTTGGGGTGGAATTAATGACAAAGATATTGAAATTTTTGAAAGTAATTTCATAAGGTCCACTACTATTTCAAGAACATATATTTGTATAGGTATTTTATTTCAGATAATTATAGGATTTTTATGATAAAAAATAGAAAGCAATTACAAAAACGCATGGCTGCCGTGGCTCAGTGGTTAGCTAAAAATAATCCAGTTCTTTATAACAAAATACTACCACCAACTCAATTCAGACATACTAAAAAAGAATGTATGGCAGATGCAAGTAAATTCAAATCCCGATATGAATGGCAGCTAAAATCTCCAAATATTAATAAATCCGCATATTCTAATGGTTGGGCTGAAGAATGCTGCGCTCATATGCCCAAAAATTTAAAATTAAAAAAATTTATTTGCCTAGATAATGGCAAAATTTACGAAAATATTTCAAAATGTGCAAAACAGGTAAACATACCTCGGCGTTGTATAAACAATGCATTGTTAGGAAGGCAAAAAACTGCTGGTGGTTTTCGTTGGGCTTATTGTGATGAGAAGGGAAATGTGATAAAATGACCAGACACGAATTTTTAAAAAACTTTAATACTCAATATCACTGGCTAGTACGTAATAATCCTAAATTATTAGACAAAATCTTCCCATTAAAACAAAAGTATTGGGATTTAGAATCGTGTAAACTAGATGCGTTAAAGTATAAGACTAGAAATGAGTGGAATAAGAACTCAAACTCAGCATATAGAACTGCACACAGAAACAAATGGTTAGATGAATGCTGTTACCATATGACATCGTATAAATGGACTTTAGAATCGTGTAAACTAGATGCGTTAAAGTACAATACTAGAAGTGAATGGTATAAGAACTCAATTGGCAGATACGAAGCCGCACGTAGAAACAAATGGATGGATGTCTGCTGCTCCCATATGGAACTTTGTAAATATGGTAGGAAACTAGTTATAAACTTAGATACTAAACAAATATTTGAATCATTATTAAAAGCCGCCGAAAGCGTGAAATGCTCCGGCTCCGCAATATCTTTTGCCATAAAAAAAACGCAAAAATGTAAAGGCTACCACTGGGCCTACTGCGATGAAAAAGGTAACATAATTAAATGACACAACAAATCTTAGACTATCTTATAGGTTCATCATTAATAATATTCCTACTAGGTATGCTCGGATTTATCTTGCTAGATTTTACGCTATATGTTATAATGGATGTATGCTTATGAAATACGATATACACGAATCAATACATTTTGAACATGATGTGACACTGTATGTCCCTGTTTTCTTAAAGACTGATGATGGTTACCCACACTTTGAATATTGCATGAGTGATGCAACATCAGATGAACAGATGGCGTGGAGCTATGGACCGCATTATGTACTTACACTTACTGGTAAATTTGACGCTAAAACACCGCCGTTATTAGATTACTTAACCGAACATGGTCAAGGAGACTAACATGAAGTATCTATTACTAACATTGCTATTCGCTATATCATCTATTGCTCAAACCATTACAGATATTGACGTTGTAACTAAAAAGAATGAATGGATGATTACTCTATATTCAGACATAGAAACCTTTACCTATTACGTTAAAAAACCAGAGTCTGATTCTGACCAGGATATCAATAAGGTAATCAAAGATGTATTAGCTAAGCACAAGAAGGCAACTAATGCGAACTAAACCAGGAGGATTCACTATTAGATATGATAGCGAGGGAAACTCGTGTAATATTATTACTAACGGTGGTCAAGCTCTTAAGGTTAAAGTAGATAGGGAACTTTTAAACTATCGGATAATTGATATCAAGAATGGTATGATTTTAGTTGTAGGCGTAGCTCCATCGTGGAAACGATTACGTGATAAAGTTAAACAGGATATTATTGCTATATTTAGTATACATCCACTAGGGTCAAGTAATATATACACTAGTCGCAACCTAGCTAAGAATCGGAATTTAGCGTGAAGTTCCTAATGATGGAAGCTCATCCTCCATATCATATTGTATACCAATCGTTAGCATTAGAGATGAATACAATATTACTACACATTAAACTTAAAGGAATTTTAAACTATGAACTTAATTACCGCACTTAGAATTAAAGGTATGGCTGGATGAAAACTTGTGTTAAATGTTTAATAACTAAAGAATTGGATGAATTTTATAAAAGAAAAAAGGTCACTTATGGTCTAAAACTTTACAATAATTGTAAAACTTGCTATAATTTACAAAGAAAACAATACTATAAAATAAATCCAAATAAAGCGGCTACAGCCCAAAAAGAATACC
>OFRB01000139.1_pt1 | contig 19115 bp, 27 predicted proteins | sample 1543021 | NCBI WGS metagenome assembly OFRB01 (sample SAMN07774230, study PRJEB24372) | wastewater metagenome | isolation source: Exp Tend CN 0WW | collected 2016-02
GGCATCTATCGGCGGCGAACTGCCAACGCGCCAAGAACAGGCACTTCTTTTTGCCAACCTCAAGGGCAAATTTGAACAGGCCTATTACTGGGCAAATGAGCAGTACGCGTCCTACACAGACTCTGCCTGGTCTCAGGACTTCAACTACGGCTACCAGTACTACGGCAGCAAGGACTCTGAGTTGCGCGCCCGCGCCATCCGCAGGGTACCCATCCATAAGGAAGCAGTATGACCACATCAAACGAACACAACAATGCGCCTGCTGTGCCGCAAGGTGAGCCGGTTGCGTGGATGGTGTACGGAAATTACACCCGCCAGCCCTTTGGGATGCTGAGTAGCGCAGAAGCCTACATGCGCGGATTGCTTAAATCAGACCCGGACGGTGGTTATCACATCCGACCACTGCGCTACGCCACCCCCGCGCCTGCGCCTGCGCAAGAGCGTTGCTCTACATGCGGTTATTTGACCAGTGAACGCGAGCATCTTGGGTGCTTGCGGAGGGCTGTCAAAGACCTCGATATTGCGACAGGTGGGCCATACGATGCGCAAGAGGTGGGGCTTACGGATGAGCAAACGCTGAAGGACGCTTATCAAGAGGGCTACTACGCACGCGTAACTTACAACAACGCCAAGGAAAGCGACCTCGAAACAGAGTGGTCGAAGTCCAGCACCAAGGCCATCATCGCAGCCCTTCGCGAAAAAGGGGGCAAGTGATGGCCGGGAAAATCACAAGGATGAACAAGCGCATCGAGCGTCTTGAAGGCATCGCAATGGGAGCCGGTTTCCTCCTGCAAAAGTTGCGGGCCGAATATGGTGATGACTTTGGTGCCGGAATGACCGAGCAGGTAAATGACTGCATCAGGGATACGCAGCAGATTGCCAATAACGTACTGCAACGCGAACGCCAAGCACTTCGCACATCCCAGGAGCCAACCAAATGAGCGCCAACACGGAGCAACAAATGAGTGAAACCCAAAAGCTGCGCGAGGCGTTGCAGGCCATCAGCCACATTGACGACACAACCAATCACTCGGTTGACGCATCGGCTGCACTGGACCGTATCGGACAGATCGCCCGCCAAGCCCTCGCCCTGCCGACTGCCGCACCAGCGTGTGAACGCGAGGCGTTGCAGGCGCATTGGTCAAGTATGTGGACAACCACGAACGCGTGCTCGTCGCGCAGTATTTCAGCTAATACGAGGTGCAAAATGGCAAAAACAATCCCAACATGGCTTGACATACACCCGCGAGAATACAAAAAACCAACAATTGTTCGGTTTAGAGTCTCTGATTCCCCGTTTTCAGGGGGCCCAAAATCACAAATTTTGTTTGCAATAGTTGGCACAGACTACGGGTATTTGCATACAACTGGGGGCGATTTGCGAACATGGAAAAGCTATTCAGGCGCGTATCGCATACTCAAACAATATACAGGAGCATGAGCATGACCGAATCACGCTTGATCGAACGCGTTAAAACCTTGATTGAGCCCTCGCCTGCCGCGCCAGTGGGTGAGCTGCCAGAGTTGCCGGAGCCAGATTCTTTCCTGTTTCAGCACGACGAAACCGGCAACACCATGTTTGTGGACGCCCAGCAGGTGGAGTGGGGCTTTGAGAAAAACAATCCACGCCTTCACAAGATCGGCGGAGCCTTCACAGAGGGCCAGATGCGAGCCTACGGCGAGCAATGCTGGAAGGCTGGATACAAGCATGGCGCTTGGGGTGACAAGCCAGCAGTCAACCAACAGTTGACGACTGAGCAGCTTGACGAACGCGAGGCGTTTGAGCGCGAAATGTCAAAGCCGCCCTTTGAGTTTTGTATGGATCGGTGGCCGGACGACGGAGCTTATGCCTGGCCCGGGAACTACACGGCGTATCACACACAGTGCGCCTGGATGGCATGGCAAGCCCGGGCAGCCCTGAGCGCTGGCGATGCGGACCCCCTGACCCGCTACCGCGTGTGGCCGGACGGCACTGTGCAGGAGGGGTCAGAGTCCCCCTACGCCTGGAAGAGTGATGACTTTGCATACGTTGACGCTGTCACTGAGGAGCAAGCCCACGAAACCCTGAAGATTAAGGAGCTGCTAGCCGCCAACGCCACGAAGATGATCGAGACTGCCGACCAGCAGCCAGCCGCGACTGAGTCGGTGGCGTGGAACTCGATCCAAACTGCAAGCTGGATCGGGTCGCAACTGATGCACCAGCCGTCTATGTTTGAGCGGGCCGCAGTGTGCAAATTTGTTAGGTCGCTTGGCCGACACCCAACTTTGCTTAAGCACAGCCCAAAAACCCACCCTGTGCCGAGCGTGCCTGCTGACGTGGTGCGGGACGCTGCGCGTTATCGGTGGCTTGCCGATTGCAACAACTACGAAGCCGGGCTTGCGCTAATCATTGACCCGAAACTCACTGAGCAGGCACTAGGCGCAGCCATCGACGCAGCCCTGCGAAAGGACAAGCCATGAGCCGTCCCCCATCCATGCCACGCTACACCTGCCCGAGCATCGACCACCTGAAGGGGCAGATCACCGAAGCCTTTAGGCTGGCGAACGAAGGCATGACCCTCGAAGATCCGGAGGACCTCCTCGCCAGCCTTCGCGCCATCCAACACACCCTGGACGGGGAAGCCTCCTACCTCGAGGATATCCGTGACGCCAACGCCCAACTCCGCACCTGCGCTGAATACTGGCAGGCGGAGGCCGCCCGTCTGGAGGCTGAAGCATGACCCGCTCCCGCTCCCGCACACCACCTGTCCCCTGGGATGAGTGGGAAGAATGTGTGCTGCTCGACCTCTACCCTCTGGGCGGGCCGAGCCTCTGCTCCTACGCTCTCCCCCACCGCACCAAGGGCAGCGTTGCAGGCAAGATCCAGACCCTGCTTGCAGAGTTTCACATCCCCCCGTTCTTCCGTGAAATGAGCCAGGCACGTAGCAAGGTCTGCCTCGAGCGACAAACAATCCGCGTCCTGCCCGCAGGGCAAGCCCCTCCCCTATTAACCACCGCCCCGAACTCCATCTGGGATTACGCTGAAAACGGGCTCCGAAAGGGTTGAGGTTTGTTACAATTTCTTGATTGACACCCGCGTATGCGGGGCGCATAATTCAAATTCCCCCCGATACCCGGGGGAGGGTGACGCGGAGCCCTTTTCAAATCCCGCAGACTAGAAAGTCTATCATGTCCGAACAAGCTCAAGCATCGACCAAAAAGGCCCCTACGGTTTACCACACAGTCACCTTGACTGATGGCCGCGTTGTCGATTTCCCTGGCAATCGTCAAATCCAGAAGGATATCCTGGTTGACGAAGACGCTGGTACCGTCGCAGTTCGCTTCGACTTCCGCAACGGTGAAACCCGCACCTACACTGTCCCCACTGCCCTGTTGCTGCAAGCAGCTGGCCATGGCCTGAGCCAAAAGATTGGTGATGCCGCAGCCTCGGAAAAGGATGTGGACGACGCATTGCTGGCCATCGAAAAGGTTGGCGATCGCATCGCTGGCGGTGAGTGGAACGCAGCTGGCCGTCAATCCGGCGACTCTTTCTCCGGCGCATCTGTGGTCATCAAGGCCCTGGTGATGGAATCCGGCAAGACCGTGGCAGAAGTCAAGGCCTTCTTGGAAAGCAAGTTGGAAGCTGGTGCAGCCTCCGGCCTGACACGCAGCAAGCTGTACGCTTCGTTCAAGAACCCAGCCACCAAGATCGGCCAACGCATTGCCCAGTTGCAAGCGGAGAAGGACGTCAAGGCAGCTGGCGTGTCCGGCGACGACCTGTTCAACGAGCTGGCACAGTAATCAACCCCCCCCACGGGGTTACGGGAAAGGGAGCTTCGGCTCCCTTTTTTATTGTGGGGAAAGAGTTTTGCATCACTTGGTTGACAAAATTCAAACACCCGGCGATAATTAAATCCTAATAACCGGCCATTACCATGCCACGCCCACGCAACACTACCCCCTCAAAGTCCTTGGAAATCGCAGTCCCCATCACCCTGCGCAACCAGGTGGAACAACACCTGTTCAGCGAGGCGTTGGAACGCATCCCCCAAGGAGCCTTCTCCCAATTCTTCTGCGGCCTGGCCTCAGAGTTCTTCAACCAGAGTTTCCTCGACCTCGCCCCTTACATCGCGAACACCCCTGTCGGTGTTCACGTTGTCCGGGGACCGAAGTTGACAATCCAAGCCCTTGAACGGGCGTTGAAAGGTCAAGCATGAATCTCGAAACGATCGCCCAGATAAACGAGCTGCGCCGCAAGGGGATTGCGGGTACACTCACCCAGGAGGATATGAAACAAGGCATCGCCCTGCTTCGTTCCGATCGCCGCAGCGCCTCCGTCGCGAGCGAAAAGTCTCGCAAGACCAAGGCCGTGGCCGAAATCCCCAACGCAGATGATCTGCTCAGCGAACTCGGAGGTTTATAATGAACGTCGGACAATTGCGCGAATTCCTGTCGAACTTTGCCGACAAGGTAGAGGTGGGTTTTGAAGACCCCAACTTCGGCGGGATTCTCCCGGAAGACCAGGGGAGTGTGACGAAAGAAACCTTCCGCTTTCACGAAGGTCAGGTGTTGATTGCAGTCCCTTGCATCGAATCCCTCTCCTAACCCTTTGTTACCTTAACCGCTCTACGAGGAAAACCATGAGCCAAGTTATCCACTGCAACATGTTCGCAACGTGCCAGCATTCCCTGGAAGCCGTTATCAAAAACGGGATGGAAGCAGCCGTTACAAGCTTCAACGTCACCTTCAGCGACGCATCCCCTGACGTGATGACATCTGTCGGCTGGGTGTTCCTCGGCACGGCTGAGATCATCATCACCGCCGAGGCAACGGGCTTGCGTGAAGCCGCTCTCTCCGGGCTGGACGAGGCCCAGAAGGAACTGGATGCCAAACACACCAAGGCCCAGACCGAATTGAACTCTCGCCGAAGCAACCTCCTGGCGATTGAGTACACCACTATGGTGCCAGATCATGAGTGATCGGCCACCCTTCCCCGAGATTGTTGACTCCACAATCATCGGCTCCTTCCGTTCCTGCCGGCGCAAGTTTGAGCTTGAGTACCTCAACCACTGGAAGCCCAAGGTCCCCTCGGTCCACCTCCACGCAGGCGGGGCTTACGCCAAGGGCTTGGAAACAGTGCGCGAAGCCTACTACGTCCACGGCGATGACGCAGACACCGCATTGGCCAAGGGCCTCGGCGCCTTGCTGGAATTTTACGGCGACTTCGAGTGCCCGATGGATTCCGCCAAGAGTGCAGCCCGCATGGCCGGTGCCCTGGAGTATTACTTCCACGTCTGGCCCTTGGACTCTGACCCAGCTGTCCCAGCAACCCTCCCATCCGGCGGGAAGGCGATTGAATTTTCCTTCGCCGAGCCTACCGATGTGATCCACCCTGTAACAGGTAACCCGATCCTCTACACTGGCCGCATGGATATGATGGTGGAGTACGCAGGCGGTCTGTTCGGCGAAGACGACAAGACCACATCCAGCCTCGGCCCTTCCTGGTCGAAGCAGTGGGACTTGCGCAGCCAGTTCACCGGCTATTGCTGGGCCGCAGGTCGTGCAGGTATGAAGCTCAACGGCTTCCTCGTCCGAGGTATCTCCATCCTCAAGACGAAGTACGACAACGCAGAGGCAATCACCTACCGTCCCCAGTGGATGATTGATCGCTGGTACACACAGCTCTGCCGCGATATTGAAGACATGAAGCGCTGCTGGGAACAGGGGTATTGGGATTACAACCTCGACTCTTCCTGCCTCGAATACGGGGGCTGCGGCTTCCGCCAGATCTGCATCACGAAGGACCCCCAGCCCTGGCTGGAGACAAACTTTGAGCGCCGTATCTGGAACCCTATCGCCCGCGAAGAGCAGGTGGTTAAATGAGTCCGGGTTTTTCTCGGGAAGATATGGAACCCCTTTGGCTCCAACGAGCACGGCAATGGGCCTTCAAAGGGGTGTCTGATGCACACCGGAGATTTCAATGCAACAACCAGCCCCACAACGGGTTTCCCTCGAATACATCTACCACCCAAAGGGCGAGCCTTCTCAGTCCCTCGGCGTTAAGTCGGCAGCGCGCAAATGGGACCCGATCAGACGGGAGCACGAGCACCTGTTCAGTCGGAAGTACTATTGCCTGTTCTGCGGGCACGTCTACGGAGAGGTAAGGGTAACCCCCGCCATGCTCTGGTCGTGTGAAATGGGGGTATGCGGCAGTTGCCCCCAAGGCCACCTCACCGACCTGATCCCGGGGAGCGTCCTCAAGTACTACTCCCTCTCCCACCTAAACAGCCTGCCCGAAGGGGTAGTGCAGCACGAGTTCAACATCCACATGCAGTGGGCCTTAAAGGAATACGAAAATGAGTTCAAGCGCAGCGCCAATCCCCTCGACCGCTGAGGTGGTCACCCAAGCCAACGTCCTGGTCGGTCCGAAGGTTATGCTCGAAGGCGCCTCTGGCACGGGCAAGACCTACGCCCTGGGCACTCTGGTCGATTGGGCGAAGAAGCATAACAAGAAGGTGTTCGTCCACTTTATCGAGAACGGATTGGAATCCTTGCTCGGTTATTGGACTGACCGGGGTTTGCCAGTCCCCGATAACCTCCACTGGCACAACTCCCTGGTCCGTCCCCTCGGACTCAAGTCAATCATGCGTGCAGCGGAAGATGTAGGTCGCCTCTCTTACGAAATGGTCACCAAACTGCAAGATGCAGATCGCTCCAAGAACAACCCGTTCCACAAAATCCTGACAGCCTGTGCCGACTTCCCAGACGATCGCACCGGGCAGAAGTTCGGACCAGTGGACGAGTTCGGGAGCGACTGCATCTACGTCGAGGATTCCTTGAGTGAGTTGTCCAACGCTGTGATGAAGATGGTCATCGGCAACAAGCCAACTGCGGCCCCCTCAGACTACGGCGTTGCGCAGAACAACCTGATGAACTACCTGCGCCTTCACACCCAGGGTTCACGTTACACCTATGTCTTGATCGCTCACGTCGGTCGTGAGACAGATGAGATCACAGGTGGTGTGAAGCTCATGACGAAGGCTGTGGGCAAGGCGATGAGCGGGGATATCCCCCAGCTCTTCTCCGACGTCATCTACACCGTCAGAGAAGGCAATCGCTGGTACTGGGATACCGCAGCGGGTAACGTGGACACGAAAACGCGTAACCTGCCTGTAGCCTCCAAAATCACACCCGACTTTGGTCAGATCATGGACAAGTGGAAGTCGCGGGCGGAGGGGGTTACCCGTGCGAAGTCCTGACTACCGCAAGCTGGCGTGCTGCGCACGGAAATCTTTTGACGCACGATACAGCAACTTTTAACCGCCCTTCAGAGCGTTAATCTGGAAAAACCTTAACCCAACTTCCATTTTTAAAGGAAATTTACCATGTCTCAATTCGATCCAAACGCCTTCCTGCACGCTGAAGTCAATGAAGTTTCCAAGAAGCGTAACCCTCTCCCCGTGGGTGAGTACAGCGCCATCTTGGGCGAAGGCAAGATCGTGCCCTGGACCGGCAAGAAAGATCCAACCAAGTCGGGCTGGCGTTATGACACCCCCGTGACGATCGAGATCCCTGCTGAAGTGCAAGGTGCCTCTGCCCTGCCAGCCACCGTGACTCAGACATATTCCATCATGCTGGACGTGTCGAGCTCCGGCGGCCTGGACATGGCACCAGGCAAGAACGGTTCGCTGCGTCGCTTCCGCGAAGCCCTGGACATGAACCGCGAGGGCTCCCCCTTCTCCTTCGCCGCAACCTTCGGTCGCGCTGTGAAGGTACAGATCACCCACGAACTGTACGAAGGTGAAGTCCAAGACCGCATTGCCGGCCTCGCCAAGTTCTAACCCACAACAACCAGAGGGGGGCTACGGCTCCCCTTTTTCACTTGGAGCCCGTCATGCGCTTTAATGAATTTCAAAAGAAGCTGCTCACCAACAAGGTGATTCCAAGCCAGTCGGAGGAACTCACAGACGCCCAGCTCATCCACTACATCGGCCAGGAGTTGCAGTTCCTCGCCCTCCTCGCGGAGCGTAGGGGACTCGACCTCGACATGATTGCCCAGTACCAGCTGGATCGCTACCTCCCCCTGAAAGTGAAGGCACCCCAATGACACAGTATCGCTATGCTAAAATCACCTCCGTCATCGTCCCCGAGGGGCGGCAGCGGAAGGACTTTCCCTTGGAGAGACACAATGAACTTGTGGATTCAATTCAAAGCCGCAGTCTCCTTATGGCGCCGGTGTTTCGGGTACTTGATGATAATCTTGTGCTTGTTGCCGGTGAGCGTCGTCTTAGGGCTGTTGCTGATATTTACGAACTGGGTGGGCGGCTCCGATACGATGGACAAGATGTCCCCGAAGGCTGCATCCCCTACACGCTCCTCTCGGAGCTTGACCCGCTGGCTGCGGAGGAAGCGGAACTAGACGAAAACCTGCGTCGGGTGGACCTCACCTGGCAGGATCGGGCAGAGGCAGTCTCTCGTCTGGAAGGTTTGCGTCGTGCCCAAGCGGAGACTAAGGGCGCCCCTCCCCCAACAGCGGAGACGATCGCGCGGGAAGTCCTGGGTGACTTCACCTCCCCCATCGCCCAACTCGGTGCAGCGTATTCCGCCGCCCGGACAGAAGTTCTGGTGGCCCGTCACCTCGACAAGCCCGAAGTGCGCCAAGCCAAGACCGCTAAGGAGGCGATGAAGGTTATCGAGAAGCTGGAGAAGAAGGGGCGCCGTGAGGAACTCGCAGCGCGTGTGGGTGAAACCTTCAACGCATCCCATCACGTCGCCCGACAGGGCGATTGCTTGGAGTTTCTCGCCGACTGTCCAAGCGGGGTGTTTGACGTCGTCCTGAGCGACCCTCCATACGGCATGGGGGCTGATACCTTCGGCGGGCGGGAGGGTCGAGTTGAGGGTGCGCACTTCTACGACGACAGCTATGAGAGCTGGGCTCTCCTGATGAAGAATGCCATCCCGGAACTGTACCGTGTCACCAAGCCTGATGCGCACGTCTACCTCTTCTGTGACCTGGGCAATTTCGCAGAGCTGAAACTCCTGCTTGAAGACGAAGGGTTTCGTGTCTTCCGCACGCCCCTCATCTGGTACAAGCCCGGCGGTTCCCGTGCCCCTTGGCCTGAGCATGGCCCGCAACGGAAGTACGAAATCATCCTCTTCGCCGTGAAGGGGGATAAGAAAGTGACCAAGATCTACGGCGACGTCATCACTGCCAACGCCGACCCGCAGATGGATCATCCGGCCCAGAAGCCCGTCGCCCTGTACGAAGACCTGCTCAAGCGCTCCGTCAACCCGGGCGAACAGGTCTTGGATTTCTGTGCTGGTTCCGGCCCGATCTTTCCCGCAGCCCACGCCTTCCAGTGCGCCGCTACTGGGGTGGAAGCCGATCCCGCAGCCTTTGCAATGTGCCTTGAACGCCTGAAGGAGTTGTCATGAATTACGAAGCCTACCTCGTGGATACTGAAACCACGGATAAGAAGGACGGTGAGTGCATCGAACTCGCCTGCTATGCCCTCACCCCCTCTTGTGAACTCGGCGAGGGTTTTGCCTTGCGTTACAAGCCCAGCAAGCCTATGGCCTGGGGCGCTATGGCCACCCACCATATCTTGCCGCACGAACTCGAGGCTTGCCCACCACACACCCAGGCACGGAAGGACCTGCCTGCCATGACCTACATGGTCGGGCATAATATCGACTTCGACTGGAAAGTCTTGGGCGAACCCCCTGTCAAGCGCATCTGCACCCTCGCCCTGGCCCGCTACGTCTGGCCCAAGCTGGATTCGCACAGCCTCTCCGCTGTCATGTACTACGTCTCCCAGGACAAAGAAGGCGCCCGTGAAATGCTGCGCGGTGCCCACTCCGCTCACGTTGACGTTCACATTAACCAGATTGTGCTCCGCCACATCATCGAACAGACGAAGGTCAAGAACATCCAGGAGCTGTGGGAGCTGAGTGAACTCGCCCGCATTCCCACCGTCATGCCCTTTGGTAAGTACCGTGACGAACCGATCTCTCGTGTGGATAAGGGCTACGCCCTGTGGTACTCCAAACAGCCTGATACCGACCCTTACATCCTGATCGCCTTCCGAAAGGCAGGTTTGCTGAAATGAACATTCCCCACGTCTTAATGGGTTCAGGCCCAACGTCTGCTTCCATCATGATCGTGGGGGAATTCTGGTCCCCTGAAGATGAGGTGACCAGAGAACCCTTCAGCGGAAGTGATGGCCGCGAACTGGATCGTATGCTTCTCGAAGCGGGCATCCACCGCTCCGAGTGCTACACCACCAACGTCGTTAATGCTCGCCCTCCCTACAACGAGCTTGAGAAGTGGATGCCTCTGAAGAAGACGGACATCAAGCCAAACTTCCTCCCCCTTAACGGCAGGTACGTTGATCCCGTTGTCGTCGCGGGGTACAATTCCCTTCTCAAGGAGATCGCGCTGATCAAACCCAAGATCATCATCGCGATGGGTAACCTTGCTTGCTGGGCTCTGACTGGCGAGTCTTCCGCCCTCAAGTGGCGCGGTTCCATGCTCTCCTACTCCGGCGCGAAGCTCCTCCCAACACTATCCCCTCGCATGGTGATGTACAATTGGGAGTGGCGTGCTGATGTCGTGACGGACTTGCGCCGTGCTCGTCGTTGGCTGGCGGAAGATACCCAGGCCCCAAAGTGGAACATCCTGATTCGTCCTTCCTTCGAAGCTGCCCAATCTACCCTCAACCTCATCTTGCTTCTCCTCGCCGAGGAAGTTACCTGGATTGACTGCGACTTGGAAACCCGTGCCGGCCACATCGCCTGCTGCGGCTTGTCGTGGTCTGCAACCAGCGCCATCTGCATCCCCATGATGTGCGTGGAGAATCGTGACGGCTATTGGTCCCTTGAAGAAGAAGCTGTTCTCGTCCACTTGATCTATCTGATCTTAACCCACGGCAACGCCAGGGTGCGGGGACAGAACTTCTCCTACGACATGCAGTACATCCATCGTCACTGGCATTTCCTCCCCCGCTGTGACCAGGACACCATGCTGTCCCAGCACACACTGTTTGCTGGACGTCGCAAGTCATTGGACTACCAGGCCTCCCTCTACTGCGACCACTACGTGTATTGGAAGGATGATGGCAAGACCTGGGTGAAGGGTGTGGATGAAGACCAGCTCTGGCGGTATAACGCAATCGACTGCTTCCGCACACGCGAGGTTGGTGAGGTTGAAGCTGACGCCATCATCAGCCTCAAGCTCGACGACGTGGAAGCTTTCCAGCAACGCTTCCTGAAGACCGTGGTCAATACAATGCTGCGTGGTGTTCGCATCGACACGAATGAGCGCAAGCGTTTTGCCAACACCCTCGAAATTGAGATCGCCAAGCGTGCTCGTTTCTTCTCCGACCTGCTGGGCCACCCCCTCAACCCAAAGTCCCCCAAGCAGATGCAGCAATTGTTCTTCGACGACCTGCGTCAACCGAAGATCTACAAGCGGACAAAGGACCGCATGTCCCCAACCCTGGATGATGATGCCCTCACCAAGCTCGGTGATCGTGAACCCATCCTACGGCCTTTAATCAAATCCATCAAGGAGTACCGTTCACTCGGCGTCTTCCTCTCCACGTTCGTCCTCGCCCCGCTGGATGTGGATGGTCGTATGCGCTGCTCCTACAACGTAGCAGGCACTGAAACCTACCGTCTTGCCTCAAGCGAGAACGCCTTCGGTTCCGGCACGAACTTACAAAACGTCCCCAAGGGCACTAAGGCAAAAGACCCCGACGAGCTGACCCTTCCCAACGTGCGCAGCCTGTTCATCCCAGATGAGGGCTTCGAGTTCTTCGACATGGACTTGGACCGTGCTGACTTGCAAGTCGTGGTGTGGGAGGCTGATGACTCAGACCTTAAGGAAGTTCTGCGTAAGGGTATCGACATGCACTTATTCAACGCATGTGATATCTTCGGGATCAAGGGTATCCCTCCGGAGGAACTCATCGAGTCCCACCCCAATTACTCCGAGCGTCGTGCAAGCATCACCGAGGTAAGGCGGCAGCTTGCAAAAGCTGGTTGCCATGCGGTAAACTACTTTTGCCAAGCGCGTACCCTGGCCACTCACCTGGGCGGGTCTGTCCATGAAGCTCAACACTTCATTGACTCCTGGCTGGGCGCTCACCCTGGTATCAAGCAATGGCACACCCGCACGGAGAACCAACTCCGCAAGCACCGCTTTGTCGAGAACAAGTTCGGCTACCGCCGTTACTACTTCGACCGAGTGGAGGGACTCTTACCCGAAGCCCTGGCATGGACCCCACAGTCCACTGTTGCTTGCGTAATCAACCGCGCTTGGGTGAACATCGACGAGCAACTTCCCGAGTGTCAAGTCCTCCTCCAGGTCCACGACTCCCTCGCAGGCCAATACCCTGTGCATAAGCGTGACATGGTGCTGGCTCGCATGAAGGAACTCTCCACCATAACCATCCCGTATGATGACCCTCTGGTCATTCCTGTCGGGATCAAAACCTCCACACGCTCGTGGGGACACTGCAGTTAAGGAAAGATAATGGCGCGTAAACTAGAGGACTGGTTAGAGGCCTTCGTGACTTACGCTTCCACTACGGAATCCCCGAAACAGATGCACTTCTGGTCGGGGGTTTCCGCCATTGCGGGAGCTTTGCGCCGTAAGGTGTGGTTCGATCAGATCAAATTCAAGTGGTACCCCTCCTTCTACATCGTCTTCGTCGCACCGCCCGGCATCGTGGCTAAGTCCACCACAGTCGACATTGCGATGGACCTGTTGAAGGAAGTTCCCGGAATTAAGTTCGGACCCGACAACGCAACCTGGCAGGAGGTTCCGGCCTCCTTCGAGGCTGCGTTTGAGATGTACGAGTACAACGCGGAGTGGCATCCCATGTCAGCCGTAACGTATCTCGCTTCGGAACTCGGTAACCTGATCGACTTCCGCAACCAGGAAATGATTAACCTTCTCATCACCTTGTGGGACGGGAGAAAGAGCTATGAGAAACGCACGAAGGGTTCGGGTAACAATATGGTCCAGGCACCCTGGATCAACATCATCGGTTGCACCACCCCTCAGTGGATTGCTACGAACTTACCAGCAATCGCGATTGGTGGCGGGTTCACCTCCCGCTGTGTCTTCATCTACGCGGATAAGAAAGAGCGCTTCATCCCCTACCTCGATGAGGTTACTCCTGGGGATGAGGAAGCCTTGCGGGACCACCTCATCCATGACCTGGCCCACATCTCAGCCAACCTCGTTGGACCCTACGCCCTTGACCCCAAGGCCCGCGAGTGGGGGCATGTGTTCTACCACGACCTCTGGAACAACCGTCCAATCACCCTTAAGGACGACCACTTCGACGGGTACATCGCGCGGAAACAAACCCACCTCCATAAGACAGCTATGGTTATCGCTGCGGCTCGCCGTGATGAACGCATCATTAAGCTGGAGGATATGGAGACAGCATCCGTAATGTTGACCACGGCGGAAGGCCACCTCAACAACGTGTTCAAACGCGTGGGGGAGAGTGAAGAAGCCTCCATGATGGATCGGGTTATCCGATATGTGCAGGAACGTGGTTCTGTGGACTATGACCACGTATACCGCATGGTGTACTCCCAATGCCCGGACTTCCGTGACTTTGAGGGCCTACTCAACGGCATCATTCGTGCCGGGTTTGTGGAACTCCAGGCCAAGGCAACGGGGGGCTTTACCATCAAGGCGAAGAACCTACTATGACCCGGGAAAATCAAAATAATAAACCCCGGGGATTAGTCCATCGCCTCATCACCCAGGAGCTAGGCTACTGCTGCCCCTGGGCTTTCTTCTACGCCTTCCGCAGGACCGCTATGATAGCCCTCCGCCTGGGGGTGGAAACCCGTTCCATCAGAAAGTGGAAAGCCCGCGTGAAAGCGGGCGAGGTTACCTGTGAAGGTTGTCCTGGGTGCATGAAGCAAGCGGTGATCCTGCACCGCAAGAAGTCTCAGTGACGACGGTTTGCTCCCTTCAACTTCTCGAAGGTGCGCAAACCACCCAGCCCCAACATGCCGCCGAGCAGGGTCAGCAATGTCTCCATGTCGAGTTCGGGAAACTTAACGGGATGACAAGCTAGGGCAGCCAGCCATTCCGCAATCGGGGCGATCACGAACTGCACGGCGAACCCTGTGCCACAGACCCAGCCGACGAACGGACGCCAGCCAGCCACGAACATATTGGGGTTCGCAGCCTCTACCTTGTTCGTTTCAATTTGCCCCTGGATCACCATCACGGCCATTGCGATTTCCTGCTTCTCTTGCTCCGACTTGTTCGGGAAGAAGCGATCCAGCACATTGCTAGCCAGTGAGGCGATCCCATCAATCGCAGCGAGACTCATGATATACCTCCTTAAGGGTAAAATATCGTGTTGCCACTCCGGGGTGGTACGATTTGAACGTGACACCATCCTTTGGTTGCAGACGGATGCTCCAGGTATAGACCGAACTCCTCCTTCAGGCGTTTACGGTTCTTCAAACACCAGTCGTCCAACGCACCGTCAGGATCATAAAGATCGAGCGCTTCCCCCGTCATATGCTTCGAACGGACAGCAGCCTTCGGGGTGGCTGCGTTGATAACAGGCGGTCGCCAACCCGAGGACACCGGAGTCTTGGTCACGGGGTGACACTCGATCTCCACCTTATCCCTTTCCATCGCAGCAACCAGGGCGTTGACTGCGACAAGGGTACGCGCAACATTGGCTTTGATCGCCGGGGTCAGGTCTTGGGGATACAACCGATCCCGACCCCGGTAGTACATTTCAGTGGTGATAGTAGTCATCAAGCGTACTCGTAAATCACGATAGATCCACAGAATCCGGAGTCTCTGGCCAAACCGCTAGTTGAAGCACAAACACAGCCCCGGTCAGATACCCCCATGGTCGTGGGGCTGATCGTTTCCTTAAGTTGCGGGTAAAACGTCGCGTAGGCCGAAACCATCTTGAAAAATGCTATCTCAGGGCTATGCACAGGTGATGTGTCCACGTCCATGTGTCGTTCCATTTCAAAGCTCATGACGGCCAGTTAATCCCCGCGCCTCTGCCGCTCGATGCGCAGGAGGTTGGGTTAAGTCGCAGAGATGACGAACGCAAGCAACTCTTCATACCGAACGCCGTAGCGGTTGCCAGCGGAAAGCGTTTTTTCTGTCCATGCGTCTTTGACCAAGGCCTTGATCGGCTGGCCGTCAGGACTAAGCATTTCCGAATCGCGGTATTGCGCTGGGTGCTCGACAAACTCGTCTTCCCACTCGTCATAGCAAAGCAGCGCGTAAGCAAACGGGTTGAGCCCTTCGGCCTCAAATGCCGCCTTGACGTCTTGAGCAATGACGCCAAAGTGGGTCCGGGCTGCATCACCCTTTTCCGCAACAGCATCATCAACTTCCAGCCGCCTTTCGCTTCGGACAGCGTCAGGTTGACGGTGCTGAACGCGTCGGCCAAGGTGCGAACCGCAGCGGTCAGGTTGTCCACGTCGCGGCGCGCCAGCGCGTCGATGCGGTCGTCGATGTCGTTGTTCAGGAGGAAGGTGATCTCTTCAGGGCGCAGGCCGCTGCCGGGCTTGCGTTGGTCCACCAGGCGGCCGATGCCGATGGTCCAGAACCCGAGGTGGTCCTGGTAGGCGTGAGGGACCGAGCCCTCCTCTTGTCGCAACTGCGTGGCCAGGTTCATCGCGGAGCCTTTCGTCAACGGGCGACCAAGTGGTCGATGATCCAGGAGCCTGCAGCCCCCACGGACGCAAATGCACCGCCCACCCACATCATCACGCGCCACCCGCCTTTGGCCTCGCTCAACTTGTCGAGCACCAGGTCCAGCTTCTGGTCGATGTTGGTCTGCCGCTGCTTGACCTCGGCCACCTGCAGCTTGAGCGCGTCGACCGCACCTTTTATTTCACCGAACTCAACAGGATCAATCATGATGGAATTGGTGCGGTCGAGGCGCGCGGCCAGTCGGTCGAGTTGGTGGTAGACATCGGGGTCCATGCGTACAGCGGGGTGGGGTATGCACGCATGGTATCGGGCGTGACGGATTACACGGACACAGGGGGATTTAGGACAGGAACTGCACCAACTCCAGCCAACGCTAACGGACCAACCATTCTTCTACTCGTTCGGAAATGTCACGCATCTTTAACCACCGACCATCTACAGGCTGACCCTTGCGAGTTCGCAGCTTGCCAACCAACCCAACGCACCCCCACTCGGGGCGCTGGCTACGCGAGGTGTAGGCGACATCGGGGTCATAAGATGGATTCAGCGTGCGGTGCCCGTTTTCATCCAAAATATAGCTGCCAAAGTCGTCGCGCAGATACTTGCCTGCCCACTTGTTCCACGAGGCATCTCCCACCACAGACGGGTTGCCAGAGATCACACCAATGACCTGCTCACCTGACTCGGCCTTCTTGATCTTGCTACCTACTAGCGAAACCGAGAAACCGCGACGATCCTCGTTTTCAGGATTGCCATCGGACCATTCAAAGTATTCAGCATAGTCAGCACCACCACCATTCCAAGCGCCATCACAGTACCCAGAACCATTCCCGCTAAGTTGGAACTCAACGTCCCCGGTCCCGCTGGAGTAGGCGTTGAGAAAGTTCCAGCCGCTACCCGGTGCTGATGAGGCTTCCCATCGCACAAGATTACCGTTAGTTGTGCTGGTGTTTCTGACCCGCTCGACATAGTTCTCTGTTCGATTTTCTACGAGATCAAAACGATAGGATGGCGCAGCATCTCCAACGCCGATGTACCGTGTCGCTTTATCCACCACCAAAGCATCCCCCATCGCGGGGATGTTTAGGCGCAAGCTCCCGCTCACATTTTTGATTTCAACGTCATCGCCAGAGCCGTTTGAGTTTCTTAACGTGACACCAGAGGTCACGCCTTTTGACTCGAACATGGCGATGTTCAGCGCTGGGCTTCCCGTTACCGCTTCAAAATGGTGGTGAGCACCCGGTATCGACCGTCCGCCACCATAGCTAACGTTCCCGGTCTTGCGTTCGACCTGATATGGCGTATACGCGCCAAGCGTATCGCCTGCCATCTGGTACTTTTGGATAATAAAATTCGACAGTTCCTCATCGGTATATCCAGCTCCCGCCAGGTTTCCGTTGCCCCATTGCCAGTTGGCCTCGCCGTCCACCATCGTCGCGTAGTAGGCCCGGCGATTGTCCTGCGCAGTGCGTGACAGATCACCAACCGCTGCCAAATTCATGTCGTTGCTGACGCAGAATGCAGGGGCCCACGCGGCGCGTAGCCATTGAGTGTTACCGTCGTGTTGACCAGGAGATGTGGTCTGCGGTGTGAACGTCCAGACCCGGTACATCGCGCCGTCATAGGCTGTCGGGTAGACGTTGGGTGCCTGCGTGTCACCCCTGCTGTAATCCAGGACAACAATGGGCTTGGTGACTCCGGTGAAGTCCGGCCATGTCGAAGGCGTGCGAGTCTTAACACCGTAGTTGATGTCGTAATCCACCACGATCTGCCCACCACCTGCGGCATCTACGGCAGTGATAGCGGCTTGCAACGCAGTCTTGTTGTCTGCGTTGGTTTTGTCAGCCGCTGCACCGTAGTCTTTGGCGTTTACGATTTGACGCATCTTGCTCTGCGATGTGCGCACAACAGCACCAGCGCCAGATTGGAGAAACCCAACCATCCCTGCGCCTGATGTGCTGGCTAGGTCAGACTTGCTTGCCCCCAACAAGTAGACAAAATCGTTAACATCTTGTAGCCACGAACTGACGATTTTTGTGACACCGTCGATAAAAGTAGTGTTTGTCATATTAATCTCTCACAGTAGGATCAAATGCTGGATTCACAAACCCGGCAATCACACAACCCGACGTAGCGTAACCGGAAATCGCTGATTGCCCCTTTGGAGTACATAAGGGAACAAATGTCGGGGTAGGCATCGGTTGGCTCCAAGGCGGGGTCATATCATCAGGGACGTTCCGCACAAAGTCCTGAGGATGCCGAGGTTCCCAGTGTTCTGGGCATACCCAATACCCTTGCCAGTGTTTTTTCATGGTGGAACCTTTACGCTTCCTCCCACACTGGTAACATTGTACGTTCCAATCCCCTAGCTGGAGAAAGTCTGCACGTCCCATATCACTTCTCCTCTTTGTTCATTTCGTGCAGCAAGGGTCCGATCAACGGGATGTAACGATCGGCGTTCTTGTTCTGCGTGATGATATCATCCCATACTTTGAACGGGGGCGCAAGTGTCCCGGCGATGGTTTGAATAGGCTTCCCTTCGCGAGCCTGGTCCACCACATACTGTGACCAGCCCATTGTCTTCAGGAAGTTCTCAGGCACATCACTCAGCTCAAACTCATCCTCCTTCCCCAGCAACCAGTTCCGAATCGCTTCGGTCGTGGCACCGGCAGTCCCGAGGGTGACCACGAGTTTGGTCAGATTCGTCGCACCTTTACGCACGTTGCCTTTCGCCACCTCTTGCAGCGCGTCACGACGAACAAGATCCATCTGCTTGAGCATGTAGGTCTTGAGCATATACATGACACGTCCATTGGGGTTGTCCAGGTACTTCTTCGGCACCTCCAGCTTGGAGATCGGCTGGAAGCGTGACAACTCCGCAAAGAGGTAGAGGCGAACTTCTGGGGTAAGTTCCCCTGCCTTAAGCCCCTCCACGAGCTTGCCAAAGTCTGGGCCAAAGGCTTCCCCGTAGCGGGCGTAGAGATCCCCCACACCTTTAGGCGACGCGACTTGGCGGGTAGCTTTATTAAGCGCCGTGTTGATAACCACGGTCTTGCCAAACTGGTCCACCGCAGAGAACCCCGTGACCTTAAAGATCTTGTCGAGGAACTTCGCCGTGGAAACCTCATGCCCGGCAATCTTCACAGGCTCTACGCTGCCGGAAGCCATCTCCTGGGAAATGTGATCCACCAATCCGAGGTCTTTCACCCCAGCTTTCTTCCGTCCAGCGGCTATCTGCACGACTGTTTGAATCGTGGGCATCATCCCGTAGGCGTAAGCTGCCATCCCGGCATCACCCAACTGCACCATGCTGGAGAATACGTTCCCAAGCAGCGCAGCGTTGGTGAGGTTCTGATACCCCTTGAGGGCAGACACGGGAGAGCGTTCTCCCGGACCAAAGCGTGATTGC
>OFRB01000144.1_pt1 | contig 18795 bp, 36 predicted proteins | sample 1543021 | NCBI WGS metagenome assembly OFRB01 (sample SAMN07774230, study PRJEB24372) | wastewater metagenome | isolation source: Exp Tend CN 0WW | collected 2016-02
CACCTTGAACGAGCGAAAGCACCTGCCCTCGAGCGTCATGAGCGTCACCGCCCAATTGCCCGGGCCCTTCGGCTTCAACACCAGGGTCATGGCACCGCGGCCTCGTAGCGACGGATGACGCCGACCCAGCGCCGCACCTCGGGCACCTGCGCGCGCCAGCCGGCGCCGAAGATGCGCTCGAGGATCTCGCGCCAGGCCGGCTCGAGCGGATCCTTCAGCAGCAGCACGCGGTCGCCGACTACCGCGATCGCGCGGGCCTGGCAGGACGGGCACCCGCGCTCGTAGCAGTCGAGCAGGGGCTGCGCCAGGGTCTGGGAGCACGCGCTGCAGAGCACGGTCGGCTCGCTCATGGCTTGCCCTTCGCCGTGTTGTCGAGCGCAACGCACGCGGCGCATTTCCACATCTTCGTGCGCTTGTCCTTCCTTCCGCCGGCCTGCGCAGCAGACCCACCGTGGAAGTCGCACATGCGGCGCAGGTTCAGCCCGGAACCCGCGACCTTCAGCGGATTCACCGGCGGAGACTTCGGCGCGGTGGTCATGGCAGGGACCTCAGAGCCCAATGCGCGATCAGCAGCGCCTCGGCCTTGTTGTGGTCCTTGACCAGCGCCAGCGGCGCGCCGGGGTAGAGCGTGAGTGCCTTCTGGATGGCGGGCCGCTTCTCCGCACCGAGCCCGTAGAAGCCCTTCCACGTCTGCGGGTCGACGGCGGTGAACTGGAGCCGGAGCACCTCGAGCACCGCCTCGATGGCGCCCAGAGTCCGCATGAGCGAGCCCTGGGTCTGAACGGCGTTGTTCGCCTTGCCGCCAATGGTGTGCACCGCCTCGATGGCCACCACGCAGGACTCGCCGACCGGACAGAAGTCGCGCACGATGCGCGCCAGCGCACCACCGTCGATGCGGCGCCGGATCAGGCCGGCACCGGAGAGCGCCACGGTGGGCAGGTCGCGGATGGCGCAGGTTCCGCGCGAGTCGGCGAAGGCGATCGCGCCGGTCAGGCCGGGGTCGATTCCGACCGCGATCATGGGCATCCCTTCGAACTGCCGCCAGTGATGGCCAACCCGAGCTCGATCAGCAGCGCCGCCAGGCCGGCGAGCCACAGAGCCACCACGATGCCGGCCGCGGCCAGCACGAGGATCGACACGCGCGTGCCGAGGAAACGCGGACGGTTCATCGCCACGTCCCCCAGAGCGCGACGCTGGCCAGCGCGCACAGGCCGGCCGCGAGCATGCCGATGAGCACCAGGCGCACGGCCAGGCGCGGCGGTGCGTTCGGCTCCAGATCGGCATCGCGATCGGCGTCGACGGCGCGCTGCAGAGCGGCGGCCTCGAATTCGGAGTCATCGTGGAACAGCAGCGACATCGGAGGTCTCCTGGGGTTGAGCGAAAGCTGCGGCGATGCGCAGTGGACAGACGCCATCGGGCCACGCCATCAGCGAGACGTCGAGCAGCACGTGGGCCGGGCGGAGCACCGCCGGCACCGGAAGCGAGTCGTTGCGCCGCGCGCAGCTCGAGCAGCAGTCCGCCGGCGACGACGGCCGGCAGGGATCAGGCTCCAGGCGCGGAGCACCGGCGTGGAAGGTCATGCCCGCGAGTCCCGCACCATGCCCGGCGGCAGCGCGGAGGGATCGATGCCGCGGAACTCGCCGTAGTTGACCGCCATCGCAGGGCGTTCGGCCCGCGCCGCCTTTACGGAGGCCAGCTGCCCGGCGGTGAGCTTCTCGCCGGCACGCTGCCGCGCCTCGAGATCCTCGAGCCAGGCGGTCGGCTTGCGGGCCTTCCAGGAGCTGGCCACCTTCGAGATCTCGCCCGCCAGGCGCGCGAGGTCGGCCTTCGGCGGTGGCAGCAGGTCCTGCTGCTTGGGCGGCCGGGCTGGAGCACGCAGGCACAGCGCGCGGAACTCGGGAAGGCTCGGCGGCCGCGGCGGCAGGTTCTCGAGCCCGTAGGTGATCGCCTCCGGGAACGTGCGGAAGCACCGCAGCTCGCGCTGCCACGTCTGCCGCAGCGACTCGACGTGCTCGGCCGCCTCGAGGTGGGCAGGACGCGCCCAGAGCCGGTCGAACTCGGCGCCGTAGTTGCCGCGCATGGCGGACCAGATCCGGTGCACCCAGGTGCCCGGGAGGAACGGATCCAGGTCGCCGGGTTCAGGCAATACGTCGGGGAGTGACATCGATGACCTCCTGCGCCGGCACGGCCGGCTTCCGCGCCGCTTGCTGCGGCGAATTGACCATCAGGCTCGCCACCTCGAGCTGCGCGGAGACGCGGTCGGATGCCGCGCTCGAGCCGAAGCGCTGCCGGTCCTGCGGCGTGATCCAGTCCGCGTGCAGGCCCTGCGAGCCGCGGAAGCACCAGATGCGCAGGAACGCGTCGAGCGAGAGCTTCGCCAGCGCCGCCTCCTTCCGGGCCTGCTGCAGCACCACGTCGCTGACCGGCGCGCGCTTCTTGCGCCGCAGGTCCAGCCAGGCCACCCAGACGTCCGCAGCGACATCGTCGGGGCACGGTAGGGCCGGAACAGCAGCGGCGCGCTTTCGGGCCGGCGGTGAGGCTGCAGGGGCCTGCGCTGGGGGAGATTCCGGCGTCGAAGACGACGGAGCGCTCTCTCCTACGTCAGTAGGAGAGATAGATAGTATTCCCTTCTCTTCTCTTCTCTTGGATGCTGTTTCACGCGGGACAGCAGCGTGACGCGAGGGTGACTGTCCTTGTGACACGGTGCCCGTGTCCTGCGGGACAGGAAGCGGACCGCCGACAGGCATCCCAGCGCTGATCCATTGGTCGAAATCGAGAGTGGTCACTGACGTGCCGTGCCGCTGGTTGTGCTTTCGCACGCGCGCGCACTCCGAAACCCACCGCTGGCGGAGCTTCGAAGACCACGCGTCGAGCGCAATCTCACAAGTGACCGCATGGTAAAGACGGCCATCCGAGCACTCCACGAAGCCGCGCAGAATTGAGTCACGCACCTGTCCCCAGGACAAATCGATTTTTCCGCGTGACACGTAACCGGCCTTGTCGGCGAGCCACTTCTCGTTGTTCGGAACCGAGCCGGCCGGGACCTCGTGCCAGGCCGCGCACCAGAGCATCAGCGCCGCCCAACAGATCTCCGGCGGTTGGTCGACCACCAGCTCAGAGCCGCGCAGACGCGCGACGTCGAGGCCCATGCGCGGGAAGTCGCGCAGGTCGACCTCCGGCGGCACCAGGGGAGCGGGACGGGGGTCGGTCATGCGCTGCCCCCTGTCGACCCGAAGACCTTGTCCAGCATCGCGGCGTTGCCGGCGACGAGGTTCTCCTCCACCACCTGCATTGCCTGCGCCGGCGTGAACTGCCGCTGGTCGAGCAGCGCCAGCATCTGCCCCAGGGTCTGCGCCAGCACCGCGACCATTTCGATCGGCTCCATCGGCTGGTGGCGCCGGAGCACCTCCAGGACTTCGGCGCGAGCAGCCGCCACCGCCGCCGAAGGCGGCCTCGATTTCAAGCCCATAGGCCTCCCGGGACCCGCTCGAGCGCGTCGGCGCAAGCGGGATTGATCCAGGCCACCTCACGGCGCACCTTCGTGCCGCGAACGGCGGCGATGCGCGAGTCCGTCTCTTCCCGCCGCCAGTCGACCAGCATGCCGGAGTAGAGCTCGGAGTCGTAGCCCGACACGATCACCATGCCGCGCAGCTCCAGGAGCACCTCGAGCAGCTCGCCGTGGTCCTCGTCGGACATTTCGCAGCGATAGCCGCCATTCGAGCGCATCACCCGGGTGCCGTGCAGGTAGGGTGGGTCGATGAAATGAAGGGTCTGCGGGGAGTCGTGCTGCAGCAGCACCTCCAGCGCCGGCCGGTTCTCGATGAGCACGCCCTGCAGCCGCTGGCCGACCGCCGCCAGGCTGTCCGGGTAGTTCACCCAGAACTGCATCGCGTTGGCGCTGGCCCGGCGCAGGTCCTGCCGCATGCCGGTGGACTTCTTGTGCGCGCCGTTGGAGCCGAACCCCATCTGTGCGCGAACGCACAGACGGCGCGCGCGCTCCACCGGATCCTCGTCGCCCTCCCAGGCTTGGTCGAACTCGTCGCGCGCGAACGGCGTCAGGCGCAGCTGCTCGATGAGCTGCTCGCGCTGGTCGACATGCCGGAGCACCGAGAAGAAGTTCACGATCTCGCCGTCCAGGTCGTTGTAGACCTCGCCGATGGCGCGAGGCTTCTGCAGCAGCACGCCGGCAGCACCACCGAACGCCTCGGTGTAGACCTCGTGGCCAGGAAAGAACTGCAGCAGCCACGGCGCCAGGCGGAACTTGCCGCCCATGTAGCGCAGGGCCGGCTTGGTCACGATCATTCGCCGGCCTCCGGCTCGAGCAGGACGTCGAGGTCCATGCGATTCAGGTGCTGCACCAGCACGCGGGCCTCGTCCCTGGACCAGACGAAGGGCACCGTGCCGCGCCAGCAAAACAGCCGGCCATCGGACGCCAGAGCCACCGCGAACTGATCCGGGCCAGGCGCAAAGTCCAGCTGCACACCAGCTGGAATGACGGGCTCCGCGGCCACCGCTGACGCAACGATCTGCTGCACCGTCGGGCCCGGCTCGAAGCCCAGGTTGTGGTTCACCACCACGCCACCAGCCGGCAGCACCACCGTCTCCGGCTCGTCGCGCTCGGCCACCGGGAGCCCACGCGTGGCGCGGAGCCAGTCGGACAGCTGCGGCGTGCGCTCGAACTCAGCGACGAAGCCGCCGTCGGCCCGCGGGTGGATCGCCACCACCTTGGAGATTGCCGCGGCCGGATCGTGACGCGGCAGCACCGGCGCCGGCGGTTGTGGCGACTCAGCGGCGACCGTCTCCGGGTTCGGGTTCACCACCGGCTCGATGACGCCGCGAGGCTCGTGAGCCGGGTCGCCAGCGCTGGTGAGCCACGCGCCGTCCTCGGCCGCCGCCTCCGCGCCAGGCACGCCGAACGGTCTCGTGTCGCGATCGGGAGAGCCGCCACCCACCGCCAGCTCGCCGGTGGTACGGCGCACCAGCTCGTAGAACACCGGGCCGCGGCCAGAGATCCCCAGCTCGGCCTCGCGGTTGACGTAGCCGGCCGCATGCGCCGCCTCGAGCGCGTCGCGCACTTGCGACGGCGTCAGCCCGCGCAGCTCGCCCGCGACCATGCCGGCGGTGGCGCGCGGCCTGCGCGGCAGGATGGTCTCAAGGTGGGCCAGCACCCGGTACACCGCCGTGCCGGGCTTCGGAGGGAAGCCGCTCATGGCGTCGCCGAACCAGGCAGGTCAGCAGGGCCACCGGCCGGCGGAGCGTCACCAGCCGGCGCAGGGTGCGGTACCGCACGCTTGCGACGGGTCACGCCCTGGCGCGCGCGCAGCGACGTGCCACGCGGAGCGCGAGCATCCGGCGGCGCGGCGAGCGAGACGTCGACCAGCGACTGCACGTAGGGCTGGAACGCCGCCACGGTCACGATGCCGGGGTTAGCCGACTTGCCGCTGCGGATGTTCCAGAGGGTGCCGACCGGCACGCCGGAGAGCTCGGAGAGCTTCTCCAGCTGAGGCTGGCGCAGCAGGCCAAGCGCGGTCGCGACCTGGGCCAGAGTGGGGACGGGTGGGATCATCATGCCGGCAAGCGTAGCAAAAATGCGGCGGCCTGTCCAACTTGCGCGCGGAAGCACCTGCAAAAGTGAATATCCACAGGGCTGACGCCCAGCGGAGTGCGTACTTATGCACAGCTCCCGCGTGAAATTGTCGGGTTAGCCCGTTGACTGTTGGCTTGCAGATAGGCACAGTCAAGTCATCGCGCAACACCGCGCGACAACAGGAGCCCCGAGATGAACACCACCACGAAGACGAAGCCCACCGCCAAGAGCCCCGCGCACCAGCGCCGCGACGAGATGCTCACGGTGATCGCCGCGAAGCACCTGAGCCGCGAGACGCTCGAGACGCGCAACAGCGACTCCCTGGACTTCAGCGACCAGGCGGTGTGGAGCCTGAAGGCTGCGCTCGAGGCCGCCTACGAAGCCGGCGCGCAAGCCGCGATCGCCGCCACCGCCGGCCGCCGCTGACCGCACCCGCGAGCCCGGCGAGTCCGGGCTTGGGAGTGCGGCCGCCGGCCGCCACCACAGGAGCCCCAGATGAAGTCCAACGCACAGACTTTCGCGCAGCGCCACCCCTTCTACATGACGGCGGAGACGACCCAGCGCACGATCGAGCTCGGCCGCGCGCAGCGCGCGGAACTGAAGCGCCGCCGCAACGCGGTGACCATCACGGTCGACGCCAGCGCGGTCGACGCCGCCCTGCGCGGCACCCTGCACTCCAGCGCGCGGCGGTCAGCGTGAGCGCCCTCCAGCTGCACCTCGCCCGCGAGGCCGCCCTGCACGCCGCCTGGGAAGCCTACCTCGCCGACATCCCCATGACCTGGGTGCGCGCATGAGCGACACGCGCCTCCAGCTGCTGCTGGCCGCCGCCGGCGAAGCGCTACGCGAGCTGCAGCGCTACCGCGACGAGCTGGTCGAAGCGCACGTGCCCATGACGCAGCACCCGAAGCCGGAGAACATCCCGGAGCGCGAGGTTCGCGCGGACGTGAAGCGCCAGGACCGGATCCTCGCCCAGCTCCGGCGCGCAATCACGCTGTACCAGCCTGACCCGACCATCACCTGCAAGCACTGCAGGGCCACCGGCGGCCAGCACTACGGAAACTGCCCGGCGGCCACGCCCGCCACGATGATCATAGGACCCGCAGAATGAGCACCACCAGCAAGACCCCTGCCGCCGCGCGCGGCCTGATGAACGAAGCCACCTTTATGCCGCACCAGGCGCGCGTGATCCGCACGCGCCGCCCCTGGTGGGCCCGCGTCTGGCGCGAGCTCTACGCCGCCTACCTGCGGTGGTGCGAGCGCTCGGTGATCGATGAGCGCAAGGCTTACGAGGACGCCGGCTTCAACATGGGCCCGGAGTACATCCGCAACAGCTACCGCCAGGAGGAACTCCTGCGCGTGCGCATCGCCGACCTGGAGAACAGCTGATGCGAGTGAACGCCCCGACTGCACCTGATGCTCAGATGATGCGCGAGGTCCCGGGATGCAGAGGCATCTACTCGGTCACGACAGATGGTCGCGTTTGGTCGTCGCCGCGTGAATGGACCGCTGGAAAAGGTTCGCCACAAGGGCATGCTGGTCGGTGGTTGACGCCGGTTGTTGACGCCACAGGATACGAACGCGTGCGCCTGACCGTGGATGGAGCGCGCACGTTCCCATCGGTCCATCGTCTCGTGGCGCTTACCTGGATCGAGAATTCAGGTGGCATGCCGCAGGTGAACCACATCGATGGCGACAAGCTGAACAACAGCGTCGAGAACTTGGAGTGGTGCACATCCGCGGAGAACATCCGGCACGCGCACGCTATCGGTCTGCATGGGCCACGCCCCAGCCGAAAGCTGACCATGGATGGCGCTCGCTCACTCCGACAGCGCCACGCCGACGGTGAGACAGTTGCGGATCTCGCTCGGGCCTTTTCGATTGACCGCAAGACGGTCTATGGCGTCCTCCAGGGGAGAACCTATCGTGCTTGATCGCCGCTTATTTTTGGGAGGAAGTGACGCAGCAGCTGTACTCGGCGTCAGTTCTTGGACTACGCCGGTGGAATTGTGGAGATTGAAGACGGGGCGCGTCACTCCAATGCCGAACTACGAAAGAGACAGGCGTCTCGAGAGAGGAAAACGCCTCGAAGGGCCCATCTGCGACATGGTGGTCGAGAAGCTGCGCGACGAAGGACACGACGTCCAGGTGCTGGCGCGCAACGAACGCTACACCGACCCGGAGCACGCGTTTCTGTCCTGCGAGATCGACATGGAGCTGCTGGTCGACGGCGAGCACGTCAACGCGGACGCGAAGTCAGTCGGCGGCCAGGCCCGCCACAAGTGGGGCCAGGAGGGCACAGACGAGATCCCGATCGACTACCTCGCCCAGTTCATGGACGGGCTGATGATCACCGGCCGCCAGCGCTGCATCGCCGCCGCGCTGCGCAGCTTCGATGACGTCGACATCTACTGGCTGACGCGCGACCAGGAGACGATCGACGGGATGCGCGCGAAGATGGTCTCATTCTGGAAGGACCACGTCGAGCGCGACACGCCGCCGGACCCGGTCAACTTCGCAGACCTGCGATCGCTGTTTGCGAAGCCGGAGCCGCGCCGCGTCGAGGCCACGCCGGAGATCCTCGAGGCAGTCCAGGAGCTCGGCCAGATCAAGGGCCGCGTGGAAGCGCTCGAGGCCCGCGAGCAACACCTGCGGTTCCTGATTGCCAAGCATATGGGCCCGGCTGAGACGCTGGCCAGCGGCGTGCGCGACGTGATGACGTGGGCGAACGAGGAACGGGGCCGCTTCGAACTGGAGAGGTTCAAGCGGGAGCACCCGGACTGGTACGCCCTCTTCACGAAGAAAACCACCACCAGGGTGCTGCGCCGCGCAAAGGCACGCTCGGCCGGCACTCGCTGATTCACCACCACGAAGGACTACGATGAGCAACACGAACCAGCTGAGAGCGGCCGCCACCGGCCAGGCCGCGCCCGCCCCGAAGACGATCTATGAATACCTCGAGGATTCGCGCGTCAAACAGGGCATCGCCGCGGTCGCGGGGAAGTTCCTGACGCCCGACCGCATGCTCCGGCTGTGCGTGATGGCGGTGAAGAAAACCCCGAAGCTGGCCGCGTGCGACCCGACCACGGTGCTCGGCGCGATGATGACCAGCGCCGCCCTCGGCCTCGAGCCGAACACCGTGCAGCAGCAGGCGTTTCTGATCCCCTACAACACCCGGCGCAAGGTCGGGAACCAGTGGGTCGACGTGCTCGAGTGCCAGTTTCAGATCGGCTACCGGGGCTTCCTGACCCTGGCGTACCGGTCGCCCCAGATCCAGGTGATGCAGGCGGACGCCATCCACGAGCACGACGCCTGGGACCACACCCTGGGGAGCCAGACGATGCTGCGCTACAGCAAGTCGCTGCGCGAGCGCGGTGCGCTCATCGGGGCCTTCAGCTGGGCCCGGATCAACGACCAGGGTGAGAGCGCCTGCGTGCTGCCGCTCGAGGAAATCGAGAAGATCCGCGGCCGCAGCGAGACGTACCGCGCGCTGATGCGTGGCGTCGAGATGGCGCAGGATGAGCAGGCCCGGAACAAGGCGGAGCTGAAGCTGCTCGAGACGCCCTGGGTGATGTGGGCAGACGATATGGCCGCGAAGTCCGCCATCAAGAAGCACGCGAAGATGCTGCCGATCGCCAGCAACGACGCGCTCGCGGTGGCGGCGGAGATCGACGCCCGCGGCGAGGCCGGAGCCCTGGACCTGCGCAGCATGACCAGCGTCGAGCAGGTGCGCGAGGTCATCGATGAAGGCGGCGACCCTCCCGCGCTCGAGGATCACACCGAGGAACAGGCCGCGAGCCGCGAGGGCTTCGGCACCACCCAGCGCCGCCAGGCGGACCCGGAGCCGGCGCAGCAGGGCCAGAGCGCCGCCACGCCGGCTGCGACCAAGGGCAAGGGCAAAGCTGCGGCCACGCCGGCGCCGGCCGCCGACCAGAGCCAGGGCCGCGGCGGACCCGCGCCGCGCACCTACGCCCAGATCGCCGAAGCGATCAACAAGCTGCCCGATGGCGCGCGCGACGAAGCGCTGCTCGAGCTGGATGGCGCGCGGCACCTGCCACCGGACCAGATCAAGGATCTCAAGGCGGTGATTGACCGCCGATTCCCAGAGTGATCAACGGGCGGGTGAGCTCAAGCGAGCTGCGGGTGCTTTTCCTCTGTTCGGGGGTTCCTGGAGTGCCCAATAGGCCGGCTTGCGACCGGCACCCGCCCACCTTTCACACCTCCACCACCACGATCGGAGCACCATGTTCGAACTGATCAACCCGACGAAGGCGAAGCTGCTGGACGTCGTCGTCCTCTCACAAAAAAACCGGCAACCGGACGAGAACCCCGGCGCGAAGCTGAACTTCGAAGTCCAGCTCTCCGCCGACATCCTCGATACCTTCGACCCCGGCCTGAAGCGCTGGCTGTTCATGAAGGGGGCCGGCAGCGAGAGCGCGAAACAGGCCGCGCTCGATGGCATCCCCGAGGCCAGCGACATGCCGAACCTCACGAACGTCGGCATGAAAATCGGCAAGTTCCCCTGGCACCAGGAGTTGTCCGGCTACAAGCTGGTGATCGACCACGGGATGGGCGGAAAGAAGTCCGACCTCGAGATCACGGATGGCCTGCTGTCGAACTGGCGGTTTACCCCGAAGGAAGGCGGCACGGTCATCGCCCGCATGAGCTTCGAGTCGGCCAATGTGACCGAAGCACAGTTCGGCCGGCTGGCGAAGATGAAGTCGCGCGACATCGAAGCGAAGTTTCTCAAGCCCGAGGAAGCGCAGCAGAGCCTGCCCGGCGCCGCCCAGACGCCGGCGGCCGCGGGGAAGGGCAAGGATGACGGATCCTGGCCATTCCCGAAGGGGAGCAAGGGTGCCGACATGCTCGCGCCAGACAAGGGCACGAAGGAGAAGCCGGCCGCGAAGAAAGCTGCCGGCAAGACCTCCACGAAGCCGGCCGCGAAGACTCCAGCGGCGAAGGCGGCGGACAAGGCCAGCGCGCAAGCGACGGCCGCCACCGCAGCGTTCACCGCCAGCGCCGCCGGCGGCAAGGCGCACTGAGCATGAGCAGCCTGCCGAACAGGCACTTCCGGCAGGGTGCCGGGGTGCCCGGGCTGCGCCTGAACCGGCGCCGCGGCTACCTTGTGGTCGACGTGGCGGCCACGGTCGACCGGCGCAAGGTGGCGACCAGCTTCCTGCTGGTCACCGCCGGGCCGCTGGCGGCCACCGCGGAAGCGATCGCCTTCCGCGAGCTGTTCACCGGCGTGCCGTACCCATTCACCCCACGCCAGGCCTGGATGCGCCTGCGCGACCACCGGAGCAAGCGATGAACCCAGACACCGGCCACCTGTTCAGGCTGCGCCACGGCGCGGACGCACCCGAGGGCACCGAGGTCCTGCCCGACGACCTGCAGCGATACGCACGACTGAAGATGCAGCTCGTCGCCGGCGTCTCAGTCGGCTACGAGCCCTACGGGCCAGGAGACGGACAGCCCGCCGCCCAGGTCAACCTGCGCTCGAGCACACCGCTGGCCAAGTGGGCGAAGCGGAAGCGCCTCGAGCGGATCCGCAACAAGTCGAAGCGCCGCAACCGCGCGCGCAAGTAGCGACACCACCACCAGGAGAACCCCGAGATGAGCGACATCAGCGATCGACGCACAGACCTCCCGCCGCGCGCCATCGGCGTGCCGGACACCGGCCAAGGTCTGTTCCAGAAGTTCGAAGTCCGCCGCACCGATGGCTCGAGCGAGCCCGGCGGCAAGCACGAAGGCTGCGAGTACTTCGTGCTGGACACGGATCACGACACGCACGCCGCCGCCGCGCTGCGGGCCTATGCCAGCGCATGTGAAGGGAGCCACCCGCTCCTGGCGCGCGACCTGCGCCGGCGCCATCACCTGCCGGCGGAAGCAGAAATGGTAAGCGTGCCCATCCTCTGCGCATTCGATGAGCGCTTCCCGATCGGCCACCTCGAGCTCCGCCGCGACGCGCTGCCGCCCACGCCGGACTGGTGCATCAGCATCGGCTACGAGGCCCTCGGAGCGGAAGGCGGCCAGGTCACAGACTACCGGCTGCATGCGGCCAGCGTCACCTCTGACGCCGACTACGCCAAGGTGATCGAACGAGAGCAGACCAGGAACGCATCGCCGCTGCCGGCCGGGATCACCCCCGAGATCCAGCGCCTCCAGCGGCGCGCGTTCGGCATCGCCCGCGACGTCGCCGCGGCATTCGAGACGAAGCACAACGATGGATCGAGCAGCGCCGCCACCTTCAGCGCGCTCGCCGATCACCTGCTGACGGAGCCCGAAGTCGTGCGCGCCGTCACCGCATGGGCGAAGGCGATCGAGCGCGAGGTCGACCGCCGCGGCGGCGCCACGCGATCGGCAGAGCAAGACGGAGAGCGCACGCACGCGAAGCGTCTGCTTGACCGGCACTGCTCCCTCGAGCTGCGCTGCACCCTGAGCGCGCACCAGGACGAGTGGTGGCGCCTGAACATTGACCGGGAACTGAGCCAGGTGGACATCCTGCAGGTGCTCGAAGCCGGCCTGCGCGCGCGCCGCGTCGAGCCGGGCCGCCTGATGAGCGAGGCCCAGAGCACCGCGGCGGTCGACGCGCTGCGCGAGGAACGCCTGCCACCGGCCATCCCGGGACGGTGCCTGGACCTTGCCGAGAGGCTGCGGAACTTCACCCCGGAGTCGCAGCTCGGCGGATCCTGGACCGCAGGCATGGTCGTGAACCTGCTCGAGCAAGTGGCGAACGCCTGGGACCGCCGACCGCACCTTGGCATGAATCCTGCCCAGGAGAAGCGCCGCAGCACCGGCCTCGGACCGGTGGTGCTCGAGGAAACGGCGCGGTGGGCCGGAGCGAAGACCGCGGAGATAGACGGCGCTGTGCACTTCACCCACGAAGCCTGGGAAAAGTTCGTGACCAGCCTGAGCACGGAGCCGCCGCTCGAGCTGATGACCTCGCCGGGTGTCAGCGCGCCGGAGAGCGTGCTGCACCACCGCTGCATCGTCCGCGGGTGCCAGGAAGCGATCAAGTGCCCGCAGGGCAAGTGCGTGCTCGGCCCGGGAGAACAAGCATGAGCAAGCCCGTCTACAGCATCGAAGCGCCCGACCAGGCGCGCCTCAAGGTCGCTCGAGCGGAGATCGAAGCGATCATCCAGAAGCACGATCTCGCCGGCGCGGTGGTGCTGCACACACCGGGCATGGCGGAGTGGTTCTACCAGGTGAACCCGAGCTACTCCTGCCTGCACGTCGATGAGCAGGCCGGCACTGCGCGCGTGAAGTCCATGCTCGCGGACCACGGCGGCGACCGCCAGGCGCAGCTGCTCGAGCAAGCGTGCACGGCGAACATGGTCGCCTCGCTGGCCTCCGAGCTGCGCCTCGGCGCCGGAATGTTCGCCTTCCTGCAGCGCGTGGTCGACCAGGCCTCGCGCGCGGAGCACACGCCGGCCACCTTCGTGGCGGACCCAGGGGAAGGGAAGATGCAATGAGCAACACCACGAGACAGGCGCTGGCTGCGCTGGTAGCCGACAACGAACGGCTGCGGATTGCGCTTCGCTTCTACGCGCGCGGTGAGCACTACAACACCGACGACAGCGAGGAATTCGACACCGTGAGCGGCGAGCCTCAGAACTGGCTTTGCAGCGGGCGCGAAGACAGCAGTACGATGATCGAGAACGGACAGGTGGCGCGCTGTGCCCTGCTGGGGAAAGAGATCAACTGGATCGACGGCGACGAAGACAGCACGCCGCAGCCGATTTATGGCGAGCCGGACCGCGCCGCCCTCTCCGCGCAGCCCGTGGCGGGAGCAGTGGCGCAACCGGTGGCGTGGCGCTGCTTTCACTGCGACGAAACTTTCACGGATACCGCGGCGGCGCAAGAACACTTCGGCCCGAGCGAGCACGACAAACCGGCGTGCCAAATGGACATCGGCTACGTGCGCTGGTTGCTGGAACAGCATCGTCGAAACGTGGACGATGACTCGGATGCCCTGCGCACCGTTCGCAGTTTGGCTGGTGAGCATGAGACGCTGCGCCGTCGCGCAGAGGAACAGGGCTACGCTCGCGGCCTTGCCGATGCCAAGAAGCATCCCGAAGAACTCGGCTTGATCGCCACCCCCCAAGCAGCACCAGCACCAGCGCCCGAGCCGAGCGCGCAGGCTGTGGCGCACCCATCGCATCAGACCGTGCGCGAGTGGATGCCGGTCAGCGAGGCACTGAGGCTGTCCGACCTGTGGACTGCAGGCGATCTGGACAACTGCGGGCAATGGCGCGCAGCGATCAAGGTTCTAGCCGATGAAGTCCGTGCACTCGCCGCCTCTCCCCAGCCCGAGCCGAGCGCGCAGGGCGAGCCAGTGGCGTGCGACCGTGATGCGCCTGTGTGCCCATGGTGCGACCGCCAAGGCTGGGACATCTGCCAGCACGCCGACGACGCCAGAACATGCGGAAAGTGACATTCTCCAATGTGCTGCGCAGCCGGCCCATTGTGCTGACCGAGCATGAGGTGTGGTCTCTGTCTCGTGTGGTGGGCCGCGACGTGCTGCCAGAACTGCAGGCGATCTGCGGCGAGCGGTACGAGGCGATGACGCTGGGCCAGCTTATGCGCACGCTGACGGCCACACTCTCGAGCGAGCGCCAGCACATCGGGGGCGCTGACTGCTGGTGCTGCCCGACTGTTGAGTTCAAAGACCCCGTGAGCGGCGCAGCCGTGTGGATACACAGGAGCATGCAATGACGACCTTCGATGAACTGTTCGCTGAGCACAACTTGACGCCCAAGGAACGCAAGGCGCTGGTGATGCACCTTGCCACACTGCGGGCACAGAAAACCGTGGAGGCGCTGCAAGACGGTCCACCCGCCGCCGCACCATCCACCCCACCGCCTGCAGTGGTGGAGGTTGTGCCGATCCCTGACTGCACGGTTGCCGATGTCGGGTTTCGCTGGGACATGGAAGCACAGCGGCACGTTCCGCAAGTGCTGGTTGAGTTTGAGCCGACGCCGCCAAATTCTCCAGTCGACGCAAAGGGCTGGAAGGACAGAAACGCTTTTGCCGCATTTGTGAAGTCGCGCGGCATCGCCCCCAAGGCAGCGCAGGAGCCCCGCGATGCCTGACCCGACCTATCGCACAGACCCTGGCTTCCCGGCTGCAGTCGAACGCAAGCTGCGCGAGCTCGCCCGGTTCGAGGAAGCCGGTGCGTTCGGCCGGCGTAGCCCATCGCTCGGCGACGTGCACGACGCGCTGCTGACGCTGACGGCCGAGATCCGCCAGCTGCGCGAGGCCATCGATCCGAGCAGCTCGCCGCTGATCACCGGCGACGCGGCGGTGCGCGAGTTCAAGCGGATCCAGGAGGCCAACGATGCCTGAGCAGAAGCAGATCCCGGCCACGCCGGCCGAAGCCGAGAAGATGGCCATGAAGGCTGTCGGCGACTACCTGACCGCGTGCCGCATGACCGACCAGGCGCAGATCGGGAACTACCTGATGAAGATCTGCAGCGTGGCCGGCGTCGTGATGGCGCAGGCCGAGGGCTCGGTCAGGGCGTACGAGCGCCTGACCGGCACCGCGGCGTTCATCGCGAAGACGATGCCGGAGCAGCCGGCGAATCTCCACAAGGTGCAGTGATGGATGACCGCCCGATCCTCTTCAGCGCACCGATGGTGCGCGCCCTGCTCAACGGCACGAAAACGCAGACGCGGCGCGTCGTGAAGCGCTTCGAAGTCCGCGCAGGCATGCCCGAGCCGGAGATGCAATCGCTGCTTCGGTGCTGCCCGTACGGCGCGCCTGGCGACCGCCTCTGGGTGCGCGAGACCTTCGCCAAGATCGACGGCCAGACGCAGCCGTGGATCGAGACCGACTACCGCGCGACCTACACCCACGGTGACCGTCTTGGCGACTCGCTGGGCATCAAGAAGCGGTGGACGCCGGCCATCCACATGCCGCGCGCAGCGAGTCGGATCACGCTCGAGGTCGCCGGCGTGCGCGTCGAGCGCCTGCAGGACATCAGCGAGGCTGACGCGTGCGCTGAAGGGATCGAGCAGGATGCCATCGACAGGTGCCTGCAGATGGCTGAGGCAATGGACCAGCGCGAGCCGACCCCGGCGCGCAGCATGTACCAGGTGCTCTGGGATTCGATCAACGGCGCCGGCGCCTGGGAGCGCAATCCGTTCGTCTGGTGCGTTTCGTTTCGAGTCATCGAGAGATGAAGCGCTGCATCACTTGCAAGGCGGAAAAGCCTGCTGACCAGTTCTACGCCGACCGGCGAAACCGGGATAGCCTGAAGTCTCAGTGCAAGCGATGCCACTGCGCGACCAGCGTGGCAACGCGCGATCCAGACGCCCACAGAGCGGCTACCCGGGCCTCTGCTGCCCGACAGAGACTGGTCAACCCGGAACGTGCACGCGCCAGGGAGAGGGCGGCAAGCAAGTGCCGCATCCGAACCGCAAAGACGATAGCCCGGGCCCGCCTCAATGCGGCGATTGGCCTCGGGTTGATTCAGCGTCCCGCCAGCTGCAGCGCCTGCAAGCTGGTCACCCGCGTGCACGGCCACCACGACAACTACGAGCATCCGCTGCAGGTGCGATGGGTATGTCCGCAGTGCCACGCGGACATCCACAGACTGGAGAAATGATGCCGATCAGCCCCGCCGCCCAGAAGCGCTACCCGCCAGAGTGGCCCCAGATCCGCCTGCAGATCCTCGAGCGCGCGAAGTGGAAGTGCGAGCACCCCGGCTGTGGGGCCGCGCACCACGCGGTGGGGCATTGGCACCGGGAGAGCGACGATCGCCTCACGTGGGCCCCGCTGACCAGCATCTACGGACCGATCAACGACACCGGGTGGAACGCGGAGCGCGCTGCCGGCGCCGGCCTGTGCTGGCCGCGCACCGACGTGCCGCTCACCTGGAAGCAAGCCCGCGCGATCGCAGCCGAAGAAATGGCCGCCGACCCGGACGGCCCGCAGCTGATCGTGATCGTCCTGACGGTCGCGCACCTGAACCACCAGCCGGAGGATTGCCGGCCGGAGAACCTCGCCGCATGGTGCCAGCGCCACCACCTCGCGTATGACCTCGAGCACCACCAGCGGAACGCCTACGCCACCAGGCGCAAGGGCAAAGCCATCCGCGAGCTGTTCTGACCACCAGGAGACGCCATGTCCACCGACCTGACCCTGAAGTACCGATCCGCCAGCGGCGATGCGCAGTGGGTGCACCTCGGCGACCTGCGTGCCGACGGGACGATGACGCTGCTGGCCAGCGAACACCCGGCCGGGCTGCGCGGCAGCGCCGCGGTGCAGATCGAGCGCGACGAAGCAATCCAGGTGATCAACCACCTGCGGCAGGTCTTCGGCATCGGCCTCCAGGAGCTGCGCGAGATCCAGGTCTGACGGTTCCACGTGGAACCCCCTGGTTCAGGGGGATGCGCAGTCGTTCACGCTTCTTGGCTTGCATATACGCGAGTCCAGTCGCATAGTGAAGACATCGACAACGCACCAGGAGCCACGAACATGAGCAACCCGAAAGCCCGCCTGATCGCCAGCCTCGACGCCTGGAACGCCAACAATGACAAGGTCACGATCTGCGTGACCAGCGGCCCCGGCGGATACCGGGTCTGGATCGACGGCGGCCTCCTGGGTGACGGCGAAGACGAAGCGGTCTACGACACCCTCGGCCGGGCCCTGACCCGGATGAGCGACGAAGCCGCCGCCTGCATCCTCGGCCACTACCTCTGACCCGACCACCACCAGGAGCCCCAGCATGAGCATCTTCACCACCACCCCGGCCTGCACGCACCTCGTCGCCGGCACCGACCGCCGCGGCCAGACCCTGTACTACACCGGCCGCTCCGGCGAGCTCTTCGTGAGCACCGACCGCCGCCAGGCTTTCATCGGGTGGGCGGAGAGCGGCGCCCAGGGCTGCGCTTCGAACCTGAACCGCGGCACCATCCTCCACGGAATCACCTTCCGGGCTGAGGCCGCCTGAGACACCACCCGATCAAGGGGGAGAGCGTGCGAGAAAGTGCACGCTCTTGCGCTTGCATTTGTGCGAGTCAATGGCGATAGTAGAGCCATCGACCCCGCAAACCAGGAGCACCCGATGAGCACCCTTCACGACACCTACACCACCCAGACCGAGGCAGACACCTTCTGCCGCACCTACAACGGGTGGGTCAGCCAGGGCCGCTTCGCCGCGGTTCACCGGGCGGGCCCGGGCCAATACCAGGTCTGGCTGAGCATCTGAAGGGAGAGCAGCATGGCCACCGCGATCTACAACTGCAAGCACTGCAAGACAGGCAAGCGGGTGAACGATCTGATGGGCCAGCTGGCCGAGAAAGAGCTACAGCGCATGCGACTGGCTGAACTGCTCCGACTGGTCCTGATCGCGGAAGCCTGCGTCAACGCTTCGAAGACCAGACGCGACCTCAACACCGCCGCCAGGCATCGGCAGGTCAGCGCCGCCATCGCGGAGAAGAATCGCGTGCTCGAGCGTGCGGGCCTGATGCTCAGGAGCCAGGGACTATGAGCACCCTGACCATCGCCGCATTCGAGGCCCTGCCGGACGTCAGCACCGCCTACGGCCGCCGCCGCGTCGCGGTCGAGGGCAGGATGGTGAGCATCCCGGTGATGATCGAAGCGCCCGGGGCCCTGTTCCAGCGCGACGACGACGACGGGATGTTCATGGACCCGCGCGACGGATCGACGTGGATGGTCGGGTGGGTCGACGGCGTGCGCGTGCGCCGGCGCGCTGGGGGCTGACCGTGGCTACCAGGACCAGGCGCCAGGCGCCGCTCGAACAGCCGCTGACCTTCACCCGCGCCGACCCGGCGGAGCTGGCGCGATTCGACCCGGCCACGAAGATATGCGAGATGAACTGCGGGCCGCACCGCGACGACCCGCGATCGCCGGCGGAGCGGAAGCTGCTGTGCGGAGACTGCTGGCCAGCGGTGCCGGCCGGGAGCTGACGTGAACGAAGGATCCATCCCGATGCCGCTGACCACGGTGGTCGACGGCCGCACGTGGCGCCTATTCGACGTGCTCTACACCACCGCCGACGGAGAGTTTTCGACGTACATCTACGCGCTGTCGTTCGAGCACGCCGCGCTGCTGGTCGAGGAACTCAGGCAGACCGCCAGGCTCGGCGGCCAGATCGAAGGATGGGTGAAAGCCTAACGTTTGAACTCAGCGGCCGTACTCGGTCCGTTGCAGTGAATGGTTAGGCCCTGTATCCGAAGCGAACCAA
>OFRB01000147.1_pt1 | contig 18626 bp, 19 predicted proteins | sample 1543021 | NCBI WGS metagenome assembly OFRB01 (sample SAMN07774230, study PRJEB24372) | wastewater metagenome | isolation source: Exp Tend CN 0WW | collected 2016-02
ACACAATTTTTGTGGACGGGAGTTTCGGGAGGGGGGGTGTCTCGTGGGTAGCCGCGGACCGAAGCCGCTGCCGGCGAACGTGCACATGCTCCGGGGCAACCCGAGCAACAAGCCGCTCGCGTCGCTCCTGGATGACGTCGTCCGGCCGGACGTCGCGATCCCGAAATGTCCTGTCCGTTCTGCAGCGTTCCGAAAGGAATGGAAGCGGATCTCGTCGCACCTGGCGCAGCTCGGACTCGTTTCGGAGCTCGACCGCGCGATGCTGACGGGGTACTGCACGGCCTGGGCGGACCTCGAGTGGGCGGAAGAGCGCATCGCTGCGCTGAACGCCGACGACCCGACGGGCGAGCGCGGCCGCGTCGATGCGACGCCGTCGGGCTACAAGCAGATCGGCGTGCTGATGCAGATCCGCAACCGTGCCCTGGCTGACCTCAAGACCTTCGCGGCCGAGTTCGGGATGTCGCCCGCGGCGCGCTCGCGCGTCACCGCATCGGACCCGCAGCTCTCGCTGCCCGGCGTGACGGCAAAGCCTGCCGAAGGCGGCTGGGGAGCGTTCGACTGATGGGCGCGATCCACGTCGATCACGTCATCGAGGCGCGCGACTACGCGGACCGCGTGGTGGCCGGCCTCGTGCCGGCATGCAAGTGGGTCAAGGCCGCCGCGCAGCGCCATCTCGACGACCTGGCGCGCGCCGCGACCGAGGCCTACCCGTACGAGTTCCGGCCCGAACTGGCCTCGCGCGCCATCGGGTTCATAGAGCTGCTGCGCCACGTGAAAGGCAAGTGGGGCGGCTCGCGCCTCGTGCTCGAGCCGTGGCAGAAGTTCCAGATCGCGTCGATCTTCGGATGGGTCCGCAAGGAAGACGGCCTGCGCCGCTTCCGGTCCGTGTACCTGGAGGTGCCACGCAAGAACGCCAAGACCACGATCCTCGGCGGCATCGGCCTCTACATGCTCGTCGCCGACAACGAGTGGGGCGCCGAGGTCTACAGCGCCGCGACCACGCGCGACCAGGCGAAGATCGTCTTCGACATCGCCCAGCAGATGGCCCGCATGGACGGCGAGTTCCGCGCGCGCTTCGGCGTCGAGGTGCTGACGCACTCCGTGCTCGTGAAGGAAACGGCGAGCAAGATGCTGCCGCTGTCGGCCGAAGGCTCCACGCTCGACGGCCTGAACGTGAGCTGCGCCCTTATCGACGAGCTGCACGCGCACAAGACGCCCACCGTGCACGACGTGCTCGACAGCGCCACCGGTTCGCGGTCGCAGCCGCTGCTCGTCAAGATCACCACGGCCGGCAGCAACCGCGCGGGCGTGTGCTACGACCAGCGCGGCTACCTGACCAAGATCCTCAACACGACGCTGCGCGCGCATGGCGGCCTCGGGTATCGCGTCGAGGGCGAGTGCGCGGAAGACGAGCGCTTCTTCGGCGTCATCTACACCATCGACGACGGCGACGATCCCTTCGACGAAGCCGCGTGGGCCAAGGCCAACCCGAACCTCGACATCAGCGTCGAGCGCGAAGACCTCCGCAGCATGGCGCAGGTGGCCAAGGTGCAGGCCGCGCGCCTGGGCGAGTTCCTCACGAAGCGGCTCAACGTCTGGGTCAACGCCGACAGCGCGTGGATGAACATGGCCCAGTGGGACGCCTGCGGCAATCTCGACATGAAGCGCGAGAACTTCGCTGGCGAGCCCGCGTACATCGCCCTCGATGCCGCGTTCCGCAAGGATCTCTTCGCCAAGATCGTCGTCGTGCGCCGCGGCGATCGCGCGCACGTCTTCGGCCGCTACTACGTTCCTGAGGCGCTGCTCCAGCGCAAGGGCCTCGAGCAGTTGCGCGCGTGGGTCGCCGACGGCTGGATTCGCGTCACGCCCGGCGAGGTGCTCGACATCGAGGCAGTGCGCGAAGAGCTGCGCGACGACCTGGAGCACTTCGACGTCGTCGAGGTGCCGTACGACCCGTGGCAGCTCACGCAGTTTTCCGGCGAGATGATGGAAGACGGCGCGCCGATGGTCGAGATGCGCGCCACGGTGCAGAACTTCTCCGAGCCCATGAAGCACCTCGACGCGATGGTTGCCGAGGGCAAGCTCGAACACAACGGCGACCCCGTGCTCGCGTGGATGATCTCGAACGTCGTGTGCCACTACGACGTGAAGGACAACATTTACCCGCGCAAGGAACGCTCGGACCAGAAGATCGACGGCGCGATCGCGCTCATCATGGCCATCGGCCGGGCCTTCGCGCCGAGCGCCGACGCCGGCCTCCCCGAGCTGGTGGTGATCGCATGAACCTCCGCGCCGCATTCGTCCGCCTGTTCAGGCCCGCCAACAGCTACGCGTCGCTCGAAGAGCGCGCCTTCGCCGAGCGCATCCGCGCGATGAACAGCACCGGCGTGCACGTCACCGAACACAGCGCGCTCTCGCAGACGCCCGTGTGGGCCTGCGTGCGCGTCATCGCCGAATCGCTCGCCATGCTGCCCGTCGACGTCGTCCAGCGCAGCAACGGCCGGCGCGAGCAGTTGCCCGACTCCCCGGTCGCGTGGCTGCTCAACACCTCGCCCGACGGGCAGATCCCCGCGTTCCGCTTCCGCGAGTCGCTCGCCGCGCATGCCGTGCTCTGGGGCAACGGCTACGCCGAGATCGAGCGCGACACCGTCGGCCGTCCGTACGCGCTGCACCTGCTCACGCCCGATCGCGTACGCACGAAGCGCGACGCCGCCGGCGCCGTCTTCCACGAGGTCGCGCAGAGCGGCGGTGGCAGCGTGCGCATCGAGTCGCGCGACATGCTCCACGTCGCTGGCCTCGGCTTCGACGGCCTCGAGGGTTACAGCGTCGTTGCCCTGGCGGTGCAAGCCCTCGGCCTCGGTGCGGTGATGGAGCAGTTCGCCGGGGCGTTCTTCGGCAACGGCATGCAGCTCGGCACCATCTACACGACCGACCAGGTGCTCAAGGCCGACCAGATCGCCGTGCTGCGTGACCAGCTCGACAAGCTGCACAAGGGCGCGGGCAACGCCTTCAAGGCCGCCATCCTCACCGGCGGCATGAAGCCCACCGACCCGCCCATGCCGCTCACCGAGGCGCAATTCCTCGAAGGCCGGCGCTTCTTCGTGCTTGAAGTCTGCCGGCTCCTGCGCGTGCCGCCGCACCTCGTGGCCGAGCTCGACCGCGCGACCCACACCAACATCGAGCAGGAGCAGCTCGCGTTCATCTCGCACTGCCTCATGCCGTGGGCCGTGCGCATCGAGAGCGAGTGCAACCTCAAGCTCTTCGGTCGCAACCAGCAGGCCCGGCAGAGCGTGAAGCACAACTTCGGCGCGTTGCTGCGTGGCGACCTCGCCAGCCGCTTCGGTGCCTACAAGATCGCCCGCGAAGGCGGCTGGCTCAACGCCAACGAGATCCGCGCCCTCGAAGACCAGAACGGCATCGGCCCCGACGGCGACATCTACCTCGTGCCGGCCAACATGACCACGCCCGAGAAGCTCCTCGAGCCCACGCCGGCACCGGTCGCGCCACCTGCCGCGCCCGACCCCGCCAGCCCCGCCGACCCCACGCCCACCAACAGCCTCGATGCCGCGCGCGATCGCATGCGGCTCGTGAAGAGGTCCACATGAAACCGCGCCAGCACCTCATCCAGGCGAAGGCCGCCAACAAGACCGGCGAGCTGCTGCTCTACGGCGACGTCGGCCCCAGCGACTGGGGAATGATCGACGAGCGCAGCTTCGCCGACGCGCTCAAGAGCCTCGGCGATGTGAGCACGATCAACCTGCGCATCAACTCGCCGGGCGGCTCCGCTTTCTCGGGCATCGCCATGTACAACATGCTGATGCGCCACCCGGCCCGCGTCGTCGTCGACGTCGACGGCCTGGCGGCCTCGATCGCCAGCGTCATCGCGATGGCCGGCGACGAGATCCGCATGGGCGACGGCGCGCAACTGATGATCCACGACGCCAGCAGCATCGCGTGGGGCAACGCCGCCGAGATGCGCCGCACCGCCGAGCTGCTCGATTCCATCAGCGGCGACATCGCCTCGATCTACGCCCGCCGCAGCGGCCGCCCCGTCGACGAGCTGCGCGCCCTCATGCAGGCCGAGACCTGGCTGGGCGCCCAGGAGTCCGTCGACGCGAAGCTCGCCGACAGCGTCACCGCCGGCCCGCCCGTCACCGCCTCGCTCACCGACGCCGAGGCTGCCCGATTCAAACACCCGCCCAAGGCGCTGCTCACCGTGCGTGACCAGCACTCGGCGTCACGCATCGCATCGATGGCCGCGCGAGCGGCCCGGTACGCAACCGCGGGCGCGTAACCCGCACATCAGGAGAAACCATGAACATCGAGCAACTCAAAGCGCGCCTGCTGGAGCTCAGCAACCAGACCAAGGCCATCCAGGACAAGGCCGCCGCCGGCAACCGCGAGCTGCTGCCCGAAGAGCACGAGACCGTCGTCGCCCTCGCCGACGAGTTCGACCGCGTCGAAGCCCAGCTTCAGACCGCCGAGCGTCTCGCCAGCATCCAAGACCGTGCGAGCGCCGGCACCGGCCGCCGCACCGACCCCGCGCCCGCGGCGCCTGCTGCCAGCGGCCAGAACGCCAACGGCCTGCAGAACACCGCGCTGCGCACGCAGAGCGAGCGCGACCGCTGGGGCTTCAGCAACCTGGGCGAGTTCGCGAAGAGCGTCGTCGACTGGGGCCGCGGCACGCGCGACCCGCGCATCATCCAGAACGCGTCGCTGTCGACGTACTCTTCCGAGGGCATCGGCGCCGATGGTGGCGTGGCCGTGCCGCCGGAGTTCCGCGCCAACATCCAGCAGCTCGTGACGGGTGAAGACTCGATCCTCGGCCGCTGCGATGCGCAGCCCACCAACAGCAACCTCGTGATCGTCCCCACCGACGAAGACACGGTGTGGGGTTCGAGCGGCGGCGTGCGCGTCTACCGCCGCGCCGAAGCCGGCGCGATGTCTCAGAGCAAGATCGCGTTGAAGGACATCACGGTCCGCATCGAAGAGATGTACGCCCTCGTGCCGGTCACCGACGGCCTGCTGCGCGATGCGCCGATGCTCGCGAATTTCCTCGGTACGAAGGCGGGCCAGAAGCTCAACTTCAAGATCACCGACGAAATCATCAACGGCACCGGCTCGCAGGGCCAGATGCTCGGCATCCTGAACGCGCCGTGCACCGTGTCGGTCGCGAAGGAATCCTCGCAGGCCGCCGCCACCATCGTCGCCGCCAACATCCTGAAGATGTACGCCCGCATGCCCGACGCCGTGCGTCGCAATGCGGTGTGGCTCATCAACCAGGACATCGAGCCCCAGCTCCTGTCGATCAACACGACCTTCAAGGACGCCGTGGGTTCGGCCGGCATCGCCGCGGGCGTCTCGGGCCTCATCCCCGAAGGCGGCCTGCGCTACGACCCGACCAACGGCACGCTCATGGGCCGCCCGATCATCGCCACCGAGGCCTGCCAGACCATCGGCACCGTCGGCGACATCGTGCTCGCCTACCTGCCGGGCTACTTCGCGCCCTACGAGGCCGGCGGCGTGCGAAGCGACATGTCGATGCACCTCTGGTTCGACCAGGGCGTGAGCGCCTTCCGCTGGACCTTCCGCATCGGCGGTCAACCGTGGCTCAGCGCGCCGATCGCCCGCAAGAACGGCAGCAACACGCTCAGCCACTTCGTCACCCTGGCCACCCGCTAACCGACCCCGGCGGCGGCCCGCGCGGCCGCTTGCCCAGCGCAAGGAGAAACGCACATGTACCCCAACGTATCCCTCGGTGAAGGCCTCGGCGTCGCGGGCGTCATCGCCCCCGTCACGACGGCCAACACGCAGAAGAACACCGGCGCCATCGATCTCTCGAAGTGGGACTCGCTGCTCTTCGTCTTCCAGCTCGGCGACATGGCGAGCGAGACGATCGACCTCGGCGTCGAGACCTGCGACAGCGACGGCACGAGCAACGCCGTCGACATCGTCGGCAAGCAGGCCACGCAGCTCGGCGCCAGCGCCTCGGCCAACGACAACAAGCAGGTCGTCATCAGCGTGAAGTCGGTGGACCTCATCACCAACGGCAAGCAGTACGTCCGCGGCACGATGGTCACCGGTGGCGCCACCGGCGGCCCGGCGGCGTGCCTGGTGCTCGGCGTGCCGCGCTACGGCCCGGCGTCCGGCGTCGACCTCGCGAGCGTGGTCGAGATCAAGTAGCTGACTTCGCTGTTTCCAGCCGCCTCACGCGAGGCGGCTGCTGACGGCGAAGTAACCCCGGAGAGTGCAATGCCCCTGGATGCAAATCTTAACGGCTTGATGATCGACGATCTTGTTGTCGGACGTCGTCCGCTGCGCAGCACGGATCTAATCAAGGATCTCGCCGCAACTCTGCAAGATGACACCCAAGCGCCGGTGCCGTTTTTTTCGGTGGCGCCTGTTTCGGCCGCCGTACTGCAGGCGTGTGCAATTCCGACACCCTATCCCACGGTCGGGGCAGCGGTAGTTCATCCATCCGTTGTCTACGATGCGCAGGGGTGGCGCGGCTATCGATACTGGATGGCGTACACGCCCTATCCCTCCGCCGATAGCACTTATGAGAATCCGTGTGTGGCGGCCAGTGACGACGGGCTTAACTGGGTCGTGCCAGGCGGCGCGATCAATCCGATTGTGGCTAAGCCGGCCAAACTTACTGCCTACAACGCCGACACTCATCTTGTTCTATCGCCCGCGCGCGACCGACTCTATCTGGTATTTCGAGAGCGCGGGGTAGCTGCAAGCAACAACCTGAAAATTTGCGAATCGCCAAACGGCATCAACTGGACGGCGCCCGTCACTGTCAAAACGGGCGTGCAAGGGTCGGAAGATTTTGCGTCGCCCTCAATTTGGTGGAACGGGACGAACTGGGTGTGCTTGAGTCATCAGCTTGATACGACCAGCCCGTGGCCTGTGCGGCGTATGGTGACGAGCGGCAGTGACATCTACAGCGGCTGGAGCGCGCCCACCACCGTGACAGTGTCGCCGCCATCCGGTCGAGCTTGGTGGCACTCGTGCGTCGTCCGGCTCGCTAGTGGGCAGCTCGTCGGCGTGGCGCAAGACAACGCGGGGACTGCCGGCTCGTCCGGCAACTTGTACTGGTGGTCCAGTTCCGACGACGGCGTGAGCTTTCAAATAAGGCCGTGTTTGCTGACGGGCGGCTGGTACCGCAGCGCGCTGATCGTCGAGCCGGCGCCCGATGGTGGCTTGGTGCGCCTATACGCCGGCGCGCTTGGTACGGGTGTGATCTCGTCTGCGCGATTGCCTTTCAATCGAGGCGCATTGCGTCGCGTGGCGATTGCGGTCCGGCAATCGATACTGTCGGCCGCTGCGTCGCCGGTGGCGGGCGTGTTGTGGGCGGATACCTGTGTGCGCGCCGACTCGGCGATTGCGGCTGGGACTGCAACGAGCGGTGGAACCTATACCGCGTCGACGGGGACGATGGGCATCGCAGGCAATCGCATTTACACCGTCACAACCGGCAATAACAGGATTTACGCCAGCATGGGCGCTGCAAAATCCGACTACAGCGCCGAAGTTGTCTTCGACACCATTGGTAGTGGCTCGCAGGCGTGGTTCATCGTGCGGTTGCAGGACGCAAACAATTTCTGGCGGGTTGGGAAAGACGCCACTGACGGCTTTCTCAAGGTGCAGAAAATTGTCGCGGGAAGCATTGCATATACACAGACGCTGACAAAAAACTTCGCTTCAGGCATGCGGGTGCGAGTGGATTGCATTGGGCCGTATCTAAGTGTTTTTCAGAACGATGATCTGGTCGGGGTTGTGTCGGACGCTGCTTTCTACGACCAGATTAATGTGGGGCTGCAAGGGTCCGGAGCAAACCCGAGCTACTGGAAGCAGTTGGTCGTCGTGGACTTGGCCTGATGCCGCTCCGCCTCGCCACCGCCCCCGCCGCCGAGCCGCTCAGCGCGTCCGACGCGAAAGCGCACCTGCGCGTGACCGGCTCGGGCGACGACGCCTACATCACCGCGCTCGTCACCGCCGCCCGCCAGCTCGCCGAGCAGAAGCTCAACCGCGCGCTCATCACCCAGTCGTGGGATCTCGTCCTGGAGGAATGGCCCGACGACGACGAGCTCTGCATCCCGATGGGCGGCGTGACCTCGGTCACCTCGGTCAAGTACTACGACACGGCCAACGTGCAGCAGACGTGGTCGTCGGCGAAGTACCAGGTGGCGCTGGCCGGCCCGCTCGCCGAGCTGGGGCCGATCAGTACCGAATCGTGGCCGTCGCTGTACGACCGCATCGAGGCCGTCGAGATCCGCTTCGTGGCCGGCTATGCCGACGCCGCGGCGGTGCCCTCGGCCCTGAAGCAGTGGATGCTGTTGCAGATCGGGCACCTGTACGAGCACCGCGAGGCCGCGAGCGACTTCGAAGTGTTCGCGCTGCCCTTCGTCGACGGGCTGCTCGACCCGTACCGCGTGCCGGTGGTGGGCTGAGATGCTGGCCGGCAAGCTCCGCGAGAGCGTCACGATCCAGCAGAAGAGCGTGACACGCGACGCCTACGGCGCCGAGGTCGTCTCGTGGTCGACGGTCGCCACCGTGCCGGCGCAGGTGCAGCCCATCGCGGGGCGCGAATACGTCGCCATGCGGCAGGCGCAGAGCGTCGTCACCCACCGCGTGCGCATCCGCTACACGAGCGGCATCAACACCGGCATGCGGGTGCAGTGGAACAGCGCGAACTACGACATCGTCGAGGCCATCAACGTCGACGCCCGCAATCGCCAGCTCGAACTGCTCTGCGTGGGGGACATGGGCAATGCCTGAAGGCCTGCGCATCGTCACCAACCTGCCCGACTTCCGGCGCCAGCTTGCCGCGGTGGGCGTCAAGATCGAGAAGCGCGTCGTCACCAACGCCGTGCGCGCCGCGGCCCGCATCTTCCGCGACCGGGCGCGCAGCTTCGCGCCGGTGCTGCGCGACCCTGACCCGCGCCGCGTGGCCGGGGCGCTGTCGCGCGCCATCGTCATCGCGCGGTCGCGCGAGGGCGGCCGCGGCACCGTCGCCTACTTCGTCGGCGTGCGGGCCAGCAAGGCGCAGCGCGGGCGCGGCATCGACCCGTTCTACTGGCGCTTCCTCGAAGCCGGCTGGGCGCCGCGCGGCCCTGGCCAGCGGCTCGCAGGCGGCAAGCGTCGCAAGGCGCTGGAGCGCACGCGCAACGCCGGCGCGCGCATCCAGCGGCCCTTCCTCGCGCCCGCGTTTCAGGCGGCGCAGGGCGAAGCGCTCGCGGCCTTCGAGTCGCGCATGGATGCCGAACTGGCGAAGGTGACCCGGTGAGCGCCGAGACCGTGCTCTACGCCGCGCTCACGGCCGCCGCCGGCGTCACCGCGCTCATCAGCACGCGCATCTACCCCGACGTCGTGCCGCAGGAATCCGCGCTGCCGTGCGCCGCGTTCGCGCGCCTCGACACCGAGTACACGACCACGATCCACAGCGGCGTGCCCATCGCCGAGAACACCACGATCGAGATCTCGTGCATGGCCCTCACGCGCTCCAGCGCCGACGACGTCTGCAATGCCGTCATCGCCGCCGCCGGCGCCGCGGGTTTCACCCCCACCGGCCGCCGCGCCGAATTCGATTTCGACCAACAACTCTGGGCCACGGTGCTCACCGTGGACTACCTGGCATCACTGTAAGGAGCAAGCGCAATGGCAAACGTCACCAAGTGGAGCAGCGTCGCGGTCGCGGTTCAGTCGGCCCTCGCTGCGGCGATCACGATCTCCGGCGTCACGAAGGCGAGCCCCGGCGTCGCCACGTACACGGGCGCGACCAACCCGACCGCCGGCGATTACATCGTCATGACGGCGAGCGGCATGTCGCAGATCAACGGCCGCGTCTTCCGCGTGGCCAACGTCAACACGGGCGGCAAGACGTTCGAGCTCGAAGGCGAGAACACCACGAGCTACGACACGTTCAGCTCGGGCAGCTTCCAGATCATCACCTTCGGCACGACGATGACCACGGCCACGGGCCTGTCGGCCTCGGGGGGCGACTACGACTTCATCGACACGACCACCATCCACGACAACGTGCGCACGCAGATTCCCGGCCTCGCCTCGCCGGCCGTGTACACGTTCGAATCCATCTGGGACGCCGCCGACACCGCGCTGATCGCGCTCAAGACGGCATCCGACGCGCAGGCCCAGCGCGCTGTGAAGTTCACCTTCGCCAACGGCCAGAAGCTCGTCTTCAACGGCTACATCGGCGCGACGCTGCTGCCGGCGGGTAACGCGCAGGACAAGGTGACGACGCAGGTCGCCATCACCATGTTCGGCCGCCCCACGATCCTGAGCACCTGATCCGATGGCGACGCTCATCGAACGGCTGCGCACCGCGCGCGAAGAGTGGGTGACGGCGGGCGGGTACGACTTCCTGATCCGCCGGCCCAGCGCGCTCCAGCTCGCCCGCTGGCGCGACGAGGCCGACGTGCCCTTCCTCGGGCGCGTCATCGTCAACTGGCGCGGGGTGCGCGAGCTCGACCTCGTGCCGGGTGGCGATGGTGCGGCGGTGCCCTTCGACGTCGAGACCTGCGTCGAGTGGCTCGAAGACAAGCCCGAGCTGTACACGGCGCTCGTCGTCGAGACGCAGCGAATCATCGAAGCGCACTACTCGGCGCGCGAGGCCCATGCGGGAAAGTAGCGCGCGCCCTCGATGCCGCCGAGTGCCGGGCGGCCTTCGGTGGCGCGACCCCGCTCGAACGCGACTGGCAGACCGAGCTGTGCATCGAGGCGTGGAACCTCATGGGCGGCGCGCTCGACTGGACCGCGTTGCCGGTGATCTGCGCGCTGCTCGAGGTCGACGACCCCGAGCCGCTGATTGCCGGGCTGGTGCAGATCCGCAACCACTTCCGGGAGAAGGCGAGTGCCGAAGCTGACCATTGACATCGAGGCCCGGCTCGCCGCGTTTCAGGATTCGCTCGACCAGGTCAAGCGATCCACCGAGCAGATGGCCGCGGGCCTGCAGGCGAAGTTCGCCGGCATCACCACGGCCATCGCCGGCCTCGGCACGGCGCTCGCGGGCGCGAAGTTCACCGGCCTCGTGCGCGACGCCATCGACGCCGCCGACCAGCTCAACAAGCTGAGCCAGAAGGTGGGCGTCACCGTCGAGGCGCTGTCCGAGCTGCAATACGCCGGCAAGCTCGCCGACGTGGGCACCGAGGCCCTCGGCACCGGCCTTCGCAAGCTCGCCGTCAATCTTCAGGAAGGTGCGGCCGGCTCGAAAGAGGCGCAGCAGGTGTTCCAGGCAGTGGGCATCGCCGTGCAGGATCTCGGCAAGCTGAGCCCCGACCAAGCGCTCGGCCGCATCGCCGATGCGTTCGCCAACGCCGCCGACGGCGCCGGCAAGACGGCCATCGCCGTCAAGTTGTTTGGCAAGTCGGGCGCGGACCTCATCCCGTTGCTCAACCAGGGCGCGGCCGGCCTGCGTGAAGCCGGCGACGAGGCGCGCCGGTTCGGTCTCGTCATCAGCGCCGATACCGCCCGCGCGGCCGAGGCCTTCAACGACAACCTGACCCGGCTGGGGTCGGTGACCACGGCCTTCGCGAACGACCTCGCGGAGCGCGTGCTGCCGACGCTGAAGCGCTTTACCGACGAACTGGTGGCGGGTCAGCGCGTCTTCGGGTCGCTCGGCTCGGCGCTGTTCACCATCGCCACCACCAACCCGTTTGCGTCGACGGCCGAAAACATCCGCAGCGCGCGGCAAGACATCGAGCGCCTCACGGCCCAACTCCAGCGCATCCCCGCATCGGGCTACCGGCTGCGCGAGAGTGTGGCGGGCGATCTCGCCGACGCGAAGCAGCGCCTCGAGTACTACAAAGAGATTCAGCGCATGCGGATCGCGCCGGTCGACGACTCGATGCGCGATGCACGCGACCTCGCGCTGCGCGGGCGCGATGCGCCGAAGGGCCAGCTCTCGCTGCCCGGCGCGGCGGGTGGCGGTGGTGGAGGCGCCCCGCGCGACGGCACGCAGCGCATCGCGGCCCTCGGCGCGCAGATGGTGCTCGATCAGCTCAACGACCTCGAGAAGCAGGCGCGGCGCATCATGGCCGAGGCCGAGCAGGCGCGGAAGGAAACCGAGGCCGAGATCGAGCGCGGCATTCAGGTCGGGCCGATGCAGGCCGAGCGCCAGATGCTCGCCGCGCAGCAACGCCTGCAATCGCTGATGAGCCAGACCAAGAGCGGCCAGCGCAACGCGGTCTACGACGACCTGAAGTTCCTCAACGAGGCCTTCGACAACAGCAAGCTCAGCGCCGACGAACTGGGCGAGGCGTACGTCGTGCTCCGCGAGCGCCTCGAGCAGATCGACAAGGGCGTGAAAGACACGACGCCCGGTTTCAAGATCTTCGCCGACGACGCCATCACCCAGATGCGCGAGATCGAAAACGCGATTCGGCGCGTGGGCAGCACCGTGACCGAAGAACTCGTCGCGGCCTTCCAGAAGGGCCGCCTCGACGTGTCGAAGATCATCAGCGCGATTCTCACCGACCTCGCGCGCCTGCAGATCCAGCGCTCGATCACCACGCCGCTGTTCAACGCGCTGGGCGGGCTGTTCGGTGCGGGCGGGGGTGCCAAGGGCACGCCGACGCCGACGGCGGCCGGCACGCCGTTCGGCAACCCGCTGCCCGGCCGCGCCATCGGCGGCCCGGTGGCGGCAAGCGCCGCCTATCTCGTGGGCGAGCGCGGCCCCGAGATCTTCATCCCCAACGGGGCCGGCCGCATCGTGCCCAACGCCGGCGGCGGGGGTTCCACCATCGTGCTGAACATCAACACGCCCACCGATGGCGCCGTGATCCGCGCGGCCGTGCTGCAAGGCGCGGCGCTGGCGCAATCGCAGATCGCCCGCGCCGGGCGCATCGGAGCCATGTCGTGACGACGCTCACCTGGCCGACCGTGTCGGTCGACCCGACCCGCTGCGAATGGTGGCTGCAAGGCCTCACGCAAGAGCACCGCTCGCCGCTCAGCGGTGCCGTGCAGACGCAGGAACTGCCCGGCGCCCACTGGACGGCGCGCATCGAGTACCACAACGTGCGCGACCTCGACGCCCGCACGCTCCAGGCGTTCATCGGCAAGATGCGCGGCCGGGCAGGGCGGGTGTACGTGCCGAACTTCGGCCGCCCGGCGCCGGTCGGCGTGGGCGGGGGCGCGCCCGTGGTGGCCGGGGCCGGGCAGACCGGCAGCACGCTGAATGTCTCCGGCGGGCCGCTGTCGACCACGGGCTGGCTGCTGGCGGGCGACGCCATCGGCGTGAACAGCCAGATCTACATGCTCACGGCTGATGCCACCACCGACGGCAGCGGCGCGGCCGCGCTGTCGATCGCGCCGCCGCTGCGCAGCTCGCCCGCGAGTCTGTCGTCGATCACGCTGAGCCTGCCGACCTTCGTGGGCATGTTCACCGACGACCGGCAGGGGTGGACGTACGAGCCCGGCGCGCGGGGCTTCCATACCTTCATCTTCGACCTGACCGAGGTGTTCTGATGGCGCGGTCGCTCACCGTCGCCGCGCAGACCGCCATCGACGGCAGCCATGTGCCGAGCGCGGTGCTCGTCGAGTTGTACTTCCCGAGCGGCACCGTGCGGTTCAGCAACGCGGCCCACAGCCTCGACTGGGGCGGCAACACCTACCTCGGCGCGGGTGCGGTGTCGGGCCTCGAGCCCATCACCGAAACCGTCGCGCCGACGGCGCTCGCGCTCAACCTGCGCTTCTCGGCGATCGACACGAGCTACCTCACGGCGATCCTGTCCGACACGTACCAGGGGCAGGCCGCGCGCATCTACCTGGCGCTCCTCGACGACGAGCTGCGCATCGTGAGCGACCCGGTGCTCGTGTTCGAGGGCCGCATGGACGAGCCGGAGATTCAGGTCGGCGAGACCGCGACCATCCAGCTCAGCCTCGAAAACCGCATGGCCGACTGGGACCGCCCGCGCCTGCGCCGCTACAACCACGCCGACCAGATCGCGCGCTACCCCGGCGACCTCGCGTTCGAGTACGTCGAGAGCCTGCAGGACGCCGACATCGTGTGGGGCATCTTCAAGGGGCCGATCGCGCCGGATCCGCTGAAGGTCTTCAACCGCACCCTCGACAAGATCGCGAACAACAAGATCGTGAAGATTCTCACGTGGGGCACGACCAAGCCCCTTCTCGACGCAGGGCGCAAGGTCGGCGACAAGATCGCCGACGTCTTCGGGTGGTGATCGATGGCCTCGTCCGCTGAATTGCAATCGATCAAGGGCCCCGGCATCGGGGCCGCGCTGGCGGCCACGATCGCGTGGTTCATTCCCGGTGGGCAACCGGCCGCGGCGGCGGCGTCGGCCGCGTTCCTGTCGACCTTCGCGGTGTCGTACGGCCTCCAGGCGTGGAGCATGAAAGAGGCGCGCAAGCGCAGCCTCGAAGACGTGGCCGACCGCCGGGTGATGATTCGCTCGGCCGTGTCGCCGCGCCGCATGATCTACGGCGAATCCCTCGTGTCGGGGCCGATGATCTACGCGCAGGTCACCGGCGCCGACAAGGAATACCTGCACGCCATCGTGGCGCTCGCCGGCCACGAGATCCACAGCACCGCCGCGGTGTATCTTGACAGCGTCGCCGTCGGCACGCTCGACGGCTCGGGCAACGTCACGACCGGCGACTTCAACGGCCTCGCCCGGTTCAAGTTCGCACTCGGCACCGCCTCGCAGGCCGCGTTCGCCGACCTCGTGAGCGAGTCCGGCGGCAAGTGGACAACCGCGCACCAGGCGAAGGGCACGGCGATGGTCTACGCCCGGCTCAAGTTCGATCAGGACAAGTACCCCGGCGGCGTGCCCGAGATCCGCGTGCTCGTGCGCGGCAAGAAGTGTTACGACCCGCGAGACGGCGTGACCCGCTACACCGCCAACCCGGCGCTCGTGCTGCGCGACTACCTCACGGCCGACTATGGCCTGGGCTGCATCAGCGCCGAGATCGACGACACCGCCGTCGTCACCGCGGCCGACGTCTGCGACGAGTGGGTCGCCCTCGATGCCGCGGTCACCATCAGCGTCACCGCCGACGCCACGGCAGACACCTTCACCACGGCCGCCGTCGAGTCCCGCCTGCAGACCGGCGACCAGGTCGTCGTGACGGCGTCATCGGTGCCGACCGGCCTCACCGGTGGCGGCACGTACTACGTGATCCGCACCGGGCCGACGGTCTTCCAGCTCGCGACCACCGCGCAGAACGCCCTCGAAGGCACGGCGCTCGGCATCAGCTCGGCGGGCGCGGGCGTGGTCTTCGGGTCGATCGCGCAGCGGCGCTACGCGGCCAACGGCACGGCGACCTACGACATGGCGCCGAAGGATGTCGTCGACGACATCATCGACGCGATGGCCGGCACGCTCACGTGGACGGGCGGGCGCTGGCGCATGACGGCCGGCGCCTACGTCGCGCCCACGGTGACCCTCGATGCCGACGACCTGCGCGGCCCGATCAGCTTCCGCAACCGCGTCGCCCGGCACAACCTGACCAACACGATCCGCGGCGCGTACGTCGAGCCGGCCCGCGCCTGGGTGCAGACCGACTACGCGCCCGTGAGCAACTCGACCTTCGTCACGCAAGACGGCGAGACCATCGAGCGCACCGTCGACCACGCGTGGATCACCTCGGCCTTCCGGGCGCAGCGCCTCGCGAAGATCTCGCTTCAGAAGTCGCGCACGAAGCACCTGACCATGCCGTGCAAGATCGGCGCGCTGCGACTGCTGGCGGCCGACACCATCAGCGTCACGATCCCGCAGATCGGCCTCTCGTCGGCGACGTACCGGGTCAACGGCTGGCGCCTCACCGGCGAAGATGGCGGCATCGGCGTCGACCTCGACCTCGAGGAGGAATCCAGCGCCCACTACGCGTGGTCGGCCAGCGACGGCGTGACGCCGCCCATCAACACCGCGCCCGAGCTGCCCGGCGTGCTCAACGTGGTGGCGCCCACGAGCCTCACCCTCGCCAGCGGCAACACCGAGCTGCTCGCCGCGGCCGACGGCTCGATCATCAGCCGCATGCGCATCACGTGGGGCGGGGCGCCGGAAACCAACCTCATCGGCTACGAGGTGCAGTACCGCCGCGGCACCGACACGGCCTACATCAGCATCACCGCCGCGCGCGACCAGACCACCACGTGGGCCGCGCCGGTCGAAGACGGCGTGAGCTACGACGTGCGCGTGCGCTCGATCGCTGCGCCCGGCTCGCGTCGGTCGAGCTGGCTCACGGGCACGCACACCGTGGTCGGCAAGACGGCCGCGCCCACAGCGCCCAGCTCGCTGTCGGTGGTCGCGGCGCTCGGGGGCTTCGACATCGCGTGGAGCTCCGGGCCCGATGCCGACTACGCGTACACCGAACTGTGGGAGGCGCTCACAAACGACCGCGCGACCGCCACCAAGCTCGGCAACGTCGCCGGCAACCGCTACGGCCGCAACGGCGTCGCCGCCGCGGTCGACCGCTGGTACTGGGTGCGGCACGTCGACACGAGCGGCAACGTGTCGGGCTGGTACCCGTCGAGCGCCACGGCCGGCGCCACCGGCACCACGCTGAGCGCGGCCGGCGGCATTCCCACCGTCACCGACGCGAGCACCATCACCGCCACGCCCGGCGATCCGCCGCCCGGCGGTGATGCGTACTGGGCCGTGTACAGCAACGCCGACGGCAAGCTCTGGCGCTGGGTGAGCGCGTCGGGAGCCTACACCAAGGCCGCCGACGGCGCCGACATCTCCGCCGGCAGCATCGCCGCCGACCGGCTCGCGGCCGCGAACCTCGGCGCGATCCGCGCAGACCTCGGCACGGTGACCGCCGGCAACTTCACGCTCGACGCGTCCGGCTACATCCGCAGCGGCACGGTGACCTGGCTCAGCGGCACCGGCATCTGGATAGGCTACGACACGGCGGCCTACAAGTTCCGCATCGGCGCGCCCGGCGGACTCGGCCTGGCGTGGGATGGCACGACGCTCTCGATCAACGGCGCCATCACGCTCTCGGGTTCGTCGGACAGCTACGTGCGGGCTGGCGCCACCGACTACAGCAGCGGCACCGGCTACTTCCTTGGCCGCTCGGCCGGCCAGTACGTGATGCGGATCGGCAACACGTCGACCAACTACATGCAGTGGGACGGATCGGTCCTCACCGTGAAGGGCTCGATCTTCACCGGCGATGTGCAGGTCGACACCGGCGGCAATGTCCGCGGCGGGCAGACGGCTTACAACACCGGCACGGGCTTCTGGATCGGGTACACCGGCGGTGCCTACAAGTTCTCGATCGGCAACCCGTCGAGCGGGTATCTCCGGTGGACCGGCACGGCCCTCGAGGTCTACGGCTCGATCATCGACACGCGACCCTTCACAGCTGGGTCGACGCCCGTCGCCGCGGCATCGACCGAAGTGTTCATGCCGGGCGCCGCTCTGGCGTGGGCCGAGACCAAGTCGATCACCGTGCCGCGCGCCGGCGTGCTCCGCTGCAACTGGGACATCTACGCCGGCACCACTGGCAGCAACACGAAAAGCCGCATCTACAAGAACGGCGTCGCCACGAGCAGCGAGTTCACCTACACCACGATCGCCTGGCACTCGAGCACCTACGACATCACCGTCGCCGCAGGTGACGAGGTGCAGCTCTACACCTACTGGAATTCCACGCAAGGCAAGGCCCGCAACTTCGTTCTCTCGAATTCGTTCAACGAGAACTTCTTCGTTGTCACCCTCGACTCGTACTAGGAGCCCCCCGCGATGCCCCAGCTCTCCGACGATCAGCTTGCCGAGTTGGCGCAGCGGCTGGCCGAACCCCTGGCCGAAAGGGTCGCCGACGTGGCGTTCAGGAAGTTCAGCGAGCAGGTGGGGCGCTCGGTCATCAAGCACCTGCTCTGGCTGCTGGGCATCTGCGTCGTCGGGCTCTACATGCTCTGGCAATCGAAGACTGGCGGTGCGCCGTGAAGATCACCCGCGTGCAGCTCGATGCGATCATGCCCCACGCCGACGAGCGTGCCGATCGCTACCTCCGGCCACTCAACGACGCCGCGGCCGAGTACGACATCGACACGCCGGCGCGCCTGGCCATGTGGCTCGCCCAACTTGCCCACGAGTCCGCCGAGCTGCGGCTTGTCACCGAGATCGCGGACGGCAGCGCGTACGAGGGCCGGCTCGATCTCGGCAACACGCAGCGCGGCGACGGCCGGCGCTTCCGCGGGCGCGGCCTGATCCAGATCACCGGCCGCGCGAACTACGCGGCGTGCTCGCGGGCACTCGCCGGCGCCGACATGCTGTTGCTCGAGCATCCGCAACTGCTTGCCGATGATCCGCTGCTCGCGGCGCGCTCGGCCGGGTGGTACTGGCGCAGCAGGCGGCTCAATCGGTTCGCGGACGTCGGCGACATCACCGGGTGCACGCGGCGCATCAACGGCGGCACGAACGGACTGCCGGGCCGCATCAAATACTGGGACCGCGCGCGGGCCGTGCTCGGGGTAGACATGACGACGACGCGGGGCGCGGCATGAGCGCTGAGAAGGTCGTCATCGGTAACGCTGAACTGTGGCTCGGCGACTGCCGCGAGGTGCTGCCGCTGCTGCCGCGCTTTGCCGCCGTGGTGACAGACCCGCCGTATGGGCTGGCCGACCTGCTGCACCG
>OFRB01000149.1_pt1 | contig 18407 bp, 41 predicted proteins | sample 1543021 | NCBI WGS metagenome assembly OFRB01 (sample SAMN07774230, study PRJEB24372) | wastewater metagenome | isolation source: Exp Tend CN 0WW | collected 2016-02
TCAGCACGAACACATGGCAGCCAGAATCATGCCGATAATAAATGCGGTCATGAGCATCCTAGTGCGACTCATCATTACCCCTTAGCGCAGCGGTACTTGTGTCGAATCTGTGGCCGAACACCGGCCCGGACCAATGCCTGATAGGCCTGACCATATGCGGCCTCTGCACCACCGGCACTCTTTCCGGTAGCCTTCTTGGCCCGGTCGAATGCGGCAGCGAGATTTCTCTCCAAACGATCAATGTCGTCCTGTGTCATATCCTCGTCCACTCTCCACTAATAATTTCTGTATTCTTATGTCTGGCAGCGGCTCGGGCGGCGTCCTTTGCCGTCCACCTAAACCTAAAGATTCTATGGTCAACCGGATACTCCCAGGTACGGTCGCTAAAGGTCGTGCAGTACAGCCTCTTTCCACTTTCATTGACAATGGAGGCCTCGTAGCGCCGCCTGCCGTTTACGAAAACGGTCTTAATTTCTGGCTGCCACATGGTCTTTCCTTTCGTTGTTGGTAGGTCTAGACTAGCAGCAGAGGGGGCGGCTGTCAATAGATTCCGCCCCACCCACTACTTGCCCTTCCTGTCGTACCTAAGAATGTCAGTCTTAGCGTAGACCATGGCCTCGATAAGATCCAGAGCCTCAGTCTTGCGATTGTTTCCCAGGACGACGTAGTTCAAATCATATTTCTTGGCCACGCTGATCCAGTATTCATCTGATGACTCTCTGTGATCACCGCCGTAGCGGAGAGGGTCGGCCTCAAATGGGATATCTGACGGAGTTATCAGGTACAGATCAGACCTGTGTACCTCGGCATCTTGGATAAGACCTTCTGGCACCGGCCCCAGGTGCGACCAATGCGGCTGCTCCCAATATCCAATCGTGGAGTAGAGGTCAGTGTCCTGAACGATCAATGGAGAGTCGTTGCGAGTGTCTATCATCAATTGCTCGGTGGCATATTGGCCATACCAGATACCTTCCATCGACTCCACGGTAATTTCAGGACCCTTGGCCGTTAGATAGGGGCGGGCATATTCGTGAACCCATGGGCTCCTGTGATGCAATGCCAAAGCCCTAGAAAGAGTAGTCTTGCCTGTTGACTCTGCCCCCCACACGGTTACCCTGGTGCGGAAGAATTTCTGTACCTCATGCGACATTTGTGAATAGAACATGGGCGGTTCCTCACGAATGTTCGCAGCCTTTGTAGGAAACAGTGTCCTGTCTGGGTCAAATGGAATATACTCGGCTCCGATGATCTGCGCCACCCGTTCGCAGTACGGCTCGCTTCCAACCACATAGTCGTAACGATCCTTGTATGGGCTGAGAATCTCTGTCCATATTTCCCAAAAGCGGGGGTCATCTTCTTCTGATTGTGGAGTCACAGGAATCTGCCTGACAAACCTGCCCGCATGAAACGGAATTGTGGCCTCAATCCACTTTTTCCGCTCTTTGACCAATGGCTCGTCCGGGGCGTAATCCATCAAAACTGTCACCGGCCCAAAAGTACTTGCAAATCTGATCAAAGCCTCATGCCCCTTCGTGAAAGGCAGGGCCTTCATCAGCACTAGCGCGGTCATGCCGATCCCTTCATCGAACGGTTCCAGACCCATAGGCCATAGAATGCGTTAAGCAGGAAGAACACGTATTGGAATGCTGCCAGCGGTAGGCCAGCAGTGGCGTAGGTGTAGATTGCGAACACATTGACCACCATCCATACGACCCAATTCTCGATCTTCTTGTTGTCAAGCAGGAATTGGGCAAGCATGCTGCCTGCGAGAACAACGGTATCTGTTGCGGCAAGCGGTCCTCCCACCGCCCCCACCGGGGTCGCCGCGACGTAGTAGAACGCGGCGGTCACAGCGACGTAGACGGGAATCCATTTCAGGCTGACGTGGGTCACGGGGCGGGTGTCAGAATCAGACTTCCACCTAAACCATCCATACACCAGGGCAATTGTCAGGTAAGCATTGATGATCGCACTTGCGTATAGTTCAAAACTGATGAACAAAAACGTGTAGGAGAAGCAGGAAATCGCTCCGATGGGGTAGTTGATTCGCCTTTCCATCACGCACAGGAACGTGCAGGCGTATGACGTGAATACTGCGAATACCTCTAGAGAGTTAAGAGATTCTACCCAGCCTGCCTGGACGGCCACCACATAAGAGAGTGCAGTTAGAAACACTCCGATGACAGCAGCCTGAATGACATTTACCCAGACACCCTGCGAGCGGCGGGGGATGATAGAACTAAAAAAGGATTCTCCATTCAGAGAATCCGTCAAATGAATGGACATTGTTTTACCCTTCGTGTAGTGGAACCAAGCCGTTTGTCCAACGCTTGTAATTCCTTCGTGGTTACATCATAGCATGGGGCTGTCTCGATGTCAAGACATTTCATCCTCATCATAGTTTGGATCGTCAAGCACGGTAGGAAGGATAACCTTGGCCCCGCATTCTACGCACCGGCCCTCGGTCAGATAAGTGTTGATTTCATAGTTGTGAAATGCCATGACCGCCAGGAACATATCAGAACCACAGACGCATGTGTGCATGCCGTCCAGGTCCGGCCGAATTGGGCCGTAGTCTCTTAGATCAAGAAACGGAGGCTCGGGGCGGAAGTCGATTGGGTGCATGAAATAGTCCTTGAATAGTGTCCAACATATGTCCTTGTGTTCTGATAGAGAACTAGATAGATCGGCTCGCCGCACGCTTCGCAGGTGTTTTCTTTTTCGCGGTAGTACGTCGCCGTTTCACCGTTTTCGGCTCTGATTCTGGCTTCGACGTTTCTTCGGTACTCACTTTGGGATGGCATTTGCAGGTACACTCCGAATAGTTGAAGAATTGCTTGCACTTGGGGTGCAACTCATCGATGCACCAGCCAGAGATTCCACGGGTTTTGAACCCCTCCCACTCTTTAGCCATGCGCTTCAACCGGAGTGCCCTTGCACGGCCCGTGGCGGCATCCTCAGCCACGAGAAACCATGGCCCGGTACTCGGAGTAGGTCAGTCCGTCAGAGCCGTCAGCGTTTTTCCTAGGGAGTCCAAGTTCTTTCTCCAACTTATCAATCCTGGCATCCTGCTCGGCGGCTTCCTTGTCGATTCGGGCCTGGCGCTGACGAACGGGCTCGTTATTGTAAACAACGATAGTCGCTGCCAGAACAAGCGGCCAAATAAGGGCCAGCAGTAGGGCAAAAACCTGGCGCTCATTCTTGCTGTTTGAGTACATACAGTTCTTTCCCTGGACCATAAACGAAGGACGGCCCTTTTGGGCATAATAGTTGTCTACATACATCAACTTCCACGGATATAGCCTGAACATCAGGCGGGCAGCAATGATATACTGCACAACAAACGCCGCAGCGGCAATCAGCCAGATCACGATGACTCCTAGATCAGTTGGTATTCGGAGGGGAACAGCACGACAAGGGTAGCCTCAAAATCGCCGTCCTTATCGAACGAGGCAACGATCACGCCAGGCTCATCTGGCAATTCTACGTCCAGGCGACCGATGCGGCCACGGAGGGAAATCTCAGTTCCCCCCGCGACCGCCACATCGACCGGGAACGTGTCGAGGACACGAACGCGCTGCATCAGACGACCTCGGCCTCGTAATCGAAGTCGTCCAGAAGTTCGCCAACCTCCACGATGGTCTGAGCAGCCTCAATCAGATTCTCAGGAAGCCAGACACGGAGGACGAGGGTACGACCAGGCTTTGCAGCCGCCGCCTCAGTCACGGGGACAGGAACGACAGGAACCTCACGCTTTTCGAAAACTGCATCGTAGGAATCGACCTCGACACCTCGGGCGTAGCGGCCCTTGATGCTGAAAGCGTAAAACTGGCCGGGGCTGTAGGCACTCTTGAATGCCGCCCAGGCCGTCTTAGGAACGCCGCCGTACTGATAAAGCGTGCCAGACGACAGGAAGCGGACGAACAGGTTGCCCGAAACCTCGTCGTAGAACGCCACATCGACGCTAGAGGAATCGAAGTCGAACGAGTCCGTGTAGATGATATCCGCATCGACAGTGGAAGTAGTCATGTAATTCTCCTTGATGTAGGGGGTCAGATGACCCGATGACGCAAGACTAGCAGCCAGCCGGGCCGCTGTCAAGACTTATCTGACTGGAACAGCCAGGTGTTTGTTCTGAGGCTGACATAGATCGACAGCAGTAGTGGTGTGAGTGCAATTGTGAACAGATAGTACCAGGCGCCTGTTTGCACATAGATCAAGCAGGTTCCCAGCCAGATAGCGAAAAAGACCAGGGCTCCCCAGGAAATCATCCTGGGTATTCCCAGATACCCGCCAACGCCCATAATTACGGTATTAACAACGATGATAACGGAGAACAACAGGGCGGTCGTGGTGTCTGGAGATATTGCTTCTTCAATACTATCAACTCTGAACAGCGCTGCGACAGAGTATACAATCGAATAGAAAGCGAGTGTGAGCGCTGGGACCATGCGGTCAAAGTGCTGAACAAATGCTTTCAGCGGCCTGCGGATCATGGCATCCGACGTACCGAATCAACAATCGCCTGCGCGGTGCGGGCGGTGACTTCGGCTTCCCCCCCAACAACAAAAATCTTTGGAATGGATTGGATGCCGTACTTCGTCAAAAGGTCCGGGTCGCATGAGTCTACGTCTACGATGTGATAGGTTCGGTCAGCATCCAACACGCTAGCCCTGCCATACTGAGGCCTTAATTGCTTGCATGGCGCACACCAGGCGGCGGTAAAATAAACCACGTCGCCAGGCAACAGGGCTGACTCTGAAACGGTGTCTTTTATCATAGGATGATTGTACTCCTATCGAAAAGGCCTGTCAAGGCCTATTCTCCTTGTTGATTTTAGCCTGCGTGGCTTTGTCGTCGGCAGACTTTTCTACCGCCGCCTGTAGGGCGGCTTTGACTGTGGCTAATTCTTCACGAGTTTCGTAATACTTCTCCCGCCATGAGTCCAGCGAGGCCTGCATTTCTGTGGCCTGGTGCTTTAGCAATTCTACGTCGCTGCGTAATTCCTGACGATATTGGGTTGTTTCGTCTGATTTCTGCTTTGTTCTGTTCAGGAACCATTCGACAATTTTAAGGACCGCAGCGCCAACAACGGTTAGGATAAGGGCTTGCCAACCGTTTGAGGCGTTGATTCCGTCCATTACTCCTGCTGCTGCCCAACCCTGACGTACATGACGGCAGTCATTATTGAAATTCCAAGAGTCGAAATCCAGTAGATGTCGTTAACTTCCTCCGACAATATTCCGAGGAAGGTGATGAATAACAGGACTCCGAATGCCAGAAACGAACCGGCCCTACGGAACGCTCGGCGGGTAGGAAAGTGATGCTGCGACAATCCCCAGAACAGCAGCACGGAGGCTATGATGAGAAGAATTCCCAGGCCGTCCTGGGCCAAAGGCAATCTGTCCAGCCCAAACACGTTATCTCTAGGCAAATCGTATGATGGGACAAGCGCGTAGAAACCCTGGACGAACAGGATGAAAGCGATGATCAATTCCAGATAGTACCCGACGTTAGGGGTCGCCGCGTGCTTGAATTTTTGCCAAAGGGTTTCTGTACTCATAGGTCCATTATACACGACCTAATTGCTAAATCATAGAGTTGACATGTGTTTCTGATTACGTCAAGAAAGACTTGGCTTCGATTTCCGCCCCGACATACTTGTGCTTCTGCACATAGTCTGAAACAGAGGCGATTCCGTGGGACCGGCCATGCAGAATGATAATCCACCGTGGCTCAAACTTAGCAGAGATACAAATGTTGCACATAAGCAACTGCATTCCATTCAGTTTAGACTTCTTGACAAACAATTCGGCCTTGGTCTGGTGGCATGACTGGCATGTGGCGCTCATATTTTCTCCATCTGATGATTATAGCACATTAGCGCTTGGGTAGTTTGTCATCGGTCCCGACAATCTCACATCGGATTCCAAGGTTCTGAATTTTGTCTCGGACGGCAAGCAGCCAGACCATGACCTGCTCGCGCTCGCTGTCATCGAAGGCCAGGATTTCGTCTGCATAAACCATCAGATAAAGAAACTCTGGAAGTTCTACCAGATCGACAACGAAAGGAAATGGTTTCTTCGATTCGTGCAGGGCCTTGTGGACGGCGGGGATATTAAGATCAGACACGGACATTCCTTCCATGCTTTCGCTTTAGGTCGGACCACACTTCATCTGTCTTATGGGCATTGCGGGCCTTGTTGGGCTTACCGTTTTCCAGATAGATCCCGCCCCAAACACCCCAATGCTTTCCCATCAGTCCAGCGGGCAAGCATTGCCTGGCCACTGGACAACTCAGGCACATCTGGTCGGTCTGAATGGCGGTAATCGGATCGGACTCGTACTTGTCGAACAAGATATCGTTTGCGTCCGTGATCTGGTCACGCGGCAATGTCTTGCAGGTCCCCAACTGTTCCCAGGTGAAGTCGTCCGGATCGTCTACTAAATCACTTAATTCTAACATAGTTCTCAGGCACCTTCCACGTTCCGTCAGCGCGGAGCGGGTATCGGAAGGTGATGCCCCAGGACCCTCGACGGAATTCGCCACGGCGGTCAGAGAAACCGGCCGGGTCCTTACGCCAGGTGGTGATCGTGTACCCGTCCCAATTCAGGAAGCGGTTTGACTGGACGACATTGTGGGCCTGGTCATAGTCGAGAGTGACATACTTCATTGTGTGCTCCGTTTCTTAGGTTCAATCTGGACATATCGTATCATCTGGAACATTCGTTGTCAATGGTTTTATTTGCTAGTATAGGTGTGGCCCCGGCTTCGTATGAGGTTGCCGGGGCCACACTGTCAGACTAGATAACTCTTTGTGCCGTGAACGTTTGAACGATCAAACACCTTGATGTCAAACTCTGTTCCGACAGAGATGCCTGCCTCGGTGCGGACCTTGGCATCGACAATGGCGTAACTCCGAAGGTCACCGCCCCAATGGCCAGCGCCCTCGTCGTCGCAGGACAGACCGATCACGGCAGTATCCTCAAACTTGTACGCCAGGTGCTTGTGGTAATGTCCATGGAATGCGACGGCTGCATGAGCAGCGCCATAAACCATATCCATTGCCTGACGATTACGCTCGCTGGCCCAATCATCCTTAACAAAGCCCGGCCAGGTCGGAAGCGTGGTCGGAGAATCATGAGTCAGCAACACATCGACAGAATTGTAAACGTGCTTAATCTGATTCTTGAACACGGTCACATCTTCCATCGTCGTCCGCTCCTGCTCCCAATAGGAGCGGCCAAGCACACGGTAATTGCGGTCGATGCTGACGGCTCCACCAACGGCGCCGAAAACCAGGCCGTCGTGAGTCCACACCAGGGCCTTGTCGGTGCTCAGGATGCGGTCACGAATCTTGACGAATCCACGCTCGTCCAGACCATTGACGGCCCGGTGAACAGCGAGGCGGTCATAGTTTTCGTGATTACCAGGAACCCAATGCCACGTAACGCCACACTCCTCAGACTTCCTGTTCAGATTGTCAAGGTACTTCACTCCGTCCGGAACGTGGTCCCAGAGGCCGAAGTCTCCAACCTGATAGATGGTGTCGATTTTGGCATTCATGGCCTTGTGGCACATGCTGTACGCAAAATTAGTATTGCCGTGAGTGTCACCCACGACCATGAATTTAGTCATTTCAGTCCTCAGATTGTAGAGCAAGCAGAATGGGGGAGAACAGCCAGGAGAACGCCACGCTGATCCACAGGGTTGCCTGATATCCCAAGGCAGGAATGCCCTCGTAATACGAATGTGCAGCCCCAAGGCTTAGCATGACGATCCAGATGCTAAAAAAGAACCAGACCATTCTAAAAACAACAACCACGAGCGCGTCCATTATTCTCCTATAAGTTTGAGCAGAGCCTCAAAGGCATCTGAATTCGTGGGGCCGGTAGCCAGTGACCCACTCTTGGAATCATAAGCATACCATGTGTCACCGTAGCAGTCAACGGAAATATTATCCCAATCGATCATGCTTTGAACTCCAAGACTTCGATCCCGGCCTTGCGGGCACGGTTGGCACAGTCTGTGGTTCCACGGTTAGCCGCCCCGACCTTGACGAAGGCCACGCAGATATCCGCGCCCTTGTCCACCATTTCCTGATTACGGATGGGGCCAGCGGCACGACCATTCTTATCCCAATTGGCGGGGTGCTTCTCCTGACGAATACGATAGCCCTTGTCCGTCAGATATTGGGCGGTGTTGTGAACATAATTCTCGGCCAGAGCATCAGCACCCTTAGCCGCTCCGTGAACGATAACGATTTCCTTGTCATCGGGAAACTTTGCAATCAAAGTCTCTAGGGCTACAGTGATGCCCCACCGCACCTTATCAGCCTTGTTGAAATCTCGGCTGCCGGTTACGAGAATCCTCATAATAACTCCTAGGGTTATTTGATCTTTAGGTCGGTAATCTCAACAATGTCATCCATGGGGCCGGTGCCAAAGAAATCTCTGATCACGGACTGAGCATCTGACTCGTCAAACGCTTCTACCAGGACTTTAACTGTCAAGGTGTACGAGTATTGTTCCATACTTCATTATATCACGGACTGCCTGGTCATGCCTTCCTCAGCAATTCTAGGGTGGCACGGAAATCATCGACCATCGCATTTGTTTCGCTTACCCGCTTCTGCTCGTCCGCCCACCCCTTTTCGGCATAAGTGACAGACTCTCTGGCAGCAATGGTAGCCTGACGACGCCATTGTTCATACGAATCGATGCCACGGATATATGGATCGCCGTCGAAATCGAGAGTCTGATCGATCTGATCGATAGCAAAATTAAAGGTTGACTCCATGCTCGCAGGAGCAAAGTCTCTGACGGCGATAAGGTCATTCTTGACAGAGTTTAGGTTCTGACGAATGGCGAGGGCCTTAGCCTCTGACTCTCTATTCCTGGCCTCGGTGTCGAGCACATATTCCTTATAGAGAGACTGCCACTGTTCCTCGGTACGGCTCTTGACTTCATCATAATGCTGGCGGGCCTTCGGCGCCGCGTCTCGATAATAGGTGCTGACTTCTCGATACTCTACCGGGCCGGGAGCAGAGTCTCGCTGCATAACAGCATAACCCATTCCCCTCCCGATATGGGAAAAGAAATTGTAAGCGCTGGTGTCTCCATCGACAATTGGCGCGGTGTATCCTGTTGGCATTAGAACTTGTCTCCATTCACATAGTCATACATACAGACGGTGGCGGCACTAGCAACATTAAAACTTCTGACAGACCCTCTCATGGGAATGTAGACCATTCGGTCGCAGTAACTTATAGCCTCTGGGCTGAGTCCACGGCCTTCCTCGCCAAACAACATCAGTGTATCACGGCCCCAGAGGAAGGTGTCAAGAGGTTCTGCCCCCTCAACATTATCCACGCCGACCCATTCATACATGCTGTAGTCGCCGGGTGGACTAGCAAAGAATTGTGCAACCTCATCCCACCCAGAGAAATATCTGATGTGTTCATAGTTATAGGTGCCAACAGCCCCACGCTTGTCCCACTTTTTCTTTCCGACAATCCAAACCTCCGCTCCATTAAATCCGTTGTGGCTACGGATAACAGAACTTTTGTTGAAGTCACCATTTATGTTTTCTAGAACAGTAATAAATGGGAGGCGGGTGGAGTCAAGGTCTGATCTAATTTCTTCCACAGACAGACCCTTGTACTTATCGATAACGTTTCTAGTATCATTAATGAAATCAGTCAAGGTAACTCCTAAGGTACATGGCTGCCAATTCAAGTATTTCGGGGCTGTCCGATGAATTTCCTAGCATTGAATTGCAGCGGCGACAAATCAGCCCGCGAACGCATTTACCGCACGAACGGTGCCCGGGACAACATCTATGGTCATGGTCAACGCTTAGGCGCTTTGGTTCTCCGTCCCACTCACTAATGGCGGATTCCTGCTCCTTGCATATTGCACAAACACCATCCTGACGATTAAGCCTGTCCAGATATTCTTCCATCGTGATATTGTATTTATATTTGAGTGCCACGGCAGGACTTTTTCTTCTAGACTCCAACTGATCACTCTTTTTACAGGGCTTGCAGTAGGATTGCAGACCATCTTTTGTCGCTTTCTGTCTCCAAAAATCTGCGACTGGCTTGTATTCTCCGCATCGCTGGCAACTCTTACCCTTGTCAGAAAAGTCTGTCATCTATTCTCCAAAATATCTGCGAGCAGCCTTGCCTGTTGATTTCTGGACGGGAATAATTTTTCCCAGCAGTTTCATCAGTACGTTCCATGACTGATCACAAAAGTCCAATTGCTCGATTTCGCTCATCAACACTCCTAATCCAACCCTGTAGACGAAGTTGTTTGATAATTTCGTGAGCGGCTGCATCGGGCAACCGGCCCCGATTTTTTGTATAGAAGGGAGAGTTGTTCGCCAAAATTCCTTGATTTGACAAGAACATGGAAAGGTCTGACTCTGGCTCAGACACGATATTCCCCCACATCCTCGGACGCAATCTCGGCCACGTCGTCCCACCAATTTATCTGAATAGACACGGCCTTGCCAGCATATTCTTCATTCTTAACATAATCAGTTTCGAATACGCCGTAGAGCAGGCCATAGTTATTGCCCTCGTCGTCTGCGGAACAGACAACCTCGACATTGCCAAGTTGTGCATGCAATTCGTTAAGATCGTGAATCAGTTGTGAAAGTCTCATATCTGTATTCCATTCAAGAGTAGTAGAGCGGACTGAATGCCCGCCGCCTTCCCGCGATAAAACTGCTTTCTGGATTCATGCGGAGTGGTGTCAGCGATATGGACAAACTTGTTTCTCAGATCAGTCAGTCTGGCCATAATCTGATCAAGTTCATGCTGTTCCATCGCTGGCCTCCGGGCGCTTAGAGTGTTTCTCATTGTTGACGTTTGGGGCCGAATGACCAGAACGAGAAACACTCTGGTCCTGTCTTTACCGATCCATTAGTCATCGCTGGCCTCCGAAAATTCACAATAGACGCAGACAATCTCTCCGAATATGTTTTCGGCATCGTCTACAAAGACGGGTCGCCATGCGTAGGGCGTGGCATCTGGAATGATTCTGTCGCAGACCATACATCGGCACCCGCCAGCAAAATCAGCGAGGGGGAATTCTCTAGTCACTGACATATTTGTATCCCTTGGTCGTGGCGTGCTCGCAGGAGTGCTTCCAGGTAAAATCTTCCCATATCCAGACCCATCCACCGGCAGCACGCAAGGTTACCATTGATTCGCCGTCAGGGCCAACGTACCTTGTAGCATGATCATCGATAAGAAATTGCATTAAGTCTTGCATGGCATCATAATTTGGCATCATCGCTGAATCAAGTCCCAGGGGATAGTGGATTCGTCAAGTTTAAACGAGCATGTGCAGGACGGGCAGACCAAATAGTAGTATGCCTTGGAGGCGGGATACTGGCGAGAATAGATATCGTTGCGATCACCCTGATAAACCGTGTGACACGTTCGGCACTCGATTTCCGGGGACAGCCAGTTGTTGTCTATCTCTGGATTCCTAATGATCTTCACTACTATCCCTTCATGGTGGAGCAGGCGGGAATTGCTTTAGCAACTCCACTGTGCTATCATTCTAGCATGACTACAAAAACGTGTCAAGAGTGTTTGAGAGAGTTTGTTCCAAGTAGTCGGCACCGGCTGTGCCCCGCCTGCCGGGCCAGAGCCAAAAAGCATCCGTGCGCCCTGTGCGGCAGCCCGTGTTCGTACTCACATAAAGTATGCCAGGCTTGCAATTTACAGGAAGGCCAGAACAATCACAACTGGAAGGGCGGAAGGATTCGGCACAAGGCTGGATATGTAATGCTGAGAGTCCCTGCCCACCAGCGCGCATCGGCCAACAGCGGATATGTATTTGAACACATACTTGTGATGGAAGAAAGCCTCGGCAGAAATCTCATGCCAGGAGAGAACGTCCACCATCTAAACGGAATCAGGGACGATAATCGAATAGAAAACCTGGAACTATGGACTACCCCTCAACCATCTGGAATCAGGACGGCTGACGCCCTTGCCTGGGCCTATCACATTATTGAATTGTATTCGGGGGACATTTCTGCTCCAACAAACTCCGACATTTAATTCGGAATCTCTTGGAGCAGGAGGGAATCGAACCCTCGTCCTGAACTCTTTAGTTACTTACAGTTACGACGATGCCACTAGGCGTTTATTACAATTGTGTTGCAGTTTGCCCTCTCAGGCGGTTTGCTACTTTCTGTTCCTAAGCAGTAGCCGCTCGGTGACTTAGACAGTCACGGTGGCGTACTCAGCGCAAAGCGCCTCGTACTCTGAATCAATGTTTGCATTTATTGTGTTTTGACCCGTAAGGCGGTGTCATTCCCGTCGCCGTTCCTAACCTCCGAGAGCAGTCGAAACCTGTCTACCCCGAGGACCCCATAGTATCACAGGGCCGGTGATGCTGTCAAGGTGCCGGACTAACTTAACAAAGGAACGAGATATGCCCTGACCCAATCATCGACAAGGACGATGTCCCCGTAATCCTCAATCTCGTCTGGGTCGATATCGGCGGACAAAATTTCATTCATCACTGCCACCTTATCAACATACAGCGTCGGGTTGCGGTTATCCCAAACGCACACCCAATACCTAATTGGATCGTTCACTAGTTCCTCCGTATAGTTTATTAAGAGTTTGTAAACAGCCGCGCCAAGGCCCTGGGGATGGCGTAAATCACAAGGTACCCGGCGTAAATCACAAGGTACCCGACGAGAATGACTAACGCCAAGATACACAGCAGTGGCCAGATTAGAGACAGTAGAAATACGGGTCCGACTTCATCAATATCAAATGGCTGATCTAGTCGACCTGGATCGGCGTAGACGAATGTCATCAAAACAATAATTGACACTATGATCATCAAACCATATGCAACAACAAATGTCACCATGCCTCGTCATCCTTTCCATACTTTTCCCAAATTACCTCGAACAGTTTAAGGAACATCCATCTACCCCCCATGGCAATGCCCCTGACCGGCCACACACTAGCCCAAAGCACAATAAGCGGGGCGGTATCCTCGTAGCCACCGTATGTGTCGTTCTTAGCCAGCCACCGCAGCCCGAAATAGACAGACAGTGCGGCGATAATAAGATATGCAGCAACAATAGCCCAGATCATCAGAAGTCCTCGTCCAGATCGTCAAGGTCGATATCGAAATCAAGCACGCGGGCGGTCCACAGACCAATAGCCCATAACCCTAAAATTACCATACCAGTAAGTGCACCTGTGCTGTTCATCACAGACCTTGCTTCACTAGATCAGTCAGGGCGTTGCGGGCGCTTTCGCAATTCACCGGGCTCGGGCCAGACCAACGATCCGTAGACCGTGAAGCAACCCAGGCTTCAAGATCGATAAGGGCGTCCTTAGCCGTTCCAGATGCGGCAGTCTCTAGAGTTACTTCCTCAAACGGGACCGGGCAAGAGCAGCCTGAGTCGCTGGCCCAATAGAACCTGTCACCGACGCGCCAGACGGCGAATTCGTCGTACTCGTAAGAAAGATCCTCAACCCAGGCGTGAGCAACGGTCGTCGCGCCGAACGCCTCGGGGCGGTAGTAAATGTTCCTGTCTGACATTGTGATACCTCTCTGTTGGGAGTGTCCAATACGAGATTCGAACTCGTAGCATCGCTACTTTTGAGGAAGCGTGGTCTGCCGGTTGCCTAATTGGACTAGTATGGAAATGTGTATTGCTTAGGCTGGCCGGGGCGGGCAACCCATTTAAGTGCTACCGCCCCGATCACAACCGCAGAGCCGAAGATCACTGTGGCTCCGAACGATGCTAAGAATACCACAGCCAGGGGCAGGCTGTCAAGATGTTTCATTCTGCATTAGCAGAGACAGAGGGAGACTCATTGATCATGTGGTATTCATCCACAATCTGCCAGTCATTAGCCTCGGCAGCCTTTCGATGATTGTTGCCGTGATGACCACAGAGATTAAGACGCATATCGGCCTTGAAGAAAATAAAGAACGCCTCAGAACCACAACGGTCACACCTATCGCTAGGGTGATTCAGGCTGAGCGTAGGAATTTCCTCGGAAACCATGGTGTCAAGCACGTCAGTTCCAAAGGAGTCCGGACCAAAAGCCGCCCTGCTTCGGGGCGTCCTGTGTTCCATGGGTCGGTGCTGCGACAGTTTCGGCTTCGTCGGCCTCAACAATTCCTGCATCGGCTTCGGCGGCATCTTCGGCAACGTCGGCTTCGGCGTCCTCAAAATCAGCCGTGCCAACAACCTCATCAGGAGAGATATCATCTTTAGGGTCCTCTCCGATGCCGGGAACCTCGATGTTTTCTAGGTTGGGCATTGTTCCTCCTTAGTTTTGATTAACGTGCGGTAGACCGGGTTCGAACCGGCTAAACCTCTTGCTTGGCAAGCAAGCGTGCAACCACTTACACCTCTACCACTAGTATCTATTACTTCTGCCATTGCCCTTGTTTAGCGCTCCGTATGTTGGAGTAAGGCTGTGACAGTTTGGGCACAGAACCTTTAGATTCTCTGCCCGGTTGTTTTTGCTATCACCGTCTGTGTGATCAACGGTTAGCGTGGTCTTACCACTTTTAGGATTTACTCCCGACCAACCACATTGCTCACACTTTTCACCGGCCTGCTCTATTAGGTGCCTCCTAATAGCGCTGGACAGTCCAGACTTTACCGTACCGTCCCACTCTCCGTCAAGCCATTTCTGCACCGCTGGCTTTGCTTTCTTTCTAGCCGTTGGTCCGGGCTGCCTCTTTGGAAAGAGTTTATTGTTTCTGCTGGCAGAGCATGACCGGGAGCAATACTTGCCCTGACTGTTTCTACACGGCACAAACAACTTCGAACAATTCATACATTCATTCATGCTGCCATTGTATATCTTTCGATTCTACAAGTCAAATCTGAGGGTGGGGCCAGGCGCTTCGGCTTAACAGCACTTGTCCTAGCCCCACCCGAAAATCAGTCTTGGAACGTACCGTTCTCGTTCACGTATGAACGGTGACGACGCTCGACAGGCTGGTTATCCCACTCACGGGCCTTGCGGTCTGCCTGCATGCTGCCGTAGTCACGCGCAAAACGCTGTGCGACTGTTTCTGCCATTTCAATTCACCCACCTGTCATGTTACAAGATAGGTATATTATACCATGTTTAGTTTTCTAAAGCGGCGACGGAAAGATTCGAACTTTCGGGAGTGTTACCTCCGGTCGGTTAGCAACCGACTGCCTTAGACCTCTCAGCCACGTCGCCAGGAGCGGGGAGGGGACCATGAAACCCTCCCCGCTGGCTATTGTATCACACCGCGCCGTACTGGCAATCCATGCAGTAGCATTCGTCACAGTCGTCGCAGCCGTCATCCTCGGCCTCATCGAAAACGACCGCCTCGGGGTGCTTGCCGTCGCTGACCTTTGCCACCGTGTAGCGGCAGACACGCATCTTTGTGCCATTGCAATCGTGAGGCACGCTGACCACATCGGCAGGGTCCACCAGAACCTCGATGATGGTGTCACCAGAAAACGTGCTGGCGTAGCCGTAGGTTCCCACATGCAGGCCCACGTTGCAGGCGCTATTTGGGTCTAGAGTGACACCAGCGCGCGGCATCGTCACCACGTCACCGATAGCCTGCTTGATCTGTCCAGTCTGACTGACACCGTTGACCGATGCAGTACCAGAACTCACAGACCGGAATCCTTCATCAGTCTTGTAGACTGACTTGTAACCGATAATGTCTCCACGCTCGGTCAGGCTGAACTTCTCGGCCTGTAGCCAGTTAAACAGAGTATCCACGCTGTCCTTGATAGGATTCTGCTGCAACTTGACAAGGAAGTGAACGAACGGGGCGAAATTGTCATTTCCCTCGTCCAGCGACCGGACGATGTGACTCGTCACGGCATTGTTGATAGGCTTGCCGTCGAAATAGATCACGCCACCCTTTAGCGTAACCCGGCCAGAGACGAGGTTGAATCGTGCCTCGACCTCGGCAGCCGTGTCGAACAGTCGAATAAGGGTGTTGACACCAGCCTGATTCGCAATCGCATCGAGGATGCGGAGGAAATTCGGGTGGCCGTCATTGGCGCTGTAAATCTTGCCGTCGTAGAAAATGGTGACCGACTGGCCCTGGTTTCCGCCGACAATCTGGAACTTGTAATTCATCAGTTACTCCCTGAGTAGATAGCGTTCATGTAGATAACGCAATGCTTGGCGTTAGCCGGGCTCCGGTCGAGCAGCGGGTAGACCTTTGCGAAATCAACGATCTTAGTGGCAGGCTCGACGCTGCCCTTGTTGGGGACGGCGATCTTGCGAGTCAGATGCTCCAAGGCCTCATAAGTCTTAAGTTCCTTCGAAGGACCGGCCTTAGCAACCTTGACCAGATGAGCAACCTTCGGGTCAAGGATATCACTTGGATCGAAGCGTGTCAACATAGATCGGTCATAAGAGTTAAGCACCCGATAAATCTTGTCATCTTCGGTCAGTGACTTGACTGCCGCCGCGAAACGGTCGGCAAAACCGTACTTGACGTGCTTCGCCGTAGGCCAATCACGCTTAAACTTCTCCCAGCGGTTGACGCCAATCTCGACAATGTGCGCGTCGGGGAAGGCCTGACGGAAGATGTTAGCATAATCCTTGTACGTCTCACCCCAATAGTTGCTTTCGGCGGGGCCGTAGTAAAGGATTTCAGACTTGGCGAAATCAGAAGTCTCGACAAGGGCACCGTTCTTGTCCAGTTCAAGATACTTTTCGGTTCGCACGACACGCCCGGCCCGAGGCCGAGGATTGACCTTGACCTTTGCAACCTCGGCCCAGGAAACAGTCACGCAGCCCTGAGTCCACGGCAGGCCAATGGGATCGGCCTGCTTGACCAGGATAAACCGGCTGTAGGTGTGACCGTTCTCGGTAGCCCACTGGCGCATCTTTGCCTTGCGGGCAGCAGGAACGTCAGCATACCGATAATCGGTGATGGTGATGTTCTCCATCACCATGCTGTACGTGATTCCAGTATTGCGATCCACAGAGTACCGCGTCGCACGGGCGTTATAGACAAAAAATACGCCAGGCATTCCGGGGTTGGGACCGGGAATCTTGTAGTGATCCAGAATTTCCTGGCCCTTCCACCGGATATTGGACTGACCTCCCAGCAGGTTTTCCCAGGTCTGCTTAGCCTTAATGGCGTCGGCGTGGGTCTGGGCAGAAGAAATCTGCTTTTCGAAGAAGATCGGCAGAGCCTTCGTCAGATCAGTCTTGATTCGCTGAATCGTAGCCTTCGTGGCGGGAGTATACTGCAATGCCTCTCGGCTCGGAGCGAATGCCACATCACCGATTTCGACATAGCACACCACAGTAAACTTCTTCCGCCAATTATGCTCATAGACCCTGTAGTCACTGTTGCTCAGAGGATAGGCGACGCCGCCCATCACCACGTAGTCAGGACCCTCAGTGTTATCGGTATCCAGAAGGATGTTATCGCTAACCCAATGACCCTTGACCTCGGTAGGAGCGGCACCATCGATCAGCACCATGCCAGGCTTCCAGAACCGGAAGAAATGCTCGGCCCGGCGACGCATAGAATCGTAATTGCGGCTCGGGATAACGATTTCCACACCATTCGGCTCGGTGGTCGCAGATGTGTCCACAACCTCCATCACACCGATGTTGTGCTCGTTCCGGCTGACAGACACCGTGGTCTTAACGCCATTCTTGACAGCGATAAGAGTAAACTGCTGAGTGTAGGTCAGAGCAGACTTGCCGCCCAGGCCGAGGGTGCCGTTGAAATCGTTACTGTCGCGCTTGGTGCTGGCGCCGTACTTGGAATAAAGTTCTGTGATTTCAGTCACACTCAGACCGACGCCGTAGTCCTTCACCTTGAAATAGGGAGACAGGGCGCTCGGGAGCGAAACCTCGATTGGCCGGGTGATACCGGCGAGAACGTGAGAATCCCAGGCGTTCGTGCTGTATTCACGAATAACAGCAGACTCGGGATCAGAATAGAGGTCAGTCAGAACAGACATAAGGTGGGCAAGACTGTTCTGGTCGAATGACATTTCAGTCTTGGCACCGCCCAGATCGCCCTGGACCTGGGTGTCGTTAAACGTGGGCTTCATGGTCATACCTTTCATTCGTGGTCAGAACACCAAGATATCAGTCGGAGTGGGCGCTGTCAAGGTCTTTCCGGCCCCGGCGCTGCTCTTTTTTCGGCTTCGTAGCCTTGGGCTGGACCGTATAGACAGTCACAACATTGTCTGTATCAACAGTCACATGGTATCCCAGGTAGCGGTAGTCCTCTGCAATTGCATTGGCTTCCGTCTGAGTCTTAGGATACAGACGCTTGTTCGTTACGCTCATGATTCCTCTTTCTCTAAGAGGCCCTGGTCGGATTTGAACCGACGTATTTCGCTTTGCAGGCGAACAGATATC
>OFRB01000161.1_pt1 | contig 17824 bp, 17 predicted proteins | sample 1543021 | NCBI WGS metagenome assembly OFRB01 (sample SAMN07774230, study PRJEB24372) | wastewater metagenome | isolation source: Exp Tend CN 0WW | collected 2016-02
ATAGCCATTATAGATTTTTGTGCAGTTTGATTCATCGTTGGTTGCTTTCCTAGTAGTATAAGATTAGCCACTTGATCAGGATCTGTCAACATTTTATCAATAGCAGTTAAAGAGTCATCTTTCAAGTACATAGACCATCTTAATGCTGGTTGTCTGATTGGTGTTAAGAAACTGAACTGGCCTAATCTCTTAAACATAGACTCTTCAGCAGCTTGATCTATAGCAGCTTTGCTAGTACCTGATACTGTACCTGGCCTTCTAGCTACTCTAGCTACTGTATTCATCAATCTTTGGAATCCTTCTGCATAAGCTTTATCATCTTTAATCCCAGAAGCTCTAGCCATCCCTACTAGTATATCTTTAGTACCTTCACTTCTAGCATCTATTCTCTGAGGCGCTCCAAATACTTTAGTAAGATTCTGAGCTACATCGTCATTAATCCTATCACTATTAGATGAACCAGCTTTGCTAATAGCTTCTGATAAATAAGTTTTAGCAGCATCTACAAAATCTTTACCCTTACCAACTTCAGTAAACTTATCAGCAGCATGTAGTATCTCAGAAGGTGACCCAGGTGTAGTACCTTTAGCAAATAGATTATGAATAGGAGCCATACTAGCTTCTACCCCAGGTATAGCACCTCTTCTACCAGCTAATCTACCTATCTCAGATTGCTTTAGAGCATTAACATCTTGTTTAGCAGCAGCATAAGCAGCATTAGCTTTAGCATAAGGTTCTAGTGATTCACCCAACTTAGCTTTAACATCATTAACTACACCACCTATAAACTTATCTACTGAAGTTGATAGTCCTTTATTAGCTAAATTCTCTTGAGTTAATGTACTCTTGAAATCTCTTAAAGTTCTATGTAACTTAGCTGCATCAGTAATAAATTCTGGTTGCTTAGTAGTAGGGTTAGTTTCAGCAAATCTATTAGCTAATTGAGTAAGTACTTTATACTCACTATCTTTCTGAGCATAGTTACTTCTCATATCTAATATACCCTTAGCTACTTGTTTAACAGTATCTTCAGGAACTTCTTTACCAGCAGTCTTAGCAGCTTCATTAAAAGTACTAGTCCATGTTTCAGTAGCTTTACTATTAGCATTCTTCAATACTTCAGTAGCTGCGCCTTGTACTCTATTAGCCATAGTATGAGAACCTATCTGCTCCCCAGGTAACTTAGCTAAAGCTTGTTCCACTTTATGAGTTACTTGGTAGGGCTGATCTCTAAGTACTTCAGCTACATTCTTACCTTGAGGTGAATTAGCTAAGGCTTCAGTATAAGTATCTATGTTAGAAGCTGTAGGCATTGCTTGACTCAAAGTCATAGATATACCTTGTTTCTTAGCTTCTTGTTGATTCTGCATAGCTTTAACTAGATCATCATCCTTAACATCTGATAGCATTTCTCTAGCTAACTTAGGTGCATTTTTAAATTCTTGAGTAGCTATACCATGTATTCCAGACCCTAATAAACTACCAGCTATCCTAGTAAGAGCATTATCAGGTAGTACCTTAGCTAGAAGTTCTGCACCCATGCCACCACTTAACCCCATAGCGGCATTAGCACCAGCATTACCAGGCCCTAAAGCTCCACCACTTGCAGAAGCTATAAGATTAGAAAAAACTTTACCAGTATTAGTTTCAGGATCTTTAGGATGTAGGTATTCATCTATCGAATCTCTAACCTTACCTACTATAGCCGGAGCTTCAATAGATGGTAGATAATCCTTAGTTAGTTTAGCTAACGTCTTGCCAGTATCCCATCCTAATGTAGATAAACCTAGTATCCCTTTCTTCAAACCAGTATTAGCAATATCTACCATCTCAGGCATAGCTTTATTATGAGCAGCAGCTAACCTATCCATAGTAGAAGGATTATTACCAGGTAGTTCTATAGGAGCACTATTATCAACTTTAGTAGTAGCTAGATGATCCTTAAACTTCTGAAGCATCTCAGGATCTGGATTATCTGGCATATCTACTAGCTGGCCATTAGGCATTTTAACTATAGGCATATTAGTTACCGAACTGTTTTAAGTAATCTTCAGGGGATAATATCTTAGGGGCAGCCTCTGGTATAGTAGGTTGCTGTACCCCAGTGTCTATAGTAGGCAGTGTCTTACCTCTACCCCTATAAGCTTCAGTAGTTCTATCTACTTCCTGTACCCTAGCTTTAAGTTTCTTCTCAACTGATGTAAGTATATTCCTTAATGCTTTAGGTTCTAGTGTAATATTACCACCCATGACTTGCTGAAGGTATTTCATTTCTTCAACAGTATCCGACCCGCCGAAGTCTTTCAGCCTAGGTATTACTAAGTTACCTACATTAGCTATAAACTGTTCAGTCCTAGCAGCTTTCTCAGGCTCTTTACTAGCTACTGCACCATAGCCTTTCTCTAGGTTCTTCTTAATATCAGCAAATATACCTGTATGGATACCATCATCTAAGAGTTTCAAACTATCTTGAGCAGCAGAGATACCTTCAATTTTACCAGGTCTTTGCTGCAAATCATCTGATAGTCTAGCACCTTCTTTCCTACCAAAGGCTTTTTCAAACTCAGTCTCACCTTGAGGTGTATTGTTATTAACAGTAACTGTATTCCTAGGTGCTTTATTAATAAGATCCAATCCTGTAGGTGTTTGGTGGTATAGATCCCCATCAATCCTAGTAACTGAAGGAGCAGCACCAGGTTGTGCAGTAGGTGTTCTAAGCTGGCCTTGTTCATCCAATAGTAATGACCCTGGTTGAATAGCTTTAAGGTTATCTTTAGCAGCCATACCCACCGGATTACCATTACTTGCAATAACACTAGCATCTGTAGCATGTTTAGCAAAGTCTACAGGCCCCATATCTTTCTTCATCCTAGCAGTAGCCATAGCTCTAACTACTGGGCTAGGGCTTTGCAAAGCATTAATATTAGCTTGAGTAGGGTCAGTAGCTAAGTCTTCTTTATACTTAGCTAACCCTTGTTCAGTATGTGCTTGCATAGCTTGTACCATCTGAGTTTGAGCATCTGTAGCTTTCTGATCATACTTATTGGCTACATGAGCACCTAGTACTTGAGCTAAACCTTGGAATGGGCTAACTTGAGATAATGGACTAGCTCCTATATTCTGTATAGGTTGTAAAGCTTGCATCCTCATAACATCAGCCATTCGTCTAGCATGTTGAGCATCTGCACTCATACCTGCTGCCATAGGATCTACATTCATTCCAGGTATTCCCATATTAATAGCCATTATATTATCGCCTGTTTAATAGTTGCTAAACTTGTTTCAGATATAGCTATGATCTTCTCTATATTAGCTTTAGTCTTATAGTATTCTTGAGGGTATCGCTTCTTTAATAACTCTAACCTATCCTTAGTCTTATCTAAGTAGCCAGTACAATCCATACAATCTAAGCTAGTATGCTCAAAGCTAAAGTAATCAGGTATATCTACCTCTTCATCAAATATCTTTAAAGCTTCTCTAACCTGGTAATCAGTAAAGTTCTCTATAGGGTTATATATAGTAATACCCTCAATCACCGATAGAGACTGTATCCCATCATGATAATCATCAGTATTCTTAGATCCTCTAATAAGTAATCTACTATCTACAGCTTTAGCATAGTTAATAACTGGTAGCATTATATTCTTATAGCAGCAAGATTTAACTGATTGATAGGTACTCTTCATAGGTACTATTACATCAGCAGGCATACCATGTACTTGCCAATCTCTATCTCTATCAGAATTTAACTCTATAAACTTAGGGCATAGCTCCTTAATAGTATCTATAAATCCTAGAGCTTCTGGAAACATTTTACCAGTATTAACAAATACTACATTAATATTATCTAACTGATCCCTTAACATAAGTAAGCATAGCAATGAGTCCTTTCCACCTGAAAACATTAGTATAGGCTCTTTAAACTCCTTGGTATCTATCATAATTAGAATGCCATTAAACCTGTTAATGCTGCACTACCGCCAGCACCTATACCTGCCATAGTACCTGCTGGAGCCATCATAGCCATACCACCTAATCCTGCTAATCCTGATATTAGATTATTACTACTACCCACATCACCAGCATACTTCTGAAGATTACCTTGATAGGAATTATATACTGAATCAGCTACAGGTGTTTGACCTACTTGAGTATCACCAGCTATGCCAGGTTGTAGGTTAGGTACGGTACTTCTAAGTATATTACCAGCATTACCTAGCTCATTCATAGCTTGATTACGCTGGTTATTCTCATTAGTAAAACCTTGAGTAGCATTAGACATAACATTACCAGCTATCTGGGGTACTGCTGCAACTGTAGCTAGGTTAGTACCAGTAGCTGTAGCTGCATTATTAGTAGCACCACTAGCTAACTGACCAGCAGTTAGAGCTTCTTTACTAACTTGATCTCTAATAGCCTGAGCCTCACTTACACCTTGTTTCCTAGCATCCATACCCATACCGAATAAGCTACCCATTGCATCAATACCTGAGAGATTAGCAGCATTAGAAGCACTAGTATAAGCATCATTCTTATCTCTACTAAGGTTATCTATCTCTCTGTTATAAGCATCAGTACCTTGAGTAATACCCTGTGCAGCTAATCTAGACTCTAGGTTACTACTAGCTTGACTATACTTAGGATCTAACCTAGAGGCTGATTGGTTATATAAAGCATTAGCTACTGAGGATCTAGTAGCTTCATTAGCAGTAGGCATAGCAGGGGCATTATCGAAATTCATAGGATTCTGCATAGTACTACTAAGATTATTTATACCTTGAAGAGCTACACCGTTAGCACTAGGGGCTACATCTAGAGCATTCTGAGCAAAGTTCTTAGTACTAGGAAGATAGCTACCTACCCTAACCATAGCATCTTCTGCAAACTGTTGCCCAGGTGCAGTAGGATTAGCTTGCCCTAGTACACTAGTAGCTCTATCAGTTAAACCACTTACACCAGCTTTAGTCTTATCTATAATAGCTTGAGTAACGGGATCATAGGTAGTATTAGAAGTATACTTATTAGGGTTACTAGGATCTTGTTCCCATGATACACTTCCGAAGGGTGTATTCTGATCAAACCTATTTATCTCTGCTTGAGTCTGAGCAGTCTTAATATTAGCATCTGCTTGAGCTTGTGCAGTTACTATAGGATCTGGTGTTTTAGGTGCTTTACCTTTACTCATAACTCTAACTCCATAGTTGTAGCTATAGGTTTAAATCCTATACGCTTCCACATATTAACTACTCTATCATTAATAGCTGATAAGAAGATCCTAGTAACACCTCTTAGCTTCATATCTTGTACTATAATCTTTCCTACCATCATACCTATCCCATTTCTATGTTCTGGGAGCATATAAAGACTATCTTCGTAAGTAACTAGTTTCTGTGTTCTAGTATCTTGAGTTAAGTACATTAGACAGTATCCTACAGCTTCACTGGATTCCCTAACTATATATAGTATTAGGGCACCTGCTTCATCAGTCTCTTTATATGAGCTTAACCAGGGATTATATTCTGGATAAATTCTACCATCTTTTGAAGCAACTACAGCTAATTCTTCATAACACTGTTTATAAAGATATTTTAACTCTTCATAAGTATCTTTATAGGACTCTACTGCTACTTTGTAATGATGTTTACTCATAATACTGAATCACAATTCTCTATTAAATACTGAGTAGATACCCAGGATATACCAGGGCTACTAGTTTCAATCTTAAAGTTAAGTGAGAAGTACATAGCTGGTTCATTAGCTAAAGTTATCCAGTCCATAGTAGTAGTATTACCAGACCAAACCACTTCATTCCATTTAGCTACATCCCATACAGCAGCTTCTACACTATCTATATGAGTATATTGTAACTTAGCATCATTATTAAAATTAGTATCTAAACTAGCTGAAAAATTAGCTGAAGCATTACCTACTAGTACAGGTCTTAGCATCTTAACATGTTTATTACCACCACTCCTACCTAGTATACTAAATGCTTGCTTTGCCTTAGCTATGATATTCTTAGTATTATCAGTACTACCAGTCCATGCTTTATTAACCTTGTTATGAGCAGCAAAATATAAACTACCATCATGAACACACCAAGCTTCAGCGATCATACCGGTGAACCTAGCCCATTTCATAGTAGTTGTATTCATTACTAGCTGGTAAGAATAGACATAATTAGAAGCATCATTCCTCTTATAAGGTATATTTATAAGTAGCATACCAGGGCCAGTATAGTACAATACTTCCCACCCATAGCTAGTACCTGTTACATCTATATAGTTCTGTAAAGCATTCTGTACCTTATAACTAATAGCAGATTCTTTAGAAACTGTAGCTAATGCTTTAGATAGTGGGTATAGCCCATTAGTAGTTAATATAACTAAATCACCACCTACCTTAGCAGTACAATTCTTAGATACTGGCTTACCTATAAAGTATACACCTACTAGACTCCAGGTAGCTGCATTACTAGGATCATAGCCACTATATACAGCTATCTCACCTTCAGTAGTTATGAAGACTATCATATCGTCTAAACCACTACCACCATCTATAGTCCAACTATCTATACATAGTATGCTACCACCTCTCTTAAATACTGCTCCTAGATAGAATATAGAGGCTGCTCCAGCTACTGAATTAACTCCTAGATAGGCAAAGTTTAGAGAGTTTTTAAGAGCTATATAGACTCTAGTTTGAAACACATGTAAGTATACACAATCTGTAGAAGTTATACCAGTTAATGCTGGAGTACTTACACCATCTAATGATACCCATGCACTTCCATCATATAACTTAGTCTTATCTACGCCATTGCAAGCTAGTAAGAAGTTACCACCTGCTGTAGAAGTATTAATAGATTGCCACTCACCATTAGTACCGGCTATGTCAACAGCAGCTATAGCACCACCTGCCGTAACATTCCATATACCTGAAGCATCACCTGCAAACAGTTTCTTAGTACCGGTAGGACTTACATAACTCATTAAACTTCTAATATCATGAGGTGTAGTAGGTGGGTTATCAGTAGGTATAGCCGCGAAAGTCTCCCAACCTTTTCTAACTGTAGATCCTGCTGAAGTTGGCCAGAAGTTGTCTAGTACTATAGCATCTGAGCTAGGCATATCTGCTATAGAGTCTAAGCCATTTAACCCACCTACTGGTGCTGGTACTATCTTAGTTATAGATTTCATAATGGCCAGTTACTATCAGGAATGTAGATACCTGGTTTAAGTTGAGTCATCTCAGCACCCATATCTATCTCAGGTCTTTGACCATCTTGGCTACCCAACGATCTAATAGCTTTAATATACATATCCTGTGCAGGTTCATATTCCATCCCTTTCTTCTGCCTCCACAAATACTCTAAACCTAATAGTAATATACTATCATTGAGATTAAAAGTATCTGTATCTACAGTAAAGTATTTCTTTAATGTACCACTAGCAGAGGTTACACATGCTTCAGTTTTATATTCTACTGCTAGAGTATGGGTAACATCTACTATAGGGTATAGATGAAGGTTATTACCAATAAATCTATAGCTAGGATATGCAGAGTTATAAGCAGCTAGTGACTTCAGCTTCTGCCACTCTTCAGGGGTAAGAGGCCCTCTAATATTAATAGAAGCAGTTCTATCATAGAATGAGTTAGGCATTAACCATAAGTAACCTGGGAATAGACTAGTAATAGTACCTTGTATTTCTGCACCAGTGCTAGTCCAAGTTTCCTCTACTATAGTTCTAGAGAATCTAGAATGATTAATCATTAAATCATCTAGTAGCTTATTCAACAAAGCTACCATCTGTAATACCTGAGCATCATTAGAACTTATAGCAGCATTAGGTTGCCTAAGCCCTTCCCTCTTACAGTATTCCCGTATAACCTCTAGTAGAGTCATTATAGTACCTTATTATACTTTATCGGTATTTACCTTCTTACCTGTAGCTAAGTTAACAAGCTTAGGCTCATCATCTAAGTTTAGCTTTAACTCAGCATCAGTAACTTCTTCACCATCTACTTCTATAGGTGCAGCTTTCTTACCAGCAATCTTAGCACTAACTTCATTAGTCGAAAACATAATATCTTCAGGTATTTTCTCACCACGCATAAACATTTCTGCTTTAGTTTTCAAAGCTCTAGCACCCATGCCTAACCGTCTAATAGTCTCTTCATTACATACAGCCAGTTCTTCGATAGTAGAAATATGCACAGCGCTCATAGCTTTAAGCAATTGTGGTGTAGCATGTTTCCATTCTTTCAAAGGCGTACCCCAGGTAGGCTTAGGTGTACCATTCTTCCATGCTTGATATTGTTCCTGAATAGCAAATAAGTGAGTCTTAGGGAATCTACCTTCACTAGCATCTTGCCTCTTTTGCTCTAACCATTCATTATAGTTTCTAACAATACAGTCTTTAGAACCTGCTGGATGAACCTTAATCATATCTACTTGAATACCTACAAACTCCCCTGCTTCTAGAGTAGCTGTACGATCTTCGATAGTATCCTCTTCAAATTCTACAAATGGTGGTAACTCTGCTAATAGTTGCATAATAAACCTCTCTTAGTTATTAGGAAGTGGGGGACTATTCTTAGCTCCCCCATCTTAAATTACCTACTTATTAGGTAGGCGTTCCACCCATGAATGGATGTGCTAATGCTATTACTGCTAAACCAGCACTAGGTGTACCATCAGCAGTCTTAAAGATAGCTCCTTGAACATAACTACCAGCTACAGCAGCATCATCTACAGTACCAGGAGTTGCTGTACTATATACTAAGCCTTGAGCAGCTACAGTACCTGCTTTAACAGGAGCATTACCTTCAACAGCATACCAACCATATTGAGAAGCTACGTTCGCACTCATAGCTACACCACAACGACCTCTAGTAGCGGCTACTGTACGAACACTTAATGCACCATAGTTATCAATCATGCAAAAGTCACCTACAGCAGTACTAGCTACACCTTTACCATATACAAAGGTAGTTAAACCATATGTAGCATGATTAGCTTGGACAGTAGCACCTAACTTATGATTCTGAACAGCAGAAGTATCTTCAATGGGCTGAAACCCTGGGTAGTTATCTACTATATTCCAATTTCTTGTAGTCATTTTGTTACTCCTAAAATATAACTTTTAAAATAGCTACTAAACTATTACATCTAGTAGCTATGATTCTTTTGTAACTACTAGGCTTTCATCACACCTTGTAGCGAGCGGTTACTAATAATTAAATTACCCATCCAGATAAATGGCATAATAACTGCATCTTGATTAGTAGGTCTTGCATCTGGTAACTCTACAAAATCAGCATCTTTATGAGCTACAATCTTCATATAGTCTGTATTCAAGAAGTACATGTGTGCTGTAGGAATACCACTTCCACCATCAAAGATAACATCTGCTGATTTGTACTTCAACTCGGTAAAACCACCTTTACCAGTCTCAGCACTAGTATAGCGTTTATTAGCTATCAGACCCATTTCATAGAAAGTGAAATAGCTATTATCACTAACAATCAAATCTGGCCGATCATCACCACGAGTCAATGCTAACCAAAGTGGTTGCATCAAGCTTTCCATAGTAGTTGATCCTGGAGTAATAGCACCACCACCTTGCAAAGGAGCAGCAGCACTTTGTACCTTGTTTTTCCAGAAGGTATAAGTACTAGAATCTATACCACCCACTGTACCTGTACCTGCATCAGCTACTAACGCTTGCAAACCATTAATCTGATTAGAGAGTGTACCATCGCTATACAAATCTGAACTAAAGTTATTGCGGAAAGTACGAATTGCATTAGTAGTACGTGCTTTAACCAATTTAATGATCTTGCTCTTACCACTATTGGTACGCAGTTCTTGACCACTAGCTACTACATTAATAGCGATCTGCCGCCATTGAAACTCTGCTGCGCTGATAACATCTGATGGCGAGATATCAAGACGGTCGTAACCGCTAAACCGTTGATAGCTCCCATTCTCAGCGTAATCTAGTGTTTCCACGATAGACAAACCACCATCTTCTAACTCGAAACGCTCTTTACCTACTAATCTACGGTATAACGCATTGTTTAGAGATACGTTATCCTTAATCTCTGCTCTATGATTGCGGAAAGTAGTAGAAACTAATTCCGTAAAAGTACTATTAGGTGAAGCCATGATTAAAACTCCTTAATTAATGAGACGCTCTACTTTGTAAAGCATCATATGTATCTTCTAACGTCTGATCTATAGTTTTCTTAGCACCATTACCTGATACTGTAGACCTAACATTAACTCCTTTTTTCTTCTTTGCTTCTTCTAAAGCTTTCTTCTGCAACTCAGCTTCTTTAATAGCTTTATCTGCTTGCAGTTTATCTAGTTCAGCTTGCCTTGTAGTAGGATTAGCCCATAAAGCTTTTTCATAAGCATCTTTCAAATCTTTAGCTACGCCATTTTGTAAGAGTGCCGCAATCTCATGTTGTAATACATCGAAATGCTTATGCTCTGGTTTAGCTTTAAACTCATCTATTGTTTTCTGAATAGTAGCTATCTCAGTAGCCTTAGTTTGTGATAACTGGCTATTAAAACTACTCTTCAATTGATTAATCTCTTGTCTAAGTGCTGTAACTGTAGAGTCCTCAGCACCAAACAACCCATGATCTACTGTGATACCATAGTGATTCGCTAACTCTCTAAAGTGTTGCAACTTCTGCTCTTGAGTAGGTGCCGAAGCTATCATATGATCTGCTCTAGCCAGTGAACCTAAGTAATCTACCGGATTAACACCTACCTCTGATAATCTTTGCTGAAAAGGCTGCAACATCCTATGAACATTCTGACCATAATCAGCAGCTACTTTATATTGTTCTACTCCTTTAAATATATCCTGTTCTCTACGAAGTATTTCTGCTCTAACATCATCTGGCAATGCACCAAACTTAGCAGCTACTTCCGGCTTCCAGGTATTGGGAGCTTTATCTGCTGTAGTATCATCTGTAACTGGTTTAGGTTCTTCTGTTGATACAGTTGCTGCTGGCGTAATCGGTTGTGCCACTGCTGCTGTAGTTTCCTCTTTAACCGCTGGCTCATTAGTAGTTACCCTTTCATCAGCATTTCTATTAGGTTCATTCTCTGGAAATAATCCTTCGCTAATCTCAGCTAACATACTATCCATATCTGGGTCACTCTCTACGCCAGTACCACCTATACCACCTTCAGAACCTAACTCTTCATTAAAGAGTTTATGGAGTTTTAGCAACCTACCTAATCTATGATTCATGATTATATCCTATCTATTGAAATATCTAAACCTGATTGTACTTCCTTAGCTAATCTCTCTACTTTCTCCGTAGGCATACTAAGAATCTCTTTCTCTACCGATTGCTCTATCTTCTTATCAAGTTCTTCATTAGCTCTTTGCCTAGAAACTTGATTATGCTCATGCTCGCCATCTTCTAATAACCGGCAACCATGAGTATCAAGATTATTTCTATGGGCTTGCTTGCTTCCTATCCACTTTTCAGTTATAGGGCAAGTATAACCTACATTATCTATTCTCACAAAGGGTTTACTTATCATTCTTTGTAACTCTCCACTACAAGTATCGCATTCCTGATATTCATCAAGGTCTTGCAGCTTTATGAACCTAGTAGTAGCTACTCCGCAACTCTTACAAGTTAGATCATACAGTGGCATTTTGTTCCCCTACTTTCTTAAGTTGTTGTTGCATCTTAGCTTCACTGATCCTAGCCTGTCTAGCTAAGTCCTCCATCTTGTTATTAAACTCTACTGTAGCTATTTGCTCATCCATGCTAATCTTCTTAGCTCTAGCTATCATCTCTTGCTCTTTAATCTGATTCTCCTGTTGCTGCAACTGTGCATCTTGCTTTAGTTTTTGAGCAGCTATCTGAGCATCTTGTTGACTCTTCTGCATAGCTGCTTGATGTAACTCTGCATCCTGTTGCTGCTTCTGTTTAGCAGCTTCTTGAGCTGGATCATCTTTAGGCTTAGGCTCAGTCATCTTCTCTAACTCTTTCTCAACCTCATCGCCGAACCTGTACCTCCTAGCTATAGTAAGTAGCATAGCTTTAGCAGCACTGAATGGCAGGATACCTTGTTCTACCACCGGAGCTACCCCATTCAGAAACTGAGCCATAGCATTCATAAACTCAGCTATCTGCTCTTTATCATCTGAATACTCTAACTCTAATGTGCTATTAGTTTCTATACTAACTCTAAAGTTTCTAGCAAAGTCATCTTGCAGCAACTTCATAACATCTTCCCAGGTTATAGCAGCTTGTAACTCTTGAGCCTGTTGCATCTTAGCCATTAACTCTTGGTTCTGTTGTAGTTCAGGTTGCTGTTGCATCTGTGCTTGAACCTGCTGTACTAGTATAGCAGCTTGTTTTTTCATAGCATCTGTAGGTAACTGTAATCCAGTCATTTTAGCAATAGTTTCTATACTAAGACTCTGTACAGCTACTTCGCTAATCAATCTATACATTTCTACAGCATATCTATTTACTTCCTTCTGATACTTCTTGAGCCTAATACTACCCCACTGAGATTTTAACTCTTGTGCCCCTAGAGTTTCTGAAGCAGCAGTATTACCTCTCTGGATATCTGATATACCTGATAACTCTTGAATAATAGCTTTAAGCTGGTTACGCTGCATATAGAGCTGGTTCAATACTGTTACTAGCTTTTCTATAGGCATTAACCAGATAGCACCATCTAAACCTCTACCTTCTAAATGATTACTACCTTCTAGTGATATTAGGGTATTATCTGCTGCTGAGAATAGTTCAGCCATCTTAGGTATAGCAGTATCTACAAAACCTCTGACCTTCAATGCAGCTATTATCTTCTTAATCCTAACAGATACTGCATTTAATTCTAGTGCTTGCTGCTCATAAACACTATATAATACTTGGGGTATCTGGCTAGAAATTCTCTCGAAGAAGTGGATAGGTTCTGGCATAGGAAAGAATCCTTGAACCTTTAGAGGATCATCTACTTCCTTAATAATATCTTTGCAACCTTCAGCTACAAACACTACCTTATAAGTTCTCTTATCCCATACTTCCCATACATTAGCTACTTTAGGTAAATCAATATCTGAAGCACCTGTAGAGGCTTTCTCACTTTTAACAGCTTCATTACCTGCATTAAACTTTAAATCTTCAGGTAACTTAGCCTTTTTACCATCTATATCCTCTAATAGATCCTCTACATCTTTCTTAGTAAGAAAATGTTGAATAGCTATCCAAGGTACTTCTTTCCAACATTTACCATAACCTATAACTAGTCTATCCCAGGGTATCTCTTCACCACATACTAGCTCGCTACCTACTTTCTCTTCCTCACCTTCACCATATATCTCAGCATCATACTTAACCCTAGAGTTACCCCTACCAGCTACTAGCCCAGCTTGAACATTCTTCTTAAATAGATTATCTATTGAATCATATTCTGGATCTGGGTTATTAATAATAAACTCTAGCAATCTTTCAGCTACCTCAGAAGCTTGCCTACCCAAAGGATCTGCATCATCATACCTTCTCTTAACTATAGGTACTGGTACTCTACTATAAATAGCTGGAGCTATAACTTCAGTATTAGAATATAGAATATTATAAGGAATTTCCTCAGTATTCTTACACTCATAGATAGCTACTACTTCACTAGCCTTATCCCTCCACTTCTTCTCAGCAGCTAGTCTAGATTGAATATCTTTTAAATACTCTTGTGCTTTAGTAACAACTTCATTATCAGTAGTCATTCCCAGTTTTCCTTATCTTTACGTTTCTTAGTTAATTTAGCTACTATATCATTTAAAGGCATACCTAGTACATCAGTACTTTTAGGATTCTTATACAACGCTGGATCACCTCCTATATAATATGGCCTACTCATACACGCATATCTTACATCATCAGCGGCATGATCCTCCTGATCTGTATCTAAATCTTCTGCATCATTCTTATCATGTTGTAATATTGGTAAAGTTCTAATAGTATCTACACAGTCTTCTAAGAAATAGATCATAGGTACACCATTAACACCCTTCAACCTAATCCTCAATTGCTCCCATCCTGGTAGTCTTTTATTATCAGCCTTAAACCAATTACATCGAAACTTTGACATATCCTGGGCTATGCTTGGGCCACCATTCTGTATAAATATAGCAGGATCAGCTACTGCATAGTTAATAACTTCCTTAGCTTCTCTCAGCTTAATACCTTTAGCAACTTCAGTAGCTACCATCCTCAATCCTACATTAGGCTCACTAGCTCCATACCATTCCCTATATCTCATAATAGCATCTTTAGGTAATCCCCAAGTACCATCACTAAGTACCCACCAACCTACTGAAAATGGCTTAGCTGAACCCCAATCGAAGCTCCTAAATCTTGTAGCTCTCTTAGGTATCTCGTACAACCAACTATGTTCTAGTACATGCTTGTTACTATCCCAATCACTAAAGTATGCACCATCTACTATATCCCAATCGCCATCTAACCATGCTTTAACTAAAGCTTCAGAACCTGATTGCTTCAATCTAAGTACATAGCTAGGATCATGCCTCATTACTAGCTTATTATCACTTAACTTAGATGGTATAAAGACTCTATCAATAGTAATAGTTACTAGGACATCATCTATCATCAATTCTTCAGATTCTTTAATAACCTTGTAACCTTGAGGTGCTGGATCTATATACCTATGCTTAACCCACCCATGCCCTGGCCCTCCTGGATTGCCTGTTAACCTAATACCACAAGGTACTCCAGTAGCTGACCTAAGTGTAGCTTTTAACTTCTGAATAGGTGCTGGACTTGGAAAATCCCCTACTTCTTCTATATAAATCCTAGTATAACTATGACCTTGATAGTTACTAGCATCTTCATCCCTCTCTAGGTATGCAAACTTTAACCTAGCACCATTAGGCATAACCCATGTAGCTTTCTTCTCATTATAAGTAGCACCTAGCTTAGGAAATAGCATCTTAGTCCTAGCTATAGCTTCACTTAACTGAGTTAGTGATCTTCTAACAAACAATCCAATAGCATATTCACCATACTTACTACTATGCTCTAACCAGTCTCCTATACTAGCTTCGGTTTTTCCACCACCCCTAGCCCCTCCGAAAAATACCTCAAATACCGGACACTGTATTAGATGAGTTTGTGGCCCTGGTTGAGGTTCCCATATAATAGTTTGTACAACTTTAGATGCCATGCCAGTACCTACCTTGTGCTATAATTTCACCACTGAACACTAGCTCATCATAGCCACATAATCTGTAGTTCTTATAAGCTTCTACTATAGCTGCACTTAGAGTATCTGTTTGCTGAGAGTAAATTTCATCTATCTCTACTATAGTAGGAGTCTCTAACTTTCTACGTCTACTAGGCCCTCTCTTCATTCTAGCCATTATTAGCTACTTTATTAGGGTTAACTTGCTCTGCCCAAGCATCTGCATCAGCTACTTTATTAGGCATAGCTACTACAAATTGATTATTATTAACAGTCTTATCACTCATATCCAGTAATCCCATACTAGTCATACCTATTCTAGCAATTTCTATCAATTCAGTAGTCTTTACTACACCTGATTCTACCCTACTATTTAGAGTATCTAATGTATTAGTAGTTAGTCCTCTAATCTTTTCAGTAACCGATTCACTTATAATAGGATTAATAATCTCTTCCCTACGCTTATCTAATAATCCCTGGAAAGCATCACTCATAGTTACTTTCTTAGCCCATGCCTTAGTAACTCCAAAGTGCTCAGCAAGTTGATCCATAGGCATAGTAGGATTAGCTAATATAAGATCCATCATAGCTTTATGAGTATAAGTTAATTGCCCCTTAACTACCCCTTCCCTTCTAATAAGTTCTGTCATTCTAGTACTCCTTCTTTAAATCCATAGTATTTCTTAGCTTCTTTTCTTATAAGTCTATGCCAATACTTATCTACTTTCTGTTTTTTATTGGGACATTCATAGAAACTACTAATCAGCACATACTTTCCTAGTTTTGTAATCTTAATAGTACCCTCGAATTTTCCATTAATGTATACATTTTTGAAGGTATCTGATCTATTGCTAAAATGTATCATACCAGTACTCCTAATTAATTTTCAAGGATACTACCATCAAATACTATATAAATTCAAGTGATTTCTTAGCTAAAACTATATAAAATCAAGTTGCGGGCTAATCTAACCTAATACTAACTCATTCTAGTATAAGCAATAACATAGCTATATATATTCTAGGCTCAGGTAATATTAAATTATAGAAATAGTAGAAAGTTAGATAGCTATTATGTAGTAGAGTATGTAGAAATGCTTATTTTCTTATTTTTTGGAGTGTGGGGTTAGTTGGACTAGCTAAAGCTTCCCATCCTGACTACCCCCACTGCCTCTTACCTACCCCCATACACCTATACTAGCTACTAATTCTAGCAATATCCTGCTAATTACTATCTACTAAGCATCATAGCTATCCTAATACTATACTAAGTAATAGATAGTTTAAAGCTATAGTAGTACCTTGTATCGAATAGTTTTGATATATGGTATGAGTACCTATTGATTAGAATAGCTATGATTGATTAGTATGGTTAGAATAGTGATTGATGATAGGAGAGTGGAGTAAGTTGGCATAACATATTGAACCAAACTTGACTAGATCTTACTCAAACTTGACCAATTTCAGCATATTTCTACTCATAACTATCATAATATATACTAACTTACTCTATATAACTATATTCTACTATTACTTACCCTATAATTATCATAGCTATGAATCTATCACTCTACGAATCTATCTAACTTAACTAGATTAATCACCCGAATAGCTATGATTATATTTATACTAGAATCTATAGCCTAGAATAGCTATACTAATTCATTACTAATCATTATATATTATATAGTTATAGTCTATTTTAGCCTAGATTGAACTGAACTTGTTCAGGAGATTTAGCCATCAAACTATGGCACTTTCCCACTAATCTATGCTCTAATCCTAATAGCTATGAGTTTTAGTATAGCTATCTACTATTGATAGTATATTCTTAGATATTCTATGATTGATTAATCTAACCAGGATTATTCTATTCACCAGGATTTGAATCCAGCTTATAGAATTAAGAATTGATAGGATGATATAGCCTAGAATTAAATAGCCTAGAATCATGCTTAGAATTAGTTTAAATGGATTGATTAATTATTAGGCAATTTAGCATCATAGCTATTAGGTAGATTATTTAGTATATAGCTATCGAAATAGATTGACATAGTAGGAATTAATAGCTATGCTACTCTACATACTAACTTACTTAATAAAGGATTATCATGACTAGAACCACAATTAGGCAGCATACTTTTAAAAATGGAAGTACTAAGGTTATTACACAAGACAACTATGATGGGAACTTTGATACTGTTTATAGAGTAGTTATGAGAGACTCTGCTAATACAATATTATGTGATCAAACCTTTGCATACTTAAAGAGTGCGAGAGAATTGTATGATTCTATAGCTATCAATTACAATAGAGAAAAATTCCTAACTAGAAAGGGTAGATTAACGCTGTACTCTCTATGCTGCGGGTACTCAGAAAATAAATCATTAGGTCAGATTAGGATAATACTAGAACAACTAACAGATAATACTTTAGTAGTTCGCAGCCATGATAACCAGATCTGTAAATATTTTAAATTTAATGAGTTGACCAAAGCTAGAAAGTTCTATGATAGTTTGACATAGGAATACTTAATAGCTATGTAGTAATATACTTACATAAAATTCAGAAT
>OFRB01000162.1_pt1 | contig 17713 bp, 22 predicted proteins | sample 1543021 | NCBI WGS metagenome assembly OFRB01 (sample SAMN07774230, study PRJEB24372) | wastewater metagenome | isolation source: Exp Tend CN 0WW | collected 2016-02
TTGTTTTATTTTATTAAGTATAAGATTCAGGGAGGTGATTCTCCAGGTAATACAAAAGAGAGGCATCATTTTTTGTTTTATAATTTACATATTGTATTACACCGAATTTTGAGTACATACACATAGAGAGTAACATAGAAACATGAGGTACTTTAAGTTTATTACCTTTACGAAACCATCGATAACATTGTGATCTTATATTGGAGTATTTAGCATCAGGTCGTAGTATTCTATCATTAATCATAGTACATATTTCCAATATCCTATCTCTATCTCTTATTATTGATGGTGTATTATTTACAATGTTATGATTCAAAAAATACCATCCATGCTTATTAACATATTTCATCTTTATGTTATACAATAGTACTAGTATTACAAGATCAAGTTGAGTAATATTAGATTTTGGTTTGTTATTCTCTTGTATATCAAGTAGAAAGAAATGAGCATAAGCATCAAAAAGTGTTCTTAATTTATCTGCTACTTTATATGATAATTCATTATTAGTATCACCACAAATATATACTCTGTATTGATACCATCTCTCTATTCTTCTACAGAATGGAGTTTTAGGATATATTCTTGTTATAAGTCTGCATATTTGTCCGCAGTGTTTTTTGGTAAAGTTTGCTTCTGACCATAATAAAGGGCAGTTCCTTTTATATATATCGTAAACAATAGACATAATATCTTTCTCTCTGTCTGTAAGACGAGGTTCTCTATTTCTAGCTTGTAATATTTTCTCAGCAAAATAATTTCTGTGCATATAGAAAGGGCTGCTAATAATGTTAATACCCAATGGAGGTTCGAAATCAAAACAAGTGTTATTATCAACAAGACCGCAATTAGTACACACAAGAGCGTCGCCTTCTTCTGTTTTGATATTGACATCCAAATCTTCAGAGCATGACCTGCAGGTAGGGTTTCTACGGGCATCGCGAAGAGAACGCAACTTGGCCAGTCTATCAACTTTGGTATGTCTTCCTCGTCTGTCTTTTCCCTTTTTTTTATAGTATTTCGCTGATCTTGGTGTACGCATCCAGACATTTATATTTCTAATAATAATTTAGATTTTTAATGACTACAAAAAGAGGATTTACAAGGGGGGTAATTACATGTGATCCTAGTTGGGTTGGTTTAGCCTTCACTGTTTATGTTCCCTCTGTCAGTTACACAAAATCAGTGGTTTATAATTTAAAAAATTTTACAGATAAAAAAAACATAGAGAAACCAATGGTTTATATTCACGCAGTGAATGATGTAATCAGAAGATTGAGAGTAGATATTCCCTGGGTGAGGATATGTGATAAATTAATAATGGAGAGTCAATTTATGGAAAATATGAAAGTGTTGGCTTATGTTATCGCCACTTCATTAATAGCACGTTATCCAATGTTATCTATGGAGAATTTAAGTGCATTAACCTGTAAGAGACATTATAAAATACCATTGATGTCTAATCATTATGAGAATAAGAAGAAGATGTTCCAATATGTCACAGGGAATAAACATAATCTTATTGCGGGAGATACTGTGAAAGACCATAATACTGCAGATTCAATAATTATCTTAAATACATGGTTAGGGCTTAAAAGACGTCATTTATACAAAACACCTGAAGAATACTGTATGGCAAGCGAATTACCTTTTAAGCTTAAGTATACTCGATGGGAGTGTCCAATCTGTACCTATCATTCTGGAAAGATGTGGATAGTTAAAAATCCCCCAAAGAAAAGTAACACAAAGAGTTTAGTAGGTCATTATTTTATTAAATGTAATAATACAACATGCAATGCAAGTACATTCTTTGGTAAGAAATGTCCAGTACTTGATGATAGAGGTAGAGTAGGTAATGATATTATTGGTATGTGGAAAACATCCGATGGAAGTAAACCATGGATAGATCCAAGCACAAAAATAGCTAGCGATGGGGAATCGTCTGATGGAATGGATGAAGGGGGCCAAATACCAGGTACTTACAATGTTATGTCAGTTACTCCACTCGGTAAGAGAAAAAATGATCCAAATGACGATCAATCACCACCCAAGAAGAAATCAGCGAAAGAAATAGACGCACTCACAGAGTTAGTGTACACGATAGCATCAAAAAATACACAACTTGAAGAAAAGGTATTAGATATGAGTAGTAAAACTGAAGCTTATATGGATAAACTTATGAATGCCATTATGGAAAAAAAAACAGAATCACCTAAACCTGAAGAAAAGAAAACGACTGAAGCCTTTAAGGAACCTGATGAAGGTCGTCCGAGAGGCTATCCTGGAAGAAGGGCTCCAAGAAAGATTATTAAGCCTATAGATATTCCAGATTTTAAGGGTGATTCAGAACCAAATCCATGTACTTAATAAATTTTTGCTACAATAATAGGTTTTTATTTTATTTCCTCTTCTTTTTGAAAATACATACGAGTAAATAAATGAGCATAACGTGAGAATTTACTGATGAATTCTCTGAGTGTATCATCTGGTACCTGATCTAATTCTTCAGTGACCTTTTTAATAATAGCTAGTTTTTCGCGTAAGTTGGAAATACTGGAATTCATCAAATCTTCGCTCTCATGTAATGATCTTATGGTAGTTATTACACCACGGTATTTGTCTTGATTACATAATACAGCTAAATATCCAAATTGAAAATTATGGTATGCTGTATCATCTTTTGTTGTTGTTTCAATGGAGGTTTTAATAGAGGATATATATTCATTATCTTCAAAGTTAGTGGATAGAAAATCATTTATAAAACTTCCAAAGTTTTTAACTTTTTCATGCATACTGCCTTTATTAGTGCTTTTTGCTAACATTTCTATTTATAGGATCTGCGAATTGTTGTCTTTTTTTAGGTACACGTTTTAATGGGCGTAAAGGACAACCTTGCTCTATGAAGCTACAATATTCCTTAGGTTTTAGAATCCCCCAATCTTCAAGGCCAATTAAATGTTCATATCCTAATTCACGAAGTCTTCGTCTATCATCTTTCCACATTTCAGGTGCTCCCATTACGAAATCTTCCTCCTCTAAATCTTCATCAACACATCCGAGAGATACTTTCCTATTTACAGGATTGTATTTATGAGCGATATCCACTCCTATTATATGATATTTTTTGTTAATCTCTTCAGATTCTAGTAAATCAGATAATTCATATTTATCTAAAAATGGTAAATATTTATCTCTTGCTGCTTCTAGGGTTCTTTCATCACCGTTAGGGAATAAATAAACATAATCACAATTACCAGTAGCAGCAGGAGCACATCCTTTAATATCTTGGATAGATACGAATAGGGTGATAAATAAATGCCTTCCCTCAAAGAATATAGCGTTTAATTCCTGTGACCATTGTAATCTCTCTGCGAGACAATCATCAAGAATAATCAATAGATTAATATTCTCATTTTGTCGTAATCCTAGTGACATTTCTCTAACTTTTTTTCTTTGAATTTTAGCTAATTCTATTAACAATTCAGGATCAAATCCTTGAATTATTCTACTGTCTGGTAAAAACCTGGAATATTCTCCAGAAGATTTTGTTCTTGTAAATACGATTATTTCAGGAAACCAAGGTCTATTATGTCTACATAGAGCTCTCATTAACTTTGTTTTACCAGATCTACGCTTTCCTGAGAATATAACTGTATATCCTGGCATTATCTGATTAAATGCCATCTGCATAACATCTAAACACATTCCCTCTCTTCCCAGGTCAATTGTGGAGTATACTACGGGTTCTTTTAAGAAATGAGCTATGGGAGGATCAGGACCATCAAATTCTGCACAATCCCAAACATCAGGTACTTCTGATAACATAGACATTTCATCTAAATGAATACCATATTCTTCTTTATGTGATGCAGAGGAGGAAGACCCTCTCAAAGCTTCTAATATCATTTCCTTAGTGGATTGGGAACCACCACCAAAATACATAACTTAAGACATTGTAGTTAGAATTTTAATTTATTATTTTTTTATCTAACATGTATTTTATGGCATCAGTTTCAGGTAATCCATTATCAAATCCTAATCCACTTAAGGCCAATCGAATATGTTGTGATGTTTCACATACATAAAAGGTGTGATTATAATATCTGTTTTTATCAGGGTCAGATAATCTTACTTTACTGGCTTCCCTATTTAAATTCAGACCAAATATACTAAATACTGTCTGTATATTTTTATAACACTCTTGGTTCCTTCTACCTAACGAAGGAATAGTATCTATATTATTTATAGAATAAACTTCCTTCGTAGAGGGAAATACTTGATCAAATATTGTTTTTGCTTCTCTCTGATAATACGCATGCTTATTTAAAAAACAATCATAACTATTATTTCCTTCCACAATACCACGGGCTGTTTCTATTCTAAATCCTAAAGAATCACAAATCTCCTTAAAGGATTCTAAAAGTTTCACAGAGTAAATCAAGCAATTACTAATTGCCTTTTTTCTTTGATTTATAGAAGATAATTCTTTTTCATATAGGGTTTCCTCACTTCTTGTAAGAGCCCTACGAAGACCAGACCACCTAAGATGAGTAGCAACATCATTTAATGTCACATACTTATTCATTGTTATTATAGAAATAGGGTCGATAGAATTTTTATCTCTCACTAAGAAACAATCAACAGTACCACCACGAGATTTATAATTAGCTTTAGCTTCTTTTTTAAAGAAGAAAGTAGATTTTTTTTCATATTTTGAATTTTTATTGTCAACATTCATATCACCTTGGACCATTCCCCCATTTCTACGAATTATATCAAATAGAGTTTTACAGTAATTATTTGTATCATCAAAATAGAATTTTTCATGTTCACATTCAACGAGGGTATCAATAAAGAAAGAGTCTTCATAATGCATTACAAGTTGTTTTTTGGCAATCAATTCCTTCATTACAGTATGATCAACTTCATTTATTGCCAATTTGTATAACTCACTAGAGGCAGTATTATATAATGATAATCTTGGATAATATATATTTTGTTTTTGATGCATTTCAACTATATTTTCAGCTTTCTTATTTTTTAATTCCTCTATAGTGGGAAAGTTTTTTTGTTCTTTATGTAGGATAAACAATTTCACTGTTTTGGATTTAATTACCCTGATTCTATTTATCAATTGATATAGGGAATATGGAGTACATGATGAAGGAGAGCATATACAGTACATAATATCATAATGGATAGCATCAAAACTAGCTCCAGGTCCAACAGCAGTATTAAATGCCAAAATATCCTTCTTCCATTCACTATTAGGATCACTAGCAGTTAGTTTATCCTTTTTTGAAGAATCACCAGTAATTACTAAAGTATCTTTTAAAGCACCCCCAGTTTTTGATTCAAATAAATACAGCGCCTCTTTGCTATTACTCACAACAACTATTTTCTTATTTTCTCCCATATCCTTCATAAAATCTTTCTCAAATGTACTATTACTTAGATGACTGATATAAATACGATAATCAGGTTGACCGTGATGTTGAACCACCCGACAATGTTGAAGAATATTCATACCGTGTAAAAATCTCGCTGTTCTCTTTGTCAATATACCATCCATAAATAAAGTACTTTTACTGGATTTTATCAGTATTTGAAATAATTTCCATATATCACATTGTTTTCCTCTTCCAGTACTTAAAATAGTACCCACAAGACCCTCTATTAATGCTTCTATTTCATCTAAAATCAGTAAATCATATACTGGGATAGTACCATCAACATCCAATACTCTCTGAAGACTATTTATACATAATACAACACTATTCTTTGAGTAAACACTACCATCTGCTTCTAAATATGATTTCATTCCAGGGTATTTAGTGGTAAAATTATGTGCCTGTGTGATTCTTACAACTAAGAGAAGTACTTTAAATTTCTTCGGTTTCTTTTGCAGGAAACTAGCTACAGAAGTGGTTTTACCAGCACTCATCGGAGCTGAAATAATACCATAACCATCTCCTATTGACCATTCTATATCATCTTCTAATACATATTTTTGGTCGGGAGGAATAATTCTTAATCGAGAAGGAAGTGTTCTTATCAAATTCTGATCCAGCATATCATTCAATAATGAGTAAAAATTAGTTAGTGGTGTAAACTTCTTTTTCAAAATAATTTCATTTCTACATTTATCAGAATGACAACGTATTATAGCATTGTCATCAGATAAAATAATATAATTTTTACCTTTTTCTTTATGATCTCCTTTTTTTATAGGGCAGTATTTACTTGATATTAATACCATTCTGTTATTTACTGTTATCGGGGCGTTATTATAAATTAATTTAATTTCATCAAGTAAATCATTATTGGTTGAAATAGAGGTAATTGTATTTCCTCCAGGGCGAGTTCCATTATAATTTAATACTGTAGATTTTAAATCAGTTATTAAAGGAGCGCTAGATTTAAACATTTCCAGCATCCAACTCCAAAAACACATTTCAGAAGTATTATTAATCATTAACGTATTTAGTAATTTTGTTTTTGGATGAGGCCATGTAAATGCTCTTATTCCTTTGTTAATGTGGTAAATACTATAATCAATTTCCTTCAATAGTGATGGATATAATATTTCCAGTTGCTCTTGTATCCATATATTTCTCTCTGCTTTATTTAATATCTTACTTGGCTTTCTCCAAAATTTATCATCGAATAAATAAACATGATATCCTTTGGTACCAGACCAATATATCTTATATTTTGTGTACCCGTCGTTATTTAATAAATTGACTAACGTTGGTAGATATTCTCTTTTCAATTGAGTGTAATCTTCATCAGTTGTATTTTCTGGTCTGGGTACGTCTATATCAATTATTCCGAAATATTGTGATATGTCAGATGGAGTCATTACATCATAAAATTGTAAATACCATAGGACACTTCCATATAAATTATAGATTATATTTTGTTTTTCGTCATCATTCGCGTACGATAATGATATTTCTACTGTACTTCCTAAATATGGTGAACGAGCGTCAAATTGAGGCTGTGCTCTGCATGTAGTAAACATTTTATGGGTATTTAAACCCTGAAACGGCATTTGTACCCTTTTTTAACCCTTATCCTAATCAACCGAAATAATAACTTGTTTAAAATATAATTTATTCTCCAGGATGAAAATTAGCGAATGGATTAGGAGCATCTTTAATAGCTTTTTTAGGCTTAACACCAGAATTAAAAAATACCTCGTCAAGTATGTGACCGATATTAAACCAAAGATTTGTAGGAACTACATCATTATCCTTCTCTAGAAGATAGTAAACATATGACACGTAAACACCACCAACCAGTAAAGTAGCAATACCTAATTCTATTGTTTTCATTTCTAAAGTTTACTTGATTAATAATTAGAAAATGGACAGAGACTCAAGATCTTTTTTTGGCCAATACAGTCAGTTATTGAAAGAATGGTGTTTATCCGCTTTTTGTTCTGCTACAATGGATTGGATGGCTAGTAAAATACCTGTTAGAAATGGAATATTCGCAACGCTATTATCAATTGGTCAGTTAACAATAACATTTTACACTTATAATTATCTCTCTATGTTGTTTGGAGAAACACAAGTAAAATCATTCTTCCTTGCTGATAATTGGCTGGCATACAATACAATACTTCTAATGTCACCTACTGCCACACAGAGACTCTCCAGTAGTTACAGAAAATTACATTTCATTCTCTATGGTCCTGGAAGAATCCCAGTAACTCCCTCTGACTGTGCCTCTGGTAATTGTAATCTACCACAAACTGATAGTAAAAAAGAACCCACTAGAGAATTAGCTAAAGAAATCACCATGACACAGAGAATCTCCTCTCAATGGAAATCAACACAAGCTAATTCTGCAACACAGAAATAAATAAATGCTTTTATTCATAATGTAAATTTCTAGTGATTGTATATGGAACTTTAGGCCCTTCAGGTATTTCCTCCATATCCAATGTAAGCGATTTACGACTGCGAGAATCCCAGTAATCGAAATAGAATTTTTTAAATGGTTTACCTTCCCATCCATATATTTTAACACCGTGGAAATACCAAGCCATCTTGAATTTATCTTCATTTTTTAACGCATCAAAATAATCACGTAAGCGAGGAAATGTTTCCATCACATTATCTATTGCAATAGAGGTGATCTCTTCTATTGTTTTATCTCCATTCTCTTCGTCCAAGTATATTGTAAATGAATTGATACCTAAAAGATGATAGCTTATATTGGAGCCAATAACAACGTTGTACCGTTCAATAGACATAGAAATTATGAATTAACCCTAAAGGGTTTTTTATTATTTATATGCTTACAAAAGCACCATCTGCTCTAAAATCAATTACAATACTTTGATTGTTGACGCTTGCTGCAATTGTATAGGTAGTAACAGTACCAGGCGAGCCTTTAATACGTACATTGTAACCAGCGGGAGGAAAATTAACCACAACATTTTGGGTGGCCCCCCCAAGTACTGTAACCATAAGTGATCTATTAACATAATTAGCCACAGAAGTACAGTTAAGAGTAAGTACTCCTGTAAGTACTCCGAGTACATTAAAACTATGACTACCATTAGGGATAATAGTAACACCTCCCACGCCAGTGTAGTTTTCCGCGATTCTCGGCACTTGTAAGTTTTTGGGAATTCCATCTTTTGTAACTTCTAAATATCGTCTTCTATCGCTTGGATTAGGTAAAGATGCGTTTACTCCTATATTGGATGTCATCTAACAAATTAACTTGTTTTATTCCTAGAAGAATTTAGAAATATAAAAACCTCAAAATTGTACCCTAAACCTATAATTATGGAAACACCCCAAAGAGAACGACTGACACCATCTGGTACATTAATCGTAGAAGTGAATGAAGAAGAACAGAGGATTGATCTAATGAAAGATGAAATGAGAAATCAAGAGTTGAGAGATCGGTTACGTTTCCGTAGATTTGAAATGGCACAAGAACGATTCAATACACACTCTACTGAAAGATACAATGCATTGAAAGAGGAACGGAAATCTACAATGTCACATATGTGTGTTGATCTAAATGGATTGAAGGAAGAGGATAAATTACATGTTAACAGACTCGAAAAACAATACCCAGATTTTGTACGTTTTATCAACAGAGAAAAAGTACCTAGGAGTGACGCGTTTAAGGAGGATGATGAATTATTCTACCAGTTAACTGAAGGGAGACACCTAGGCATAAAGAACAAAATTAAAGAAATAGAAGAAGAGAAAGAAAAAGGTGTTACTACTATTTGGACGAAAGATGATTTTTCTCCCCCTTCTTGTTTACTTAAATTAGAGAAATTACAAATAATGGATGGAGAAGCTACAAGATTTATTAAAAAACAAAAAATTAATTAATCCCAATAATCTAATAAATGTTCTTGATAATGTAATTGAAAATAACGCATATAATCTTGGCGACTCATTTCTCCATTGGTATATGGAATAAAAGCTTCATTAGTAAACCAATTAGGACGATTAAAACTCTGCCATAATGTATCTGGGTTTAAACTGTAATAATTTACAGTATCCACTGCAGGATTAAGATTGGATGGTGTACCGTGACCCCCGAAAAGAGTAGAACCAATATCGTAGATACATATATAACAATTATAATATGCATTATAAGCAGCACGGTCAGAAGAACTCCAATTATTAAAAGAACCTGAACTATTCGCTGCTGTATTTGGCCAATTAATATCTTCTGCTCTATGTGTAATTAAATCACTATACTGATCACAGAAGAAGTTATAACAATCCCAAATAGCGTTGATTCTTGAATTTGCACATTCTCTAGCGAGTGTATTCCCCTGTTCTTCACATGTTGAATTGGTTAATAATCCACCAAGATGACCACCCAATAAATGACTCAATATCCAATCCAATCCTTTACCTAGATTATCTCTTATTGGATGATGTCCACTATCTTTAACGGAGTTACAATCTCTTATGTAATCATCTCCATATCCAGAGCAACTATCATTTACAGGCCATTCAATTTGATCTCTTTTTAACTGTGATAAATCTTCAAGAAATTTTTTACTTTTCCATATTCTTGTCATAAAAGGTGCTTTTGTAATATAATAATATGGTCCAAATATCATCCAACGAAGACCAAAATAATCTGTACCTAGTATTATCGCCCTCGTAAAATCACATACAACAAATAATAGGAAATATAATGCTAGTAATCCAATCGCATCTACAATTACTCTCCCTGCAATACTATCTGGTTTTTTATCTTGTTTCAATGTTTTTATGAGTGTTTCATTAATATCTTCTAAATCTTTATTTACAATTCGTAATTCTTCAAAAGTTGGTAATTTACCCAAACCTACTCTCCTCATTGGTAACGATGATCCTTGCCCTTCCATTTCTAAATAATATACTTATGAAAAATAGAATTATGGACGTCTTACTTATTATCGCACTTATTGCACTAGGGTATAGTATTTACCGTCAAAATACTGCAAATGATCAAAATATGCGTATGATTGCTTATGAAAAATCCGCTCCTACAAGAATACCTGGTTATAATCCTTGGATACTTAATCAATATCAAACTATGGCAGATGCTATTTTTTCTGCTGCTATCACTGAGAACCATATTGAACGTAAACCATCAAAAGATGTTACTGGTGTATTTGGTATCTCTGAGAAACAGTTACGATTAACTCCCGCTGACCCCTTAACTCCTATTTATACCCCCAAATTTAAACTTAATGTGTGAAGTGATTCTAATTTAAAGTAAATAAATCACTTACTACATTACATTATGAGTTTAAAACAAGTTGCTGGAGGACCGACCCCAGCAGCTATCGCAGAAACACGTACAAATGCGAAAGCTGCTGCTGGGGTATCTGGGAAATATGCTGTAGTTGATGGTGCTAATCAAGCATCCAATGAATTCCCTATGGTACCATTTGCACCAGATTCTTATGATGACACTGCAATGATTAAAACTGCCTTTGCTGATGGTGCTGCCATGGGAGGAAATTGGAATGTTCCTTTTACTGAAGCTGATGCTGCTTACGTAAAGCGTCAAAGAGATCAAGTTGAAAATGCTGATTTTGATAGATGGGTGATGCAAAAATTTAATTTATCTGATCCAGCCCAGTTATTCCTATTCCAACAAATCGCACCAGAACAATTCCAGAGAAGAATGGATTTAATTGATTATGAACAAAATCTAGTTACTAAATATGCTAAAATGAGACTGATGGGTCCAAAATCAATGGAAGATCTCAAGTTTGAATGGTTGATTGAAACACAAAGAATAGAACTTCCCAAAGGACCTATATGGGACCCTCAATTATGGATGGCAAAACAATTTGGATTGGCTGCTCGACCAACCACAATGGAACAAGCTCTGGATGCAGGTCTCGCAAATAGACAAAGATATGTTGCAGGAATGTTTAGTCCATTGAAATACTTACAAGAAGGCCAGACTGGTTGGTCTTATAATGCTGAAAACGAAGCAGATATTAGAGGAAACTCTGCTATACCAATACAACAACAGATATTTACAGGTTCTGAGTATATGAACGCTCCAATATTAAGATACGGTAAACCAGATGATGCATTCAATCCTCTACTTAAACAAAATGTGGTACCTTACGATGAACATGTTCCTGGTTTAGCCTTTGGAGGAGAAAATTTAGGTGCTTATGCTGGTGTAAATGCTCATGTTGGAGCTAATTACGGTAGAGGGTTGGCTGGTCATCAATATCCAGCCGCGGCTGGTAGAGGTGGTAGAGCTAATGGTGGTTACGTACCTCGTGCTGGTGCTCCAGCTTATTTCCCTGGAGGGAGACCTTAATTATCATAATAAATTGAATTTATTTAATTTAGTTTCGTAATCTGAACCAAGACAGGGATGATTGTGGTGTACCACATGTATTAATTCCTTTTGGTGGTCTTGGCCAAGTATGTGGTTGTAAAGGTGGATCCTCATCATCACCACTTCCGTCTCCACTGTATGTAGTTCCAGGAGTACATGTAGCTGAAGAATTATAAACAGAGTAAAGATAATCACTTTTTGGATCTGTATACATTTCATTTTCATTGATTTCACCAGCAGAGAAGCTATCAGCCCAGTTATAAGAAGAAACATAAAAAACCCTAGAAGTATATCCATCAGGTCTAGTGGTGTGTTGGATTGGAGGACCACTATTAACTGCACAATAATAACCACTGATATCATTTAAATCATAAACGTTATTTCTAGTACCATAATCGTTTTTATTCACTATGGGGGAATTCTGTGATAATTTACATTCACATGGACAATCTACAAGATTATTCCCTGATATTGTGCCTGTCCCTGCTGTATACTGTCCTACTGGAGGGAAATATGACATGATTCTAATAGAATTTAAATTAAAAGATTAATAATTAGAAACAAACTGACACAACTGACATACTATATATGGAAAGAAAAAAGGCACTTTACAAATTAAATTATGATCAAGATTTCCCATTACGAGGTAAAATAGCACCATTACATGATGAGTATAAATTTAAAGATAAGAGGAATACTACAGTGGAAATACCAGGATGGGCAGTTGGAGTAGAGACCAATCATCCAATACCAATACAAAAGAATGATTTATTTGATTTTACTCATAGTATTTATGGTCCTCCTGATATGCCTGTTAGAGCTGGAATAGTTGGTAGAAATAAAACGGTTAAAGTTGAGAATAACAAAGTGAATATGAAACGTACTTGGGATAGTGAAGAAAAAGAGTATTCTTATAATAATGGTGGATTTTATTCAGGAGAACAGAAAATGTTAGAATTCTTTGTAGATACTCCATTTGTTCTGGAGAGTGATTTACCATGCTCTGTATTAGGATTCCAATTTTAATAGTATTTTATTGGTAAATACTCATTCTTCATTAAAGAGGAACACATTAATAAAAATGCACTTTGTGAATCACAAGGATTAACACCATATTCAAATATTATTGAATTTTCAAAATAATTACAGAATATTTGTCTATAATTCTCTTTAGCCCATACTTTAGTATTTAGCACATTGTTATTCTCTGGAGTGCATGACTTATTAAAGTGTTTACTGACTTCAGTGTCTATGAATCTATTACTGTCAGTAAGTCCAATGCAAACATCAGGTATTGGGAGACGTTTGAAGAATGTAGAGAATGCTTGAGCAGCAACAGAAGTTTTTAAATTTCCAAAACCAAATGCATTGCATGATATTGCATCAAGAATAAGATCTTGTACATATCCCCTCAATATGATAACATTGAGGGGATCTTTCTGAAGTTCTTCTATTTTAGGTATCATCTGCCAAATAAAAGATAGTCTAGTGAAAAAATATTTCTCAGGTCTAGTGTTTTTCATCCATTTAACATCATCATCATCTTCATTGAAAGCTTCAGAAGATAAATCAAAATAATGAAAATTAAATTTTTCACTCCCTTTCATTTGCATTTTTAATTCTTCCATGAACTTATCAAAACAGGCCTTAGCATCACTAAAATCAAAAGCAGATAAGTCAACAATAATACTTCTCTTATCTTTAATGTTACTATTTAACAGATCAGATGGCTTAATGGTATAAATAGAATAATCAGGGGCAGGATCAAAAGTGATTGTGTGTTCTACAAGTGGCATGTGTGTACAATAAAAATGAATCCTTTTCTTTAAAATAAGCTATTTATTCAGTGGGGTTTAGAGTAACCCACTTATAACCCTTTTTATAATATTTTGATTTTAACATATATCTTTCTGATTGGTCTTCTCCAATCAATCTAGGAGTACTTATCCAACCATTTTTACCGAAAAGTTCCATAAATTCAGGTTGTAATAAAGCCCTTAATTTAGAGTAACTTAAAGAAATATTTGATTTATGCATAATCTCTATTCTTACATGAGCATGAATAAATCCTCCATTTGATGGAAAAGAACCATCTTTTCTCATTCTACCTTCTCCTTGTTCTATGGCATATTTTATTTTAACTGAAACAATATAATCAGTGCTCCAATCATGATCTGGATTATTTAAATCTATTACTTTCTCTAAATTATTAGCTAAATATAGTATAATTTGTTTAATAGCCTCTTTAATAAAATCTTCAGTCACCCCAGCAGATGGATTTACATAAGTATTAGGATTCAATGTAATAAACCATTTACTTGATCTTATTGCCTTATTACCTCTTCTTCTATCTTCTTCTTCTAGTACATTTAACCTTGCTATTAAGTCGCGTTTTTTCATTTTTTATTTCGAGCAATTCTAAACTAAGTTAGAAATTAGAAGTGGTATATAATGAGCTCATCAGAGATTGCCAAAGCTATCGCACAAAAGTCGCAACTATCAACTGCAGCTAGTAAAAAGAAGGATACACTTGAACAACAAGTAGAGGCTGCAGAATTTTATGGTCAAATAAAACCTGATAATCCACCACCTGAAAAGAGAGGAAGAGGAAGACCACCAAATAAATCAAAATCACCAGGAAAAACTCCAAATTCAAGTCCTGAAAGGAATGGACCTGTACCATTAAAAAAACCCACAGATGAAAGAGTAAATAAAATAGTTGAGGAGATGATGAGAAGTAGATTAATTCAAAAACTGAGAGCATATGCAGCATATTGGCCAGATATATGTGGTCCTACTCTCAATCAAACTAATATTTATGAATGTTCTAATGAACAACTGGAACGTATTTGTAAAGGATTTGAAGATACTGTTAATTGTCAGGCAGAGATTGTAGATCTTCCAAGAACATTTAAACATGCTCTTGGGAAAGTAGAGCCACTTGCTGTTGGTATTGGAATGACAAATAAAGATCATCCAGTACTATCTCATTTATCAAGATTGGGTGGATTCGGTAATGCATTGAATAGAGATCCCGCAGTTGATAGAAATGTTAAACTCTTAGCTATTCGTTTTATGGGAAGAATGCCTAAAAATCCTATTCTTAATTTGTTATGGAGTGTAACTATGGTTGGTCTTGAAGTTTATAAAACAAATTATACTGCAGAATCATTACAGTACCCAGAAGAAGAAGAACAAGTTTATACTGGATTATAAATTTCTAATAAATAAATATGAATAATTTAATATGTTACTGGCTCTGTTATTTGGCCTTGCTGGATTAACTTGGTTTATTGATAAAAGTTATGGTGGTGGAGGTGATTTAGTAACTAAAGAGGGAAAATCAATAAAACAAACAAAAGATGGTAATTATCCTAATCTTGGTTTTAAAAAAGAATTATCAAAAAATATACCATGGGGTGCAAGTAGAACAAGAAGAATTGGTGATTGGAGTATAAAAAATCCACTACCTTTAGTTGATCCTCTACCTGGTGGTGAAAATACAAGAGTTACAGATAATAAGAGACAAGCTATTCCTAAAAATCAAAAAAATAATTTTAAGAAGTTAGTTCATGAAAAATATAATCTAGAGGAATATTTTAGATTTGATCAATACCTTGGAGGAAAATATAAAGATATTATGCCAACTCAGAGAAGAAGTACAATTGCCTACAGATATTGATTAATTAATAAATAAATGGATTTTTATTGTTAAGTTTTCTTTTTTTTAAAGGAGGAGGAGGATTAGCGTCTTTTTCATATTCCCGGCGAAGAGCATGTTTTAAGTTTCTTACCTTTAATTTAAGCCCAATGATTATTTTGTTTTTATTGTAACAATCATCAGTAAGCTCCCAACAATCTTCAAAGTATCTAGAATTTCTTGATTCTGATTCTCTTAACTTAGCCTTTAAATTATTGGTGTCTTGATCATTTAATATCTCCCTTAATATGGATATTTCTCTTTGTTTTGTACCAATCAATGATTGTAAATCTTCATATTTCACTTTTGTTTCTTCAACTAATTTAGTGAGTTTTTCCACTTCTATGGATAATTCATTATTCATATCGGAAAGCTTAAAATCGACTTTTGAACATTCACAGTCATCTGGACATAACTTGTAATCATAAGAATCTTCTTCTTCTTCTTCTTCTTGTTCTTCCCTATCAGAGTTATCTAATATCTCGGTACATGGAGTAAGAGGTAGATTATAATCATTATATTCCAATAATTCAGTAGGTGGGGTTAAAGGTAAATCAGTATATTCAATATCACCTTCGTTAAATTCAACAATATCTTTGTAATTCTTAGCTTCAAAACCAACAATTATCTTCTCTCCATTTTCATCTAAAATTGGGATACCTTCTTCTTCTTCTTTGTAGACTGGTTTAATAGTTGATTGGGACATCGGTTACAAGAGGCGCACTTCGTGTTATATTCACTTTTACAGGTATTTTTTCTTATATATGCTATAGGGTTAACTTTCTCCAATCAGGGAGACTTTCAGACCTGGCACTTTGAAGCGCACCAACCAAAACACTGTATCGGCCGCTAATCAATCAATATCACCAAATATAGGATATTATTGGGGTTTTCCATTTATTGTTATATTTTACTAGAAATGAGTCAAGACACGCGTCCTCCAATCATACCAATACTCAAAATAACACCAGAAGAGATAATAGGATCACCTTTACCAAAACCAATAAAACAACGAGTCAATAATCCATTATTACCTCCTCCCAAGTTTCCAAATATGAATAACAGAGACAAACGCAAGAATCTCCCAAAATTTATGAGATTAACCCCCCCTTCCAAAAAATTTCCAATAATGTACAAATTTCAATATCCCATTATAGGATCTAGCGTATTACTCCCTGTAGGTGAAGATATTAAATTAGGTCATGTAGTGTCTTATGGTACCTCATTAAAATATTGTTTTGTATATGTTCAAGAAGTTGGCCATATTTATGCTTTCGATATCCCTGCTCGTTCCTATTTACCTAGATTTTGGGTTTATAGAGGAAATAAGGATAATAATAATAATAATACAAAATAATAAATTTTATTATTTTTAATCATCACTGTCACAATCTGAGTTATCACTGTATCCAGCAGCACCACTACCACCCATAGTTTGACTCATTGCTTCTTTAATATTTTTCTCATTAAGTTCATTTTCAGATTCTTTAGCAGCCTTCTCTTGTTCTTCCTTTAATCTTCTTGCTCCTTCTTTAATATTATCTAAATGATTAGATTTCCAAGAGATAGCACATTTTGGGATTTTAGGTGATTTAATTTTACTAATATCAATACCAGCGATAAAATCAGCAATTGCAATACTTTTTGCCCATCTCTTTAATTTACTTTCTTCAAGAATATTAACACTTGGTGCATCTTTAGATCCTCCAAATGGTTTTGTCTCTAAGAGTTGAATAGCTGGAAATTCAGAACTATAAGATAAATGTTCTGTTTTAGCACCATAATATGCTTTATTCCATTTATAAGGAGTCCAAAATTGATATTCTCCCTCTGGTTTATCTGGATGTAGTTCTTTAAATGCTTCCCTTAAGATAGTGAAAATAATCTGTGGTTTAGATACTCCAAGTAAGTACTGTTCTCTTCTTAAAGGACCATCTTTCTTATTAAATGGAGCAACAAGAATAGGATAAGAATTAAATGCCATAGTTTCACTAGTAACTCCACTGAAGAGAACAATTCTATTCAATAATGGCATATATTGAATAGTTGTCCAAAATTTCCTTCTAAGTAGAGGAATGTCTGTAACCGCTACAAATGGCGACGATTGAAGCCCTGAAGGTTAAGGCCGATGAGCGCAATGCCGCAATTTACAACAAGGCCGCCGAC
>OFRB01000163.1_pt1 | contig 17675 bp, 36 predicted proteins | sample 1543021 | NCBI WGS metagenome assembly OFRB01 (sample SAMN07774230, study PRJEB24372) | wastewater metagenome | isolation source: Exp Tend CN 0WW | collected 2016-02
TTCCCGCTGGAAAACCGCTACCGGCCGCTGTTCCGGGTGCGGCTCGGCTCGATAGGCTGCGGCTTTGTCGACTGCCTCGGCATGGGCGATGCCACCGGGCGAGCCTATCACAACTGGACGCTGGCCGAATGGCAGGAGCGCAGGGTCTTTGGAATGATCCTGAACGATCCAACCGAAGTGATCGCCCCGAAGTTCTACGGTGTCCGTTTCGGCATCACCGTTGCCGCAGACGATTGCCGCCTGACGGACCCAGCCGTGTTTGGCTTTTCGGTCGATGCATTCCGCTGGCTCGGGGACCGTATGATCGCAGTCAACCCGACTTGCGGCGACATGATCAAGATCGACGCGTCCCATAATGACCTGGGCCAGTCTTGGGAAGATGACGCTGACAAAGTGTTGTCGGATGTGCAGATCACCGGATGGACCGCTGTTGATTGGCTCTACCCGGACCGACTGGACCCGCAGTTTACCGGCGTGGACGCCATCGCCCAAGGGAGCGGGAATTTTGATGGCATGTATGATCGATGGGTCATGAAGGACTGCACATTCCTGACTGACCACTACCACGGCGCATCGTGGGCGGGGCTTACCAATTCGGTTCTGGACGGTGTGCACTGCATGACGCAGAACAACACCTTCCCCGGCTACCCGGCCATCAGGATCGACCCCGCCAAGGCCACACGGGGCGGCTTCCCGTCGCATCACAACACGATCCGCAACTGCATCGCGCCCCGGCTGGTGCTGAATGATGATGCCGCAACGCGGGTGGAAAGCGGCAACATCATCGGCCAGCCGCGCGACGAAGCAGCCTATCAGGCAGCAATCGCCCGCGTTCGGGCCATCGCAGCGGCGGCGTGACAATGGCCGAAGTCCGCTACCTCTACCCCCACAGAAAGCGTCTTGAAATCCTGTCGGCGGTATTTGCGGCGGGCTTCGGCGTGAACCTCTGGCTGACGGCGCAAGACGGCGCGCCGTTGGCTTGGGCGGGGCTGGATAATGCCGCCGCGCTTCTGTTCGGGCAACTCGTGTCATGGGCCGCGTTCGTTCACGGCTTGGGCGTGCGCGTGAATGGCCAATGGCGTTGGTCGCCTGCGCTCAGGCTGGTGGGCATGTCCTGCCACGCCGTCCTGTTCGCGTGGCTGGCCTCACGCGGGGCGGGCGGGACCGCCGTTTATACCTACGGCTGGATTTCCCTGCTGATGGCCTACGGGGCCTATTCCGCAGGCGTTGATACCTACCGTGCCGCGAAAGGACGCCCGGAATGGATGCCGAACTGATAAATTCGCTTGCCTCGCTCGGCCCCTGGGGCGTTGCCGGGGCTATCGTCGTCTTTCTGAGGAAAGAAATCGCCGCCGTCCTTTCCGCGCCAAAGGAAGATCGGGCGGTCGAACGGCTGCTCACTGGCATGAACGAGCAATTCATCGCCAACATGAAGCTGTTCGTGGAAACCAACGCCAAACTTGAGGCGGTGCGGCTGGTGCTGGCCGAATTGCTGGCGGTGGCGCGCGACATCCATACAGAGCAAGTGAGGCGGAAATGAAGCGGATCATCCTCCATTGGACGGCTGGCACGAACGCCGTGTCTGATCTGGACCGCCAGCACTACCATTTCATCATCGACGGCGGCGGCAAGGTGCATGAAGGCACGTTCCGCCCTGAAGATAACCTTGACGTGCGCGATGGCAAATATGCGGCCCACACGCTGAACTGCAACACCGGGTCGATCGGCGTGGCAGTCGCTGCAATGGCTGGTGCGGTGGAGCGACCTTTCAGCGCGGGGCGGTTCCCCATCACGCTGAAGCAGGTCGAGGCTCTGGCGAGGCTCTGCGCGCGTCTCTGTGCGCAATATGACATCCTCGTCACGCGCGAAACTGTCCTGTCCCATGCCGAAGTGCAGCCGACGTTGAAAATCCCGCAGCGCGGCAAATGGGACATCGCATGGTTGCCGGGCATGGCGAAGCCTGATGACCCGGTGAAGGTGGGCGACTTCATCCGCGCCAAGATCAGCGGGAACATGCAGCCCGTCGCAATCCCTCCGAAACCTGCCGAACCGGCGTGGTCGTGGTTCGCAACCGCCCTCGCTAAAATCTTCGACCAACTCACACGGAAATGGAGGCTGTGATGACCCCTGTATTAGCAAGAATCGTTTCACGGTATCTGGCTGGCGCGCTTGTCAGCTATGGAATTGTCGGCGTGGAAACCGGCGCGGCGCTGGCCGTTGACCCGGATCTTGCCATTCTCATCGGCGCTGTCTTGGGCGCGGCCACGGAAGGCATCTACGCCATTGCCAAGCGCAAAGGGTGGGCAACGTGATCTGGCTGCGCATCATCGCCGTCCTGTGGAAGCCCTTTGCGGCGCTGCTTGCCGTCTTGGGCGTCTACGGCAAGGGCAGGGCCGATGCCCGCCAGAAAGCCAAACAACGCGATTTGGAGGCTTACCGTGAGACACGCGAAAGAATGGATGCCGCGCCTCGCCATACTGACGCTGCCGATGCTCGGCGGCGCATGCGTGAGCGTAAGCCCTAATGCGTTGTGCGAGGGGACAGGCCCCGCGCTCGCACGTCACGCAGCGGCGCTGGCGGAAACGCCGGATGATGCGGTGGCGATAACCGGGGCCGATCTTGTCGCCCTGATCGACGCTGGATGTGGGAGGAAATGATGGAAGCACCGCAATGCCTGCCCTATGACGCCATGCTCGGCGCGCTCGGCAGCACTTATTCGGAAACCGTCCAGGCCACCGGCCTCGCGGCAACCGGCCATGTCGTGCAGGTCACGGCATCGGATGGCGGAACCTGGACCATTCTCATCGTGGACGCGGCGGGCCAAGCCTGCATCGCCGCGCATGGCGAGGCTTACACCGTCACGCGGGCGCGCCCGAACTTGTGAACCGCCCGCGCAATCGCCTGTTCTGTTGCTGCCGGGGCGCCCATTACGGTCGCTCCGAAAGTTGCGCAGGGGTCATTTCCCCCTCCTCGCCGCGCCCCACGCGCGGATGATTTCACCGATGATTTCTGCGCTGTGCGGGCAGAGGTAGAGCCAGAAGTTTTCCTTCTCGCCGTTCGGCTGGCCGTCGCGCTCATAGACGATTTGCAGGCTGTCGTCAGCTTCCTGATCTATCGTCCAGACAGCATCAACCTCGCAGTCGTAATGACGCAGTGTAACCATCTCGCTCATTTTTTTGTCCTGCCAATAGGCTTCGATTCCGGTCGTCATGTCGGCTCCTTCTCGATCAGGGCGCGGATGGCGTCCCGCTTGACAAACACATGGTGGTCAAATGACCCGGCCGGATCGCCATCGCCGTCATATGGTGGCAGCGCAGCCGCTTCTTCCAGCGCCTCGGCCCGCACCTGTGCGGCCGGAACGGCGTCGATCTGGCTCAGGATGCGGGCGTCGTGGTCGGCCTGGGCTGCGGCAAGGGCTTCCTTGAACGTGTCAAATCGCGGCGAATGTGCCAGCCCCTTGATGCACTCATACCGCCCGCCGTTCAGCGCGAAGATATACGCTGCCCCGCCGCCATGATCTGTCGCTATGAAGCCCCTCGGATGCCGACCAGCGACCAGCGGCTTGACCCGCACCGCCACGGGCGCAGGCTCGGCCACCGGCAGGGCGCGGTTGTGCAGGTAAAACTCGGCCAGCATATCCACTTGGTCGATGGACACGAAACGCACTGCATGGTCGATGCCGGGGGTGTAGTCGGCAAGGGCCGTGTCCAGTGCTTCCCGCATCTGCGCGGGGGTGGTGATTGGGTCAGTCATTGGTCGTCTCCTTGGTGGATTTCCAGCGTGACTTTAACCAGACGATAGCCTTGATCGTGCCAATGCTGGACGCGGGTAGCGAACTCGCCGTCATTCAGATGCACACCGTTGGTCTGAACATGCCTGCGCCACGCCTCGGATGGCGTCTTCCCGATGCGGGAATAGGCGTTGTCCAATTCGATTTGTCGGCGGTGCTTTTCATACCAATGACTGACTGGCGGGATGATCGAGTAGCCGTCCATGATCTGCCGGTCAGTCATTGGTCTGTCCTTTCAGGGCTTCGCGGGCCACAAGCGCGGCCTCTTGGCATCCGTCGCAGCAGGTGTTGTCCGCGATGCTTTTCAGCGCCGCCATCGCCTCCCGCAGCAGGGCGTCGGACAGGTCGGCGCGGACGTAAGCAACAGCATTGTCCGGGTGAGTGTTGGCCGACCATTGTCCCGTCATGCTGGGGTGCCCGACAAAATCAGGCCACACTGCGATCCGTTCCGGTGCGTCACTCATCGCTGTCTCCTTTCAGGGCTGCGCGGGCGGTGTTGGCAATTTCGTGATGGCGCTTCAGGACCACAGCCACGCGGTTGTAGTAAGCATCCCAGTTGGTCCATGCGACTTCGCCGTTGATGCCTTCGCGCTTGGCGATTTGGCTGGCTGACCGTAGCAGGTCATTGTGGTCCACCAGCGCCGCCCGCAGCGCGTCACGCTCGAACCGCAGCCGCTTCACCTCGTCGTGGAGAGCGGACTCGGCTTTCTCAAGGCGCTCCCGATATGTGATCAGCGCGCGGAGTGTGTCCGCAACTTGGATGATGAAATCGCTTTCGTCCCATTCATCTACCGCGTAGCGCTCCATGTCCGCCGCCAGCGTGACCAGCGTGTCGATAAGGTCGCTGGCATATTCCACCCGCGCTAGCAGTTCTTCGTCGGTGTAGGTCATTTGTCGTCACTCATATTCTCTCCGCGCAAGACAGAGATAAGCCGATCCAAGCGGCGCATCGCCGGTGATGAAGACGGGACGCCAGCCCGCCAGATGTCTTCTAGGGCCAGCCTCAACTCGGCCTCTACCGGGCCGTAAAGATGGTGACAGATGGCCCGGACCCCGTTCTGGCGGACATACTCAGATGCGTACTTTGGCGCGGTCTGCTTGAACCCGACCTGCGCAAACGCATGGAACTCCCAATCGTAGTCTGGAAGTTCCGGGATGGCTGGGGACGCGCCCACGTCGATAATCTCCACCAGAGGCGGCAGCATTTGTGAGTGGGCGCGGCCCGTCATTTCGACACGCAGGGCCTCCACGAACGGGATTTTCGGCGTGGGTCCGAGGTCTCTGGTCATTCCTTCTCTCCTTCCAAATGCTGTCGCAGCTTGGCGAGGGTGGCGCGGGCGGCGTGATCTGCCACATCCAATGCAGGCCACGGGTAGAGAGTTTTACTGTCAACTCTGACGCACTGCGCAAATCCAGTCTCGCCACATACCGCGTGGTGCAGTTTTCCCAGCGCCTCCATCGCCTCCCGCAACAGCGCCTCTTGGGCCTCGAGGCGGTCGGCCATTGCGGGGACCAGATCGCGGGCGGCGGCGATGAAGCTGGCGTTGGCAAATCGCATCGGTTCGCGCTCAGGCGTTTCTGTGGCGTTGTAGATGACCGCAACGAAGCGGGATTCCTCCTGTATCGACGCCACAATACCGTGGCACCCATGTTCAAGGGCTGCATCCCACGGCCCCGGCGTCACATCGACAAGCGCCTCGCGGGCGCGGCGGATCAGGTCACTCATGGTTGCCTCCATCACATGCACTCCCCGTCATCGGCTTGGCAAAGCGCGTCCTCGTTGTCGAAAATCCAATCACCCTGCCGCTGGACAAATCGCAGCAGTTCGGCGCGGGTATATCGCTTGGAGAAGCTGCGGCCCGTCAGGGCTTCAAGGTCAAGCCACCATCCAGCCAGTATCGGCTCATCCCGCAGCCCAGCGGCGATAACGGCTTCGCTCTTCTTAAAGCAATAGTCGCAGTTCCCGCCGACCGTCTTGCCGCGAACGAGTGGCAGGCGCAGGTCGAACGGCTGTCGGCGCCAGAACAGCGCCACGTCATGCTTGGACGCGCCCGCAGCGCGCAAGGGCAACCATGCGGTGATCCTGTTGTCTGGGTATGGTTCGCGGTGGTGCTCATCGGCGCGGAAGCCTATCGCGCTATGCCACTTCTTCCAGCCCTTGCTGACAAGATACCGCTTGACTGTCAGCGTTTTCAGTTCCGGGGAACACCAGCTTTGGAACTGGTTCGGCAGCCCCTGCTTCTTGCGGATCAGCGCCTCGAACGGCTCCCCGTTCCGGCTTGCGCCTTGATAGCCGACAACCTCGAACAGCGGCTTCTCCGCACGGTATTCCAGCCAGACTATACCGACGCCCCACCGCTGGCCGACCTCGGCCACGAAATCCAGCGTCTCTTGCCGTTCTTTCCCCGTATTCTGGAACGACACAACGCACCGATCCGGCAAGCCGCCGTTGGCCTCCATGATCTGATGCAGCATGTAGGCGCTTGTCCTGCCGCCGCTGAATGAGATCTGCACGTTGCCATCGGGCAGGCGGTAAGCGTCACTCATGGTTGCCTCCATGATGGGCTGCGATAAGGGTGGCGGTCGTGAGATTTAATTCAGCGGCGATCATCGGCAGAATCGTGGTTTCCATCGACAGATCCGGCGCGCAGGAAGGATGCCGCGGGATCACCACGCGCGCCGCAACTTCATCATCGAAGTCTGCGCCGTAGTGATGCGCGACCAGCCGCCCGAGTTTGCGCGCGGCCCAGAACGGATTTTCAAGAATGTCCTCGAAATCTATGCCGTAGACGATGGCAGAGTTCCGCAGATGCGCCCGCATCGGCGGCACGTCCTTCTTGATGGACCGCTCCATCGCCTTTTCGGCGCGTCGTCCGAGGCCTTTCATCCCCGTCATGCTCAAAAGCTTTACCTGAGACCGCGCCTGTTCGCGGGGGTTGCGCTCCATCAGAATGATGACGGGACGCTGTGTCAGTCTGCCGGGCAGGGTGAAATGGTGCGTCGGGTCAATCCATTTCACCGCGCGACCGCCCTGCGCGGGTAGCCAGTCCATATCGGGCCTGCCGCCACGCCAGCGTTCGGCAGGTTCATAGGACGGGCGCGGCCCGGTTACAGGAAATCCTCCGGCGTCCAGCATGGTCATTACCATTGTGGTGCCGCAGCGACCAAGGCCGGAAACGAACAGATTCGGGCGGTCACTCATGGTCGCCTCCCGGCATCTGGTCGATGTTGCATTTGTGGGTTTCAAAGCTGATCGCCGCGACCCACGGGTTAGCATCCCATGCGTCGGGGCCGTGGATGCTGGTCCAGAGCGCCTCGAATGCGGGGCGCGGGCCGTAGAACATTCCGCCCAAATGTGCCGCCGCGCTTTTGCTCATGGTTGGGTCGTAGAACCTGCCGGATCGGGCCTGTTCGATCCCCTCGGCCGCCGCATCCGCCTCGCTAATGTCTTGGAGGCGTTGGACCCGCACGTCCGTCACGATCAGGGTCAAGCGGCTGGCCCAACGGGGCATGAACCGGGCGTTCAGCGTCTCGCGCTTCCACGGCCATTTGACCATCTGGTAATCGCGCAGGGCGGTGCTGCCATCCTCCGCATAGCAGACAACATCCGCGAAACTTGTGAACTCGCCCATATTCTCGGTGGCGCAGACCAACCCCTCCCGGCACCAGAGACGGTCGCCGGGGAATACCCTTGTGTAGATAGGCTTCCAGTTGCCGTTGCCAAGAAACTCCAAAGTCCCGTATGGCGGCTTGAGGATGCGCCGCGTCATGGATTTGCGCCAGGAAAGCAGGGCATTCACCATCGGCGCGCTAAAGATGATGGGGCGGTCAGTCATGCCACAAACTCCTTCGGCGGCAGCGGAATGGCGACGCGGTGCGGCCGCCACAGGTGCAGGCAATAGGGATGCAGGGACAAGTGATCGGCCTCGGCCGGATGCAGCTGCATCACAACCTCATGCGGCCAGAAGAACCGGCGCTTCACCGCGTCCATTTCATCCCAAGTCGGGCAGCGGTGCGGCAGCGACACCGAGACGTGATCCCAGCCAGATGCATCCTCCCAAGACGCGATGATGGTCAGCAGCGTGCCGCGCCGCTTCAGACGGAAGGCGCCGCCCACGCTCGGCACCGGCTTGCCCAAAACAGGGTGGTCGACGGCGATGCCTTTCAGTTGTTCATAGGGGCGCATGGCATCACATTCCGTTGGCGGCGCTGACCGCCCAAATCACCGCCAGAGACAGGACCAGCACCGAGCCGATGGTGGCGTAGATCAGCCGCGGCTTCAGCGCCCATTCGGCGGCGCGCAGCAGGCCCAGGAACGCGATTGTCACACCGACCAGCGGCCATGCGATGACGGCAAGCAACGCATCGGACAGTGGCGAGAACGCCCCGTCCATGCCATCCATCTTGCGCGGGGCGTCCTGCGATGAAGTGCGTTCCGGTTCGCTGAACCCAGATGAACCGGATTTGCTTGGCCTGGCTTGGAATTTGGCTTGGATAGAAAGCGTGTTTTTGGGCGGATTCCGGTAGGTTGGCACCAAATCCATTCGTTCACATCGAAGATGTCGGGGGTTCAAATCCCTCATCACCCACCATGATTTCCCTGTATTTTCCATGATCTTCTCTCCCTCGTGCGAAGTGCGTTGCGGTTCGATGAACCTAAGAGCGTTTTTCTGCGACCAGTTTCAGACTGCCGAATTCCAGAACGGCTGCGGCCTCGGCCGCCACGGTGGCGGTGGCCGGCGCGATAGTCTCGCGCCGGATCACATCGAGAGCTTCGGCTTCCGCTTCCTTTCGGGTGCGTGCCGCAAGACGAAAACGTCGACGCTTTCCGTCCTGCCACCAGGTGACGGCGAATCCGTCGCCAAGCCGTCCGATTCTGAAGTCTCGCATGTCTCGATGTCCTCCACGACGCGCGCTGCGATGCGGATCATGCGACCGACCCGGAAATGCGGCAACCGTCCATCCTTGACCATCAGGCGGATGGACTCGGCAGAGCAACCCCAGCGGTCGGCGAGGCTCTGCAGGGTGTAGGGGCGCGGCTGGGTCATTCTGGCCTCCTGTCACCAAAGGGAAGCCCGCGCTCTTGGTAATCGGCGGCGATGGCTTCCATTACCGCAATCTGGCGCTCTGCCTCGTGCTTCTTCATCCGGCCGGTCTCGACCATGCGGGGATAGACCTTGCGGCGCATGGCCAGTTCGCGCTCGGCCTCGCGGCGCTTGTCTGCGGTCGTGATGTCAGGGCGCGGCATTTTCGAAGGCCTCCCGGTTGCCGTGACTTGGCCCAAATCCAAGTGTTACTTCAGCAGATTTTCGGCAGGAAATAGCGGCTTCGAGAGAAGTAAAACGCCCCAATTCTTGGGTTCCCGCCCGAACTCTCCACGACTTTGACCGTGTGTCCCATGAAACACCCATACAGCCAGACGATGCCCTGGTTTTAAACCTAGCGTTCCGCATATTCAGCTGCTGATCTACAGACCTAAGGTTTTCCCATCTATTGTCAGTCCGATTGCCGTTTATGTGGTCTATAATTCCAGGATGATCTCCGGTCATCAGAACCCAGGCAACTCTGTGGGCCAGTATTACCCTTCCAAGACACGCCGTCTGGTTGTAACCGCGCTTGCTCACTGACGTGAACGCTTGCCTCCCCGCATACCTCGTGTTCCACCGAGAGCAAATATGAACGGCGTTATGTCCTCCATTCTGGAAAATATCTGCCGTCCTAACTCTCCAATGAAAAAGCCCGGAGGTGGGGTCATATGTCAGAAGCCTCTCAAGAATATCATGCTGCATCTGTTGCTTCCCTCGTGCGAGAGTAGTGGATCTTTGCTTCCGGCAAGCGGCCGTCGGCGATCAGCCGGGCGAGGATTTCCCGCGCCGCCCTAGCATCGGACAGCGCGTCGTGTGCGTCCTGGTTGATGATGCCGAAGAAGTCGCAGGCCTCGCGCAGCTTGACGAAACCGCGCCGGATGCAGAGCCCGTCGGCCCCGTAGGGATCAAGGTTGCGCATCAGGCAGAGGTTTGGCGTGCGCTCGAACAGGTCATCCCGACCGGCGCGGCGGAACTCCGAACGCATCATTTTAAGGTCAAATTGGGCGTTGAAAGCCGACACGACGCGGCCCGCCTCGACCTGCTCCTGATAGAAGTCCAGCACCTGACAGACCGGGATTCCCTTCTCGCAGAGGAATTCCGTGGTCAGGCCGTTGATTGCCCCAGCCTCGGCGGGCATTTCCCAGCCGTCGGGCTGCACATAGAATTTATGCGCCTCGACCTCAGCCCCGGCCTCATCGCAGAGGATGAAGGCGGCGGACGCCAGCCGGGGTTGCGATGGATCATCGGCGGGCAGTTTGAAGTTGAACAGGCCGGTGGTCTCGGTGTCGAACACCATGTGAACGGGGCTGGTCATCATTCCACTCCTGCGATCTGGGCCATTTTGGCCATCAGGGGTTCGAACACGTCGCGGGCGTTCAGCGCCATATCGTCCAGTTGTTCGCCGTAGAAACCGCGGATGCCCTCGACATCGCCGCTGTCGTCCAGATCGCGCAGGATCGCATCGCGCAGGACGATGTAGCGGTCATCCTCGCCGCGGGCGGGGGCTTTCGCCGCTGGCTGGCTCGGCGCGGCTTCCTCGTCCTGGAAGGACACGACGCCTTGGGTGTCGGCCTTGCGATCCGGGATGACCTGCGCCGTCTCTTGTTGCGTCACCTCGCCGGTCTCGGCGTCGATCATCTCGCCGTCGGCATCCCCGGGTTCCGGTTCGGCTGCGACCGCCGTGGCGCTGCGGCGGGCCGGGGCGGCGACATCCTCGGGGGTCACGTCGCGCATCGGCAGTTCGTTGTCGATCGCCGGCGGCACGCCGACCAGGATTTCGGGGCAGTAGAGCCGGATCAGCCAGGTTGCGGAGCGGTAGCGCAGCATCTGCTCCGGCATGGTCGAATACTTCTTGTTGCTGGTCCAACCTTCGGCCTTGGCCAGTTTCATGTCGCAGGTCACGGACACGACGCGCCCGGAGCGGGCAATCGTGGCATAGGCGGTGACGGCCAGCGCATCGCCCTTGCCCTCGATCTTCCATTCGATCGGGCCATCAAAGATGCCGTGCTGGTTGGCCTTGGCGATCAGGTAGGTGGTCATCCAGCCGGGCTTGCCGCCGACAAAGTAGATGTTCTGCGCCACGGTCAGCGGATCCTCGCGGAGCCGCATGGCCATGTTGATCACCAGCACGCCATTGGCGATGCCGGTTTCAAGGCCTCCCTTGCGCAGATGCTCAGGAAACAGCGGCGACAGGGCCAGCATCTTGCCGACGCGCTGCATGTGTTCGAACTGCGCCGGGTCCATGATGGCGAGCGAGAAGGTCGAGGCGGGGGCGGCGGGGGCCGTCGGTAGTTTGGCGTTCATTGTGGATTCCTCATTGGAAAGTCTGTGGGCCGTTTCTCGTCGCCATGCCCAGGGCGGGGTTCCTGTGCTTTAAGGTCGAACTCTCTGAACCCTCTCCCGACCATCCTCACTAGCGGGCCTTTTCTTCGGTTTTGGTGGTGGTTCCGGGGATGTCCTTGCCGTCCCACGCCTTCGCGCGGACATGGGCATTTGCGAGGCGCTGCAGCACGTCGATCACGTCGGGGTGGCTGCGGAAGAACAGGAAAACCGGCAGGTCTTTTTCGATCACGACGGTCTTGACCGTGACTAGCGCGATGGTGCGGCCGCCGCCGGAGGCGGAACCGACGGCGCCGCCGGTCTTCTCCATCTTGTCGGCGGCGCGCAGCAGGTCTGCGGCTTCCTTCTCGGCGGCCTCGGCGGCCACCTCGCCGGCGATGTCGTGACGGGCCAGAGCGGCGGCGGCGAGACGCTGGGCTTCCTCGGCGCGCTGGCGGGCTTCCTCGCGTTTGCGGGCGGCCTCGGCCTCGGCCTCGCGGGCCTTGCGGCTCTGGTAGGGTGTCAACAGGTCCAGCGCCTTCCTGATCACGCGATCAAGCGTCGCCTTCGGCAGGGCGGCTGCGTCCTGCACCGCCTTGGCCATCAGGTCATGCGGGCGCTTGGCCTCGACGCGCCATGCTTCCACGTCCTTGGCCAGACTGCGGGCGCCGGCGATGAAGTCGGCCAGATAGCGGGCCTGTTCCTCGGTCTGGATTGCCTCAAGGTCGAGCCACTGGCCGGCGGCCTCGGCGAAGGCCTCCACCTTGGCGACCTTGGCGGCGTAGATGTCGAGATCGAAGGCGGGCGGGTTGTTGTGGGTGCGGGGCGGTAGCGCGGCGCGCGGCGCGATGTCGGCGGGGGTGACGGGGGCAGTCATGTGAATCGCTCCGTGATGTCTTCGATGATTTCCAGGACGGTGCGGGTGCGGGCGGAAATCGCGTCGCTAACCAGCAGTTCGATGGTCTTGTGCTTTTCGTTGCAGGCATTGCAGCGCCGGGTGCGGCGCACGCCCTGCGCGCCCTGAAAGTTCTTGGTCGGGCGGGTGTCCGAGACGACGGACAGGCCGCCGCCGCAGGTCGGGCAGGGGATTGCGTTATAGTCAGTCACGTCGACCTCATCGGCGGCAGGGTTGGTGTTGCTGACAGATCGAGCGCCACCATTGTTGCGGTCATCCGGTCTTCGGTGCGGTGCATCTCGACCAACGCATCGTAATCGGCGCGGGTTATGGCTTTCAGATAGGTCCAGATCGGGACCGGATCGCAGGCCAGACCCTCGACCTCGGCGCGGAAAACCTCCGGCCCGGTCAGGTCGCCGGCGGCGTCAATCTCGCGCTCGATCCAGATCCTGACCGGCACGAACGGCCCGCCCTTGACGCGGCGCATCTTGAACCAGCCGCATTCCGGCAGTCCGTCATGGGTTTCCACCGGCAGGCCCGCCACGGCGCGGCGGTGCCAGTCATAGGCGGCGGTGAAACTGGTGGGGCGACGGATCATGCCGCACCGCCTTCCGGGGCTTTCTTGGCCTCCCGCGCTGCCTTCAGCGCCTCGGCGCGATTGCGGGCGGTCTCGGTCTGGCGTGCCACCTTCGCGACTTCCTCGCGGCGCCAGTTTTCGGCCAGCTTGTGCGCGGCAAAGGCGGTGGGTGCGCGGAACTCCATCGGCAGATCACCGATGCGGGCCAGAAACGGCTTGCCCTTCTGCAGCGGTTGCCAGGTGTAGATCGGCAAGTCGAGAATGCCGACGCGGCGCTTTTCCTCGGTCTCGGTCATAGCGACACCAGAGCGATGGCGGCGCCCAGCAGGACGGCGGCAAGGACTGCGGCCAGCAGGCTGCTGCGCAGGTCGATCAGGTGCTGCGGATCGGAATGCGCGAAAATGAAGGCCTCATCCTCGGACATGGCGCGGGCCTCATCGAGGCGGCGGGCACGCTCAAGCATGGCGTCACGCTCATGGTCGAGCCATTGCGGCTGATCGCGGTCCTGCATCACAGCGTCGCCTCCACCAGCCGATCCAGCCAGGCCGGCCCGGTGGCGTAAATCGCGATGACGCCGACGACGATCAGCGTCAGGACCAGCGTGATGGGGTCGAGGCTGCGCGGCGCGGTGCGGCGGATATGGCCCTTGGCGAGGCGGTCATCATTGACGCGCTCGACATGGGCGCGCCAGATCTTCTGTTCCGCCTCGGTCTGCACTTCGGCGTCGTGAAACAGCCGCTGTTCGGTCTGCACTTCGGCGTCGTGAAACAGCCGCTGTTCGGTCTGCATGTTCATTTCAGGCCCTAGAGGCTTGGACATGACGGGATCACTCTCGATTGGCTTCGAGGGGAAATGTCGCACATAGCGACTATGGCGTCAATGCGAAAATGTCGCCATTGGCGACGCTATCCGTCAGCCGGTATCGAATCGTAGCGCGGCATTGTTTCTGGAGGGGGGTTGTCAGCCCAAGTCAGGCACGACATCTTTCTTTGGTGTCGATTATGGCGACGTGACCCCTTGCGCAATATGTCGCCATGTGCGACATTTGCCGCCATGCAGACACTTCATGAATACATCGCCGCAGAAGGACTGACGCAGGAAGCCGCGGCAGAGCGCATCGGCATCTCGCGGTCCTATCTCTCGGAAATCCTCTCCGGCGCAAAGCTGCCCGGTCGCAAGACGATCGAACTGATCGAAATCGCAACCGGCGGCCGTGTGCCCGCAAGCACCTGGTTCGCGCGCGGCGCGGATCGGGATGACCCAGAGCAACCAACGGAGTGACCATGACCAGTAACGATTGCGGTTTTTACCAGCCTCGCACGCGGTTCCAGCCGTGGTGCGGGGGCGGCTGCATTGAGGGATTTCCGCCACGCGGCCGGGGCGCAAGCCCTGGCGGAACGGGCCCCCAGCCCGAGGCCGCACCACGTCGACCACCTGCAGGCTCACCCCCTGCAGGTCACTGCCTCACCTGATCCCCGGCGGCGGCCTTCAGCCCCGTCGGGGCCTTTTCAGACAGAACGGAGCCACGGCAATGGATGCCATTGGGACTTTTGATGTCGGCGGCAAGGCGGGCGCTGGCCCCTTCAAGCCGGATGCGGACTTCGCGGCTGCGGCGGATACCGCCTATCGCGTCACCGCCGAGGAACTGCGGCAGTTCATCGAGCAATACGAACACCTCGAAGCCGAAAAGAAGGATGCTGCCGACCAGCAGAAGGAAGTGATGGCCGAGGCCAAGGGCCGCGGCTACGACACCAAGGTCATCCGCAAGATCGTCGCGCTGCGCAAGCGCGACAAGGACGACGTGGCCGAGGAAGAAGCGATCCTTGACCTCTACAAGGCCGCGCTCGGCATGACCTGATTTCACAGGGAAAACAATTGCCCAGCCCGGAACCAGCCGGGCCGGTTCACCAAGGCGTTGGGACAGGACGATGAACATGGCAGGCAAACCGCGCGCCGCGCGCCGTTTCGTGGCGTCGGAACATGACGAACAGGTCGCGTTCGTGGCGTGGTTCCGGCTGCAATTCCCCAAGGTGCTGATCTTCGCGATCCCGAACGGCGCCTATCTCTCCGGCACGCCGGGCCAGCGCGCGGCGCAGATGGCGCGGCTGAAGGCCGAGGGCCTGATGCCGGGCGTTCCCGACCTGCATGTGCCGGAGTGGAATCTCTGGATCGAATTCAAGCGCCAGAGCGGCGGCCGCGTCTCGCCGGTGCAGAGCGACATCATCGCCACGCTGCGCGACATGGGCCGCCCGGTGATCATCGCCCGCGGCTGTGACGATGCCGTGGCGCAGGTCAAGGCGCTGGCGGAGGTGGTGCGATGATCTACGGCTCCCTCTGTTCCGGTATCGAGGCAGCAACCCAAGCCTGGCATCCGCTCGGCTGGCGCCCCGCGTTCTTCAGCGAGATTGACGCTTTCCCGTCGGCGGTTCTGGCGCATCACTACGGGTCGAACCTGCCCGGCGAGGCCCCAAGCGGCAACGGCGTGCCGAACTACGGCGACATGACCAGATTTCAGGAGTGGCCCAACCATGCAATTGACGTTCTTGTCGGAGGCACCCCATGCCAGTCGTTCAGCGTCGCCGGGCTTAGAAAGGGGTTGGCTGACCCTCGCGGCAACCTCATGCTCACATTTGGCGCTGTGGCTCAGAAGTATCGCCCCAAGTGGGTCGTCTGGGAAAATGTCCCCGGAGTCCTGTCATCTGACGGAGGACGGGATTTTGGCACCTTCCTCGGGATGCTGGCAGAACTCGGGTATGGGTTCGCCTACCGGGTTCTTGACGCTCAATACGTCCGAACACGCCGCTTCGCCCGCGCTGTCCCGCAACGGCGGCGGCGTGTGTTCGTTGTCGGATATCTTGGAGACTGGCGACGTGCCGCAGCGGTATTATTTGACCGCGAAAGCCTGTCTGGGCATCCTGCGCCGCGCCGCGAAGCGGGGCAAGGCGCTGCCCCCCCAATTGGCGCGCGCCCTTCAGGCGGTGGCGGACTCGGGACCGATTTCGACCTCGATGGAGGATTGATCCCGCAGGGCTACGGCGGCGGGCGCACCAGCGGGCCGGTGGATGTCGCCGCCTGTCTGGTTGCCAAGGGTCAGAAATGCGATTTTGAAGTCGAAACCTTCGTCGCCCATGCCCTGCGCGGCGAGGGCTTCGACGCCAGCGAGGACGGGACGGGGCGCGGCACGCCGATCGTGCCTGTGGCGCCGACCCTGCGAGCAGGCGGCAACTCGACTGGCGGTAATCGGCCCTACGGAACGGATGTGGATACCTGCGACAGCCTGATTCCGGTCGCCATTCAGGAACGCGCGATCAGCGAGAACCCCGACGCCGGGCCGGATGGCATCGGATGCCGACAGGACGGCGCGGCCTATACGCTGGAAGCGCGCACCGTGCCGCAGGCGGTGGCCTTCGACTGCAAGGGCACGGAAGTGCAATACGCCATCGACGGCTCACATCCGACGCTGCGCAGCATGGGCCACAACCAGAGCCACCAGAACGCGGGCGGTCATGCCGCGGTGGCGTTCGACATGCGGGGCCGTGAAGGCGGGGCTATGCAGGAAGGGCCGCACGATACCGCCAATATCCGCGCCGCCTCCGGTGGTTCGTCGCGCAGATACATCGCGCAGCCTTGGGCCGTGCGCCGCCTTATGCCCGTCGAATGCGAGCGGTTGCAGGGCTTCCCGGATGATTTCACCCGCATCCCCTACCGCGGCAAGCCAGCCGACCGCTGCCCGGATGGCCCACGCTACAAGGCGTTGGGTAATTCGATGGCGGTCAATGTGATGGCGTGGATCGGAGAGCGGATCGCGCTTGTCGATGCAATGGATGTGGAAGAATGACCGCCCCCTACACCCGCCACACCGAGAAAGCCGCCTGGTCGCAGACCGCCTACGACGCGCGGCGCATCAACTCGATGGCGCTGCACATGGAGCCGGAGGACATCGCCAACCAGATCGGCGCGCCGCTTGAGGCGGTGCTGGCGATCATCAAGCGCGATGACCGCGCGGCCCGCTGGGTGGCGCGCTGCGAGAAGACCGGCCGCTGCTTCTACTCGCCGACCGAACGCGGCGCTTACTTGCGCGCCCAGGTCGTCGGGCTGGCAGATTGGAAACTCTACGGGGAGCCGAAGGTATGACCGACGAACCGCCCATTGCCTGCATCGCCCGCGCCGGGGGCCGCACCATCGCGCAAGGCCCTGTCACCTCCGGCGTCGATCCGCGCGGCTTCATCAAGACCGACATGCACGGCTGCGTCTCGATCGACGCCGGCGGCGTGGAAATCGTCGGCAAGCCCCTGCCATCCATCCGAAAGGAATTCTCCGAATGACCGACGCCCCCCGCCAAAAATGCCGCCAGACCGGCTGTCACCGCCTGGCGACCGATGATGCCGGCGTCTGCAAGGATCACCGCCACGCCTCGAAATGCCTCTGCCTGCGCTGCACCAAGCAGGCCGGGCAGGCCAAGCAGATCACCGCCCTGACCGCCACGGTCAAAAGCGTGCTGGTGCCGCACGCGGCCAGCTACTCCGGCGTGCCGCCCTATGCCCGCGTCTCGCTGTCCCGTGCGCCGTGGGAGGCCGAGGGATGACATTCCCATCCGGGCCCTTTGACTTGATCATGGCAGATCCGCCCTGGCGGTTTGCAACGCGGTCCAGCAAGGGCATCACGGCGAAGGGTGCAGGGGGCCAATATGCCACCATGTCACTGGCTGAGATAGAGGCGCTGCCTGTCGCGGAGATTGCCGCCAGCGACTGCCTGCTGTGGCTGTGGGCGACGAATCCGATGCTGCCGCAGGCCTTCGGCGTCCTGCGCGCCTGGGGCTTCACCTTCAAGACGGCGGGCCATTGGGCCAAGCGCACCCAGCACGGCAAGCTGGCCTTTGGAACCGGCTATATCCTGCGCTGTGCAGGCGAGCCATTCCTGATCGGCACGCGCGGCGCGCCGAAGACCAGCCGCAGCGTCCGCTCCGTGGTCGAAGGGCAGTTGCGCCAGCATAGCCGCAAGCCGGAA
>OFRB01000166.1_pt1 | contig 17445 bp, 23 predicted proteins | sample 1543021 | NCBI WGS metagenome assembly OFRB01 (sample SAMN07774230, study PRJEB24372) | wastewater metagenome | isolation source: Exp Tend CN 0WW | collected 2016-02
CCAACATTTATTAATAAATTTCATGTCATCATTGACTGGCATATAATACTCGTAACTAGGGTGAATATCGACGATGTGGTTATGTATCTGAGCAACAGGCATCTGTTCTCCGACTATATAATATTTCTTATCAATGTTCTCAATATAATAACTTAAATGCGGGTCGTTATTGTCCAGATAAATACACAAGTCGGACTCTGCGGTCTTCGTGTCCTCAAAAGACTTTATCATCTCTTTTATTAATTCTGGACGCCCTCTCGACGGGCATGTAAGCAATAATCTAGCCACAGACAATCCCAATATTGACCCAATTATTCATCCTGATTTCGACAATTTTATAATCGTTAATCTTGGCTTCCTTTAGTATCTTCCTCATGGAATCCACGCTAAAAAACTGTTTGTGATATAAATGCTCAAAATTATATTCCGTGTTAAATTCTTTTGCTTCGGGATTTCCTTTTTTTGCAAGCTCTAATCTGCTCTCAACATTATCAATTTTCATCCGCTCTTCAATGGTTGCGAATGGCAATAATTCAGAAGTCCACCGAGACTCCCACGGAACAGTAATAACGAGCTTTTTGCAAACACGCATTGCTTCCTGAATCACTTCTGATGGATTGTCAGTATGCTCTACGATCTCTCCCAAGACAGCAATGTCAAACTCATTATCTTTAAATGGAAGCGGTTTAGTGGCATCCGCCCTAACAAAGTTAGGAAGATCGTATTCGTCTATATCGACTGATGTGATGTTCGTCCTATCCCAACCGTAGAACAGATGCCCCTTATTACATCCAATGTCGACAATCTTGGCGTTCTTATCAATATTGCTTCTAATCCAGTTTAATCTTTCTGAATATACAATTGGAGCGTCGAAAGCGAAGAGGTTATCTCGCCAATCTTTAGCGACTGATGCCCAGGAGTTTTCTGATATGTATGTGGGAGCATGTAACAACGGCGGTGTTTCACCTTTTAATGCCCTAACAAGCCTATCCTTAAACTCCTCATCTTTAACAACAACATACGGATTTCTCTCCGGCATAACCGCAAAATCATTTGTAACAGCGATGCAACCAGTAGCTACTGCCTTAGTTAAAGCAATACAGTTTATTTCACCAGCGTATGAACAGGGATAAGCTAGAATCTCCGCTTTGGCATATTCTTTAAGCAACTCTTTATGCCCAATACGTCCATGATGAAACACACCATCTTGCTTCATTAAGGCTTCAATCTTAGCCTTAAAACCATCGTCCCTAGTGTGTCCCTGCCTTACAAAAGCGTCATAGGTTTCCCAACCGTAATATACGTGTAGCGTTGCATCGGGGACTTCTGAACGTACCGAAGGCCACATTTCGAGCAGTTGCTCAAGGCCACGGTTATAGCTGGATGCGTAAATACAGCGATGCGTTCCACGTGGAACCTCATCCATCCCTACGAAATCTTCCGCATTAATACCATTTGTACTAATAAATACCTTTTCTTGCGGTACGTTCTTAGGCAACAGAGAAGCATGGTATTTACTCAACATTACAATTCTGTCTATTTTCTTGATATTATCATCAGAAAAGTCAATATTTGGCATATCGTGTAACCAGACAATGCGTTTCTTTGCCGATATGCTATTCTCGAATATGTTGCTTCTCCAGCTAATAAGCACGTTATAAATATCGTTCGGATTAAACTCTATGACATTGCGATACTTAACACCGTCATAAATTCCAGCTTGTTCACCGCAGTTATTAAATACAGTTACATCTAGCCCTAATTTCACCAATTCTTTAGACAGATATATCACGGCCTCTTCAGAGCCGCCTACACCGCCTTCTACAGCCTTTGGCGACCAGTCACCAAGCGTATTCATGGCAAAGATACAAACACTGTTATCTGACCATTGTTTCGGCGTGTCGTAGTGGTGCTTCAGTTTTTGGACAACCTCATGCTCCAACAATCCTTTAGGGACAGCTTTCAGCAAATCACCAATTTTGTTCTCTTCTTCATTGTCTTTTAGGTAATTAACAACATACAAAAACCGTTCCATGAACTGTTTATGATCGACAGCCATGACGAACATTTTCTCGTTTTGCTTGATGAAATCTAACGTAGGAACATCACGCTTTGCAAGGTTGAATAGCTTTAATGCTTCTTCAAACTTACCGAGCATAAATACAGTATACGCCATGCTCAGGATAGGCCGCCATTTATACGCCGACAAATCCTGCATCATAAATGTCTTAGGGATTGGTTTAAGTAACCCCTGACGACCCCAATTTTCAGCCCTATCCCAATCCTCCATGCCAAAATAAACATCATGCAGTTTAAGATAAGCGTCTGGATAATCTGGACGCTCTGACAGTGCTTCAAATGCCGCAGATATAGCCTTTGGGTTATCTCCCTTCAATCGGTAACAATCAGACAACTGACACCATGACATGAATCTATCTTCATCCCAGCCGGATGTCTGTATGTGCTTCTCAAGGAAAAATATTGCCTTATCAAACTCCCCCATGCCGTGCAACATTCTTCCGAGATACGACAGAGTTCTGGAGTCAGTATTTTCTTTGTCCTGATTGTATTCTTCCAACAGATACTTAATGTTTCTAAGCAATGAATCTTTTGCGTGATTCTCGTCGGTAAGATGCTCAACAACAAGACCGTCGTTCATGTCTATCTTGTATTTTGCTTTGTTTCTAGGAAGGATGTTCTCGTGGATTTTTTTGTTCCAATATAAATTAGCGTCGTTTTTGATAATCATTTCACGCCAATGAGCGGCATTGACATTTCCCCACTGGTCACGAGAATAATTGTAATAACCAAAGACAATATCTATTTTGTTATCTACCGCTTGCTGTGCAATATCACGAACTTTCTCAATACTGTTAGGGTTAATTGCATCATCAGCGTCGAGACGAAAGTACATATCGCCAGTTACGTGATATGCAACAAAGTTTCTCTTGTGTGAAAAATCATTCTGCCAAGTGTAGGGCAATACCTTTACTTTTTTATCTGGATAAAGTTCAGCAATCTTTTTAAACTCATTTATCTTAAAATCAACCGCAATAATAACTTCATCGAACAGCTTAGAATAAGATGCCATTATTCTCTCGAACTGCTTTACTTCGTCTTTGAAAATCATTGCAAGACTTAAACGCATTCTTTTTTCTCCTTAAACTTCCGAGCAGCACCTAAATTCTGGGAACGACCTCATAAAATCGTCCATTTCATTTTTATCTTTCAAAAACGGCTCTTTAAGAGTATTCATAGAATACTGTTCTAAATCATGTAACAGCCGTGGAGTAAGGCTAATGCCTAATCGAAATGTCTTGTCTTTATTGGATGCAAATTTGTTTGCTCTCGTTTCCCTAATGCGCTTATTCTCCATTATTAAGCCATACAAAAAGTCTGAATTTTTTCCTATCTGCATCCTATCGCAACACGATTCCTCGACGCATCCTTCTGGGGCCGGAACATATATATTCCCGCAATGATTACAGTACAAAGTCTGGTCTTTTATCCACTCATGGATAAATGCCCTTATTGCTGTTTCCTTACAAGTTGTTAATTTGAATCCCATATATCTCCTAAAAGGGAGAGGGATTTTAACCCCTCTCCCGTTCATCTTAGGAATGCATTGTACTCTTGAAACCAGCATTGTAGTGCTGAGTTTCCAAAGTAGCTTCAACAACGATCTGACCGTCTGTAGAATCTCCGACTTTAGCCAACTCTTCTACACTCGGTTTACGAAGATAAGCAACCTTGAAGAAGTCTTCGTTGATACCAACAATGTCATGTCCTGCGGCTCCATTGACATAACGATGCGGGAACAACTTGACCATTGATGCGGCATCAGCCTGATAAACGTCGATGGCATTAATCAAACGACGATCATCCTGCGTGAAATACTTTGTCGCACCGCTTGTAAAACCACTGATTTTACGCTTCATGTACATACTACCGTAAACAGCGTTGACCTGAATACCTGTGTTGTCCCAAACCAACTGGAACAGGTCGTTGAGGATTTTCTCGCTCAAAGACACTGTAGACTGGCTTGTTACAAGCGACAACGAGTTCTTCAGACCAGCAAGCTGTCTAGCACCAGCAGAACCGTTACCAGTAGCCAAAGAACCTCTCATCAGAGCGTATTCCATGTCGTTCTTGATGAGTTTAAGGGCTTTGGTAGCTTCATACTGATAGCGGTCATTGAACGCCGCAGTATTTACTGCTCTTTCCGTACCGGACACCTTGAACCCCTGCTTGAAAATCTGGCAGAAATTCGAGACTCTTTCAGGGTTAGTCAATTCATGGAACGTCGCCGCAGCCCCTTCAATCTGAGCATTGACCTTAACAGCGGCCAATGAATCAACTAAAGTGCTGTGATAAATGTTAGAAGCCGTACTTGTACCAAGACCGCTAACAAGTTGTGTTTCTGTCGGGCTGATGTTTTGAAGGATAGAAAGCAAGTCCTCACGCATTGAAGCGTCATCATACGTTACTGCAATGTTTAAATTTGCCATTATATTCCTCTATTCGGGTAAGATGCCTTTTTGCCGAAGAATAGCTCCAACGGCACTTTCAGCATCACGCATTGATCCTGTTTTCCTAAACGAATCAACCGCCGCATTTACCGGAGTAGCTGTAGGCGTCACTCGACGACCAGAACCTTCCGTCAAAGACGCTTTCTGAGCCTGTCTTATTTCAGCTTTTTGAGCTTGCACCTTCTGCTGTAGCACAGGAGCTTGACTTTCAAGCATGTCTGCCTTTGCCATCTTTGCGGCAAAGAACAAGCCATCAGGACGATTTGCGAACTCAGGAATCTGCATGTAATCCCTAACAAGATTAAACATCGGAGAATTTTGATTTAAGGCGTCAGGATATTTCTGCTTCACAGCTTCAAATGCCCTCTGCCTTCCCGTCTCTAATTCCCGTTGTCTATCCCTGCTACCAAGCAAATCCTGTAATCGCTTGTCATCCTCGGCACGTTGTAACTTGCGTTGCTCTCCAGTAGCCCAAGCAACAACATTTGGGTCTGTAGCGTTCTGTAGCTTATAAGCCTCTAACTGCTCATACGTATACGTCGGTGTCTGCGGTTGATTTAATTTACTTAATTTCTCGTCGATAATCTGAGGAAGCCTGTCGGCTAACTCCTCACTCTTACGACGATACTCCATAGCCCTGTTTTTCCACGGCACACCAAACTCGTCTACATCCAGTTGAGCCACTGGGGGGGCTGGAGGTTGGGGCGTTTCAGGAACTACGTTTTCTTCTGTTAACTCCGGCTGGGGAGTCACTTCTTCTACAGCCTGTTCTACTTCACGGATGATTTGTGGCATCGGTTCCACATTTAAATCTACGATCTTTTTTTCTTCCATAACATACTCCTATTAGCCTCTAACCCTACGGCTTTGGGGTTTCATTACTTATAACGAAATGTCCTAAATTTTACAGGCTTACCGCCAACTTTAGTCATAAATGAATCGCCTTCTTCTACCAAGCTAAAATCAAAACCACTGCTCTTATCAGTCTTATCCTTAAATTTCTTGTCTAAATTATTTATTTCTGGCTGTTTAAAATAAAACTGCGTCGAAGTCGGCTGTAATGTTCCCCTGTTCATAGCAGAAGCCTTAATGTAGTGTCGCTTATATTCGTTCTCGTCGTCCTTGCTCTTAAACTTTCCAGCCATTGCATCAGCATAACCAGTATTTGTAGACGTATCGCTAACCGCATAATAACCGCCCTGCAATATCTCAGGAACAGTCTTATTCCGCCATTCGTTCTTACCGATACGATTATACGCCGACGACAAGGTATGCAACATGGCATCATCGCCCTGTCCACGATTCTGGCCATACGACATCGCCGCTATCATTTTTACTTCTTCGTCTGTAAGGTTGTAGCTCATTGTATCCCCGATTTTTGTATGCGTTCTAAAATCCAAAATACTGATTTATTGTCACCAATATCATCTGCCCATTCTTTCAACTTATGTATCAAATGACATCTGGCAATCATATACTCGTCTTTATCTAAACCATCAATATGAACTTCACTCACTCTGCAAACCTTTGGTCTAGTCGAATAACAACCGCACGACTTATCTTCTTTTAACTGTGGACATTTACTACCAAGCGTGAACTGTGCGAACAACTCACAGCAGTTACCGTCACGCATACACTCCCACGCACCATTAGAATCCGTAGGTAACACTGGAATATTCACCATTTTTATTAATCGTGCCACCAGCCGAACCTTTATTGCTCGAACCGTTATTATCGAACACCTTCGACTGACCAGAACTACGCTTCATCTTATCGCCAATCGAGAAATCCATATTATTAACCTGCTTGTGCATCCCCAAAGGAAGTACGTCCCACGAAATATCCATCTTATGTCCGTTGTTTTTCATTCAGCCTCCTTTATCATTCCCTTTGCTTTCATAACTTTTGACATCTTCTGCTTAATGTTATAATCGTGAAGACCCTTATTAATTCTTGGCTTTACCTCAACAGCTTGTGTCTGTGGAACCTTACGAACCGCCAAATCTTTTCGACCTGTCATGTTAGCCATTATCCACGTCCTTCTGAACTATCTCGTCGCTGTTTTGTCGTTTTTTAAGTTCACCTAACAACATATCTAACTCTTCCGCATATTTCATCGGTAAATCAAATATATGTTGATAAGCCATCTTTAAAACTCTAGCCTCTTTAAGCTGTGTAGCCCCGTCTGGAAAATTCTGCCACGTATCATCAAGCCGTTTAATCATCTGCTTGGAATCGTGCAATAAAATATTCCATGCCGGACTCGAAGTTAATTGACCTAAAATGACATTAATCTCAGCAATACGACCAGAAAGTAAATCATCTGTCATTTCGCCCTGAGTCTCTTTTAACGTCTCGAAATAAAAGTCGTTGTTACTCATCTGCACCTTCTCCTAATCCAGTAGGGCCACCAATAGCCTGTAATAATGCCAAATCCTTTTCATGCTCGTGTTGCATTGCAATCTCTCTAAGCGATTGGTCATGCTTCTGCTTGGCTTTCTTCAGCTCATGCTCGTGCTTAACGCCTTCTTCATTGGAATTTTCCTGTTGCTTTAACATCATTCCCTGTGCGTCAGGCTGTATTCCGAATTTAGCCTTGACCTGCGCCTGTTCTAACGGCGTCAAATCGTCCATAGCCATCTTAACGGGTGGAGGTGGCGGAGGCTGTTGAGGTGCTGGCTGAGGGAACGTCACTAGCTCCTGCCAATTAGGTATATCCAGCTCTTGATACACTAACTTTAGAGCATTAGCGACGTTTTGAGGCGTGACAACGCCCATCTGTAACAAAAGCGGGTTCTCCATCCCTGCTAAGATAGCTTGTGCTTTCTGCAACCTAACCTGCGGGTTTGTATTCTGATCGTTACCACGTACCGTTACCTTATATTTGCCCTGAACCTCTTCTCGTGATAACTTTATTTTCTCCCAACCTTCTTTACCAAAATAGGAAAATTCGTACTCGTCATCACCGTACTGACACCACAATTCCCAGAACCAGTTAAATAATTCTTCTATCTGTCCACGGAACATATCAGCGTCGAGAGAAAACGCCATCTGCTGGTTCTGAGTCTGTAACTGAACTTCGCCAAGCGTCCTCGGCTGTCGCTTATTAATCATCGACTGCAAAGTAAAGTCAACCTGGCCAACTAACTCTTCAATCTTGGACTCCAACAACATCTGCTCACGCTCATACGAAAACTCGACCTGCGAGTTAGCATTATTAACGGGTTGCATGACATCTTGTAGTGGTGTCATGCCACTAACAGGCAATCCCTGACCAAAAATAAATTGCACAACTTTATTATTAACCATGCCAGCCCGATATAAAAACATCGGAGTATTGCGAATCGTCTGATTGTCAATCTTCTGCATGTGCTGAATATCAATTTCCTTGACAATATCCTCGATGATCTCAGGGATACCACGATGCGAAAACCATCTGTCGTCAGTCAATTCATAAAACAATTTAATAAACGGCCACTTTGCGTTATAGAAAGGAAGAGTCGATTTACGAAGTATCTTCTGAAAATCAGCAGCCATCGTAACGACACATTTTTCTTTTTCTCCGTCGTTATTAATATCATACCAGCAATAACACTCCCAAATTTTTACAAGCTCATCTCCGTTTTGTAGCCGAGTAATCCCTTCACGCAAGTCTTTAGACATTTGAATATTCTTGTCGTTAATATTAACATTTTTCTTCGACCACACTTCCTCAACAGATGATGTATCCCACCCTTTTATCTGTGCATTTTTCTTAACTGTATCCATCGGCATAAAAAATTCATGGATAATATATTGACATCCTTGCGGGTCATATCCTGAGTCCGTTCCGACATAAATACGCTCATCCATACAAATATCAGCGTCGGGATAGTTTTTAGTGACATCGCATACGGTAAATTTTACATTTTCAGCTCCAGCATGTATCTCTTTCGCCACTCGCTCAAGCTCTTTTAAATTCTCTGTCCGCACATTATCAGAAATATCTATCTGCAAGTGGTCAATTAACATCTTCATCAGCATTTCGGTGTTTACCGACGGGTGATGTATAGCCTGTATCTCCTCGATGCTGAAGTCATCAATGTGAAGCGTCTCAATCCTTTTAATCTCTTCATAGCACCAATGAGGCTTTAAAATAGAAAAGCCCTTTTCGAGGGCTTGGTCTATAGAAATAATGAGTTTGTTTTTAATATCAGCGACATCGCAAATCAAATGGTCAAGGAATTTCTCAATTTTTCTGGCATTATCGAAAGTTCCGGCAGGGGTAGGTATGACCTGAACAACTGGACGAACACCAAAGACAACATTGACAAGTGCCGCTTTTAGCTTTCTGATTTTTGTCTCTATCGTCGGCATCCGCAAGTTAGCGCAACCAACAAACGGAAAGTTCTTGACTTTCTTAATCCGCATCCGCATTTTATGCCACTTTACTTGATTCTGTTCCCAAGTAGCGATGTTCCCCTCGGACTGCGTTTGCCATTTATTGATCTGATCTGCTAACTCGTCGTTAATACTGCTCGTCGCTATTTTACTTTTTTTAGGTCTTGCCATTATTTTTTACCTTCCATACCCATAACTATCCCCAAAACCCGCCACAAGTTCAACCGTACCATTAAAACCATTGTTGTCAATAGTATTTCCGAAATATGGTTGTATCAACTGTTCCGCATAGGCCATCGTATCTACGATGTCGTCGTGCTTACTGACACCAATAGACATTAACTCATCACGAGCCTCAAGCATATCAACACCAATATAATATTTACCACTCTCAAACAAGGGCTGTAGCGACGCTATTACTCTCGCCGTCTTATTCCTTATCGACACATTAGAACCGCTCTGTATAAATGCGTTCTTTAATTCAATGACCGGAGGATACAGCTGTCTATCCGTACACTTTCGTAAGAAAGATTCAAAGAACGCTTTCTCCGTCCCGCTGTTAGGAACGCCAATAGCAGTGACCTCTCCCCGATGTGATAACCACATGTTAATAATCGCATCCTGAAACTCTCCTATCTTCATGTGACTGCGTATCACTCGTGCCAAATATCTATTCGAGAACGAATCACACAATATTAACGATGCCGTCTTGTAATCCGCCGTCTCATCCTCGCTGTACGCAGGGTCTACCGCTATTACAGCGTTATACTGCTTCGGCAATTCCTGCCACGTACGTATCTGCGATTCCTTTATCGGTGCTGTTTCGTCGCTAATAGGACTGTTCATAAACTCCGACGAGAACGCAAATGAACCTATCTCACGCTTCCTCGCCTGTAACCGATCGTGATCCCACAGCTCCACCCACAACTCATGCCCAGCCAACTGAACACCGTCGTGATAGGCCATGTACTTCTTCTTCGTCCAGCCATTATCCGTCGCTAGCAAATCTGCCAGTACCGACAACGGGTGCATAATCGTCCCTATCACAAGAAACTGCCCCTCCGGTACAAGCGTATTTAAACAAGCCTTAAATAACCACTCCTTCAACTGCCGACGCTGTTCCTCGCTACGCACACTATCATCAGTCTCTAGGTCGTCGCAGATAATCGTATCAGGCCGGAACCCCCGTATCTGTCCGCCCGCTCCCCTCGCCCGAATATTAACACCGTTTTTAAGGATGATATGATTCTCACTCCACTTATCGCTCTGCTGTTCACCAAAGTATTTAATAACCCTCGCATTATTCGTCAACTCAAACTTTATCTTCCGCAACCAATCAACCGCCAACGTCTCCGACGCTGAAATAATACATATATCCTTCGCATTACCCCACAAAGCCAGCCATATCGGATATATTATCGAGCATATAGTGGACTTAGCAAAGCCTCTTGGCGACGCCAACACCAGCCTCTTACTCGACGGCAATAGCTTATACAACTCCTTATGAAATCCGCTCGACTCCGACTTCAACAGCGGTTTAAGAAAGAACTCAGCAAATAAATATACCGACTCCTTCGTCGCTGTAAATACTTCCAAATCCGCTTTCTTAACCATCAATCCTCGCACTCTTCCACTCTTTAGTTAACTTCCGCTCTAATGACTTTGAAAATTCTACAAAACTAATATCGTCCTCGTGCACTAAAGGAAAAAATAATGGTTCTACACGACGCTGTACCAACAAATCACCATCTATCAATAAACCAATATACCTCACTTAACACCACCTGTAATATCTCGCCGTAAATTTAATATCCTCGCCGCATCCTCATGTATCGTCGGGTCATTAAATATCCCCGTCACTGCCACCACATTCTTGTCCTTAAGGTGCTTAATAAGCTCCAACGACGTCAACATGTACTTGTGCCTTACATTGTGATCCGGGACACTCCCAACAACAACCATCCCATCAACCAACTTCTCCGTCGGAATAGTTGCCTTTAAACCATCATACAAAACCCCATACACTAACTCCGTCGTCACCCCAGCCTTCCGACAACACTCCTCTATCACTCCCAACGCACTCTCATTCGCCGATAACTCCGCCGACGACGTTATTAACGAAATTGCCTTACTTACTTTTTTCTCTGTGGTTTTCTTATTAACTTCTGTGGATTTGGTAGGGACTATCATTGGTATACCTTTATCATACAACAACTTGTATCGCAAGTTTTATTTGAAATTTTTGTCGCGCCGGAAATACCGAAACGACTTTATTGAATTTGTTGTTTCTAAATTCAAAATTTATGTCACATGGATGAACCAATCTATACAATAAAAGAACCCTCTTGGGGGTTGGTGGCCTGTGCCTGTGGTTACGCAAAACAACATATATGCATGATACACAGTCTCATACGTACATAACATAATATCAATTATAGGAAAGTAGTGTAGTAGTTGTTATGTAAGTGATTATATACCAACATATTATAGCAACTCAACTACTATTGGACTACTATTAACCCCTATGCCATGCCCTAACCTTGCCCCTAAAACCAATCCATAGGGCATCCTGACGCAAATAAAAGGCATCTACGGAGGGCATCTAACGGCATCTAGCAAGGGCTGTTGATCGCAATTAAAAACCCAGTGTTTTAATCATTAATTCTACCTTAGCACTCTACCGCCAAGACTGCTATTTATACTTGCATTGTTTGACGTTTTTTGACATACAGACGTAACAGCACAGAACAGACGCATTATCTGTTTTTATCCGCTTATATATATAGGGAACATACTGAACATACGTAACATACTTAAATAAATAAATAAATAAATAATATATATGTGGAATATATATAATAGTTTTGAGAAAAAATGCGTCTGTTTTAGCAGTTGCGTATGTTTACGTTCAAAAATTGTTGTAAGTTAAAAAAAGATGCGTATGTTATGCGTCTGTTCGTCTGTTTTTTTACCAAACAAATAAAAACATTATTTTCAATATTATTGTAACTTGTTGGTATGTAACATATCATAGTTATTGACATTATCAAACAATATGTTAGACTATTGTTAGTTAGTTGGTTATGTGATTGCAATATATTTAAAAATAGTTGTTGACATTATTTTATGTTGTGTTATACTCTTTATAGATAAGGTTAACGCATAACAACAAATAATAACACAGAAAGAGGGTAAAAAAATGGAAAGCACAAAAAGAACATTGAGCAAAATTGACAGGTTACTGGCTGAAAGCAAAGAGATACTTGAGCGCATGGAAAGACGCAAGCAAGCAAGAAGTTTGATGGACAAGATTGGGGATTATATTTTCTGGGGTATTAAATAATTCAACCACATAAACAGGGAGAAAAAACCATGACATTAACCGCAAAAACAGTATATTTACAGGCTTCTCAAGTAGTAGATTTAAACGAATTATTTTCATCTTTAATTGATAGTAAATACCTTACAGAAGCGCAGAATATTGCTTTAACCGCACTGCGCAACCAGTTGAACATGGAAAGTTGATTCTAAAGGCATTTAAGCGCAAACAAACGGCATTAGAGACAAGGGTTTAATAATAGGGAGGGCTGGACAATGAGCACACACGATAAAATCATAGCAATTTTAAAACCAAGAGAGCGATATTGTTTTGGTGATATATGCAAGGTTTTAAAGGTTAAAGACAACAAGGTCAACGAATACTATAGAGCGTGGCAGGACTTAAAGACAAACGGACGTTTACAGATCATGGAGAGCGGAATGTATAGGATTAATCTTTAATTCAACCACTAAACACCCGCCCGAAGGGCGGAAGTATCCGAAGGATGCGGAGAGGGGCGAGACCATGAAAATCTTAAACACACGCAAAAACATAATGGGAACACTAAGCATTGAATGTAAATTTAACGGCATGAGAAAAGCGCAGGAATTTATTATCTATCCTGTAAAGGCAGGAGAAACGCCGGATAATTTATTGATACAGTCAGACACAAGAATAGGTCGCATTGACCTAAACACCGGAGCCGTTACGATGTCACCGCCCAGGTCTGGAGGCAGCTATAACGTGCATTTAATGTTTGCAACGCATATTGACACGTTAGACCGCGAAGAATTGGCAGGTCTTAAATTCCGATTGATACAGACTGCTGATCGCATGGCTGGTAATAATGGCGTTATGTATACGGACAATTCAGGGGTCGAAGCGGTAAAGATATTTTAACCAACAACACCCGCCAACAGGCAGAAGGGAAAATATTATGAAAACAGAAAACGTGATATTTAAAGAAATGGATTTTACAAGCCGGATCATTGAAATTATCGAGATACAGATGACAGAGGACGCTATGACCACAAGCGATATGCAGGGCGCGGTTCAGGCAGTAATTAAAACGGCGATTGCTTACGGTAGGACACTGGATTAAATAAGGGGGTAAATTATGAATAAATGGCAATTAATAGCAAGCTCCGGCATGACTTTAGGTTTTAAAGAGTCTATAACGGCGACTAGAGCCGTAGAAAAATGGCGAGAGGACAAAAACCAAAAAGACGCATATTATGATAAATTTTATAATTACACCACAGAAGGAAACAAAATATTATTTAAAGAGGTAACAAAATGATAATGGCATTAGGTTTTCTGTTAGGAATTTTTGTATTTTATTTGTGTTTGATATTGGCAAAATTAAAAGAAGAAATGGAGGATTAACAACATGAGCATGGCAAAATGCAAATGTGACAAAATCATTGACACCGACGAGGAAATTGGATTTGATGAAAGGGGTGAATGTTGTTGCAATGATTGTGAAATGAAAATGTATGAAGAATTATTACAAGACTTAAAAGACGTTGATAATGTTGAAATGGAAAATATTGCTGAACATTTGATTAATCTGGGATATAGAAAGGTAAACTAAAAAATGGAACTACTCACAGACTACATCGGCACAAACTTCGAATCCGGCACAAGAGAAAAACTGGAAACCATAGCACAAGAGAAAAAAGTCAATCTCTCGACGGTGGTGAGGTGGGCGGTGGATGAATATCTTTTAAATAATAAAAAGGATTGACAAAATTTAATGATTTGCTATAGTTTTAAACGTGACTTGGCATTTCATTAAAAACAATTTTGAGGGCGTACTGGCTTAAAAAGCTGGTGCGCCTTTTTATTTTTCCTCCAGTTTGACCGCCAAGTCATTAAAAACCCGCAAAGGGTTCTGGAGGGTTTTTTATTCCATCGAGGGAAAATGTCCGAGATTGACTTAGGTTACAAAATAGCAATTTCAATAGCGCATCAGAAAAGCCTAGACCAAAGATTTATTTTTTGCATGGAAGAAGAAAAGTTTTATATCTATTTGGATGGATACTGGAAAATAATATCGCACCTTGAATTGATGGATTTAATAATGAAGAAACACGGTGACACGCTGGCAACTTATACGCTTTCCAAAAGGACGCAGATAATAGACAACCTAAAGACAATAGTTTTTAAAAAGCTGGAGCAATTCAATAAGACGGGCTTCTTAAATTTCGATCAGGGCGAATATGACCCTATCACTGATACGCTATACCCGCACATGGTAGAGAACTACTCAACAATGCGAATGCCTTACGAATGGAACTCAGCCCTTGAGCTTGGGTATAAGAAGATTGAAGAATTGTGTCCGTTATGGCTTAAAACTTTGAGCGAGATATTTGAAGGCAATCAGGACAAGGTTGATATATTACAGGAATTCTTCGGGTATTGTTTGACTAAGGACACACGCAAAGAAAAGGCATTGTTATTGCTTGGGCCGTCACGATCAGGAAAGTCAACGATCATTGAAACGCTTGGGGCGATGCTCGGAAAGAATAATTGTGCTTATGTGACGCTTGATTTTATTTCTAATGCGCAATACACGCCTCTTTTAATGAATAAATTGTGCAATATCGACCCCGACGTGGAAACAAAGGCTGACAGTTTTGAGAGTAAATTCAAGACCATAACATCCGGCGAGACATTGACCTGTAATCAAAAATTTGTTGAGACATACGACTTTACCCCTTATTGCAAGCTGGTCATGGGGGCAAACACATTCCCACGCATTACAGACCATTCGGCGGCGGTTTATGAAAGGCTGATATTATTGCCATGTGAAAGGGTATTTGCTTTACATGAGCGAAATATCGGCCTAAAAGACCAGCTTAAAGCGGAGCTGTTCGGCGTTTTGATGTGGGCGGTGGCTGGCTTAAAGCGATTGAATGATCGTGGTCATTTTGATGAGAAAGATTTTATGAAAGATGCTATTGAGGAATTAAGAGAAGAAAGCAATCCGGTTGAAGTATTCTTGAAAGAAAATATTGAAGCCAGCCTTGAAAATAAATATTCAATCATTTATAAAACCGAATTGTTTGAAAAGTATCGTCAATGGTCATTGCAAATGAATCAGCAATATTCATTGAGCGCAATTAAATTTGCTCAAATAGTTTACCGTAAATATTCAAAATATACACCTAAAGACTCAAAAGACGCTGACGGGAAACGAGTCTGGCGGAATCTTAAATACAAATCGAACACCATATTACCGGCGGTCGATCAGAAAGACTTGGCTTGGGATGAATAAAACAGAATTCATGCAACACCATAATTTCGACGTGTTAGACATGAGCCGAATAATCAAATGCCTAGAGCTTGGCGGGAGAATTGAGAATATATTTGATAAGCCATGGGCGGAATTACATGCGGATTATATAAGGAGATTAGATGAGCTATCACATAAAAGGTCATAACTACAAGCTAAGAACCAAGAAAGACTACATCGACTGGATTATTAAAAGCAACGCATGGGCAACGACCAAGACGAAACTTAATGCGATGGATATAAATTCGCTCAAGGATATTAAGAGCATTATTCAGATGAAGCTGATGACGAAGGCGATGAAGAAACCTATTGAGATGAAGTCAGCGGAAACAGTTGACAAAACCTAGCGTTAGGATATAATAAAGGAGCATTATGAAAAACAAACATGCCATAGCATTAGGAAAAATTAAGACGGAGAAAAAAGCAAATGCAAGCAGAATCAACGGGAAAAAAGGTGGACGGCCGAACACTAAGGCACGACGGGAGCAAGATTACTCAACAAACAAATTCCCAGAAGAGATTTAATGATTTTATAATTAAATTTAATCAAAACGATTTAAGAATATGTATAAGTTGCAAGCAATCAAAACCCAACAAAGATTTTTATCAAACGATTTCTAAAACTCATTATGGCGGTAACAGGTTTAGGATTAGAACGGAATGTAAAGATTGTATTATTGAAAGACAGCGCAATAAGTTTCGAGAAAATTATCATCATAATTTAGAAAAAGCAAGAATTGAATACAGGACTAAGCACAAGTTCAAAAATATTAAAAATTATTACGGACTAACTAAAGACCAATATTTTAAATTGATATCCGAAAACAACGGAACGTGCCCAATATGCAACAAAAAAATTACCAAACCAAATATAGATCATTGCCATAAAACTGGCTTTGTTCGTGTTTCATTATGTTTTCGGTGCAATCTTGGTCTTGGGAATTTTGACGACGATATTGAAAAATTAAGAAATGCTATTAAATATCTAGAGAAAAGTGTCAGCGAAAACACTTTAAAATTCGCAAATAAACAGGAGGTTATATGTTAGAAAAATTAAGAAGTCCAGAGGTGGTTAAACCATCTAAACCAAAATTTATGATTAGTGGGGAGTCTGGCGTCGGTAAGACATTTTTTGCGCTGGATTTTTGTAAGCCCATATTAGTTGACGTTGAGCAAGGTGCTACAAGAGCCCAATACCAAGACAAGTTGAAAAAGTCCGGCGGTATGTATTTTGGCAGAGAAGAAGGTGCAAATTCTTTTCAAGAAGTCATTAAGCTTGTAAAAGAATTGACAGTTAAGAAACATGAATTTAAAACATTGATTATAGACTCATTCTCTCATCTTTACCTGACGGAAGCTGCCGACGCTGAAACAAGAGTAGGGAATGACTTTGGTAGAGATTCAAAAGAAGCCAATAAACCGACACGCCAGCTTATCAGCGCATTAGAAAAACTGGATTTAACCGTTATATTAACGGCTCATTCAAAAGACAAATGGGAAAGGAAAGGGAAGGACATTATTAATGTAGGAAGTACTTTTGACGGCTATCCTAAACTTGAATTTATTTTGGATTTATGGATAGAAATAGCCAAAGGGGGAAAAACTTTTATTGTCAAAAAAAGCAGAATTAGTTCTCTCCCGCAGGGCGACTCATTCCCGCTATCCTATGACAAATTTAAAGACCTTTACGGCGCAGAGGTTCTTGAGTCCGAACATACGCCCTTAATACTGGCAACACCGGAAGAAGTCGCACGTTTAAACGCTCTTGTTGATGGTTTAAAAGTGGATAAAGAGGTTGTTGACAAATGGCTTACCAAGTGCGACGTGGAAACCTTTGGTGACATGAGCCAGCCACAGATACAGAGCCTTATTGCTTATTGTGAGAAAAAAATCATGGAATTAACTATGACAAAGAAGGA